>Ga0209235_1000752_pt1 | contig 17029 bp, 17 predicted proteins | sample GraSoi013_1_20cm_4_FD_185817 | JGI IMG/M metagenome (GOLD analysis project Ga0209235, IMG submission 185817) | Grasslands soil microbial communities from the Angelo Coastal Reserve, California, USA - Sample 09_25_2013_1_20cm (SPAdes) (version 2) | ecosystem: Environmental > Terrestrial > Soil >... | reverse complement strand
GCTCCTCCCGATGCCGGTGCTGTTCGCCCTGTTCTTCGTGTTCGCGAACACCATCGAGTTTCGCGGCGTGGCGTTCCTGTGGCTGCCCGACCTGTCGCGCCCCGACCCGTACTACATCATCCCGATCGTGATGGGGCTCTCGATGTTCGTCCTGTCGAAGGTCGGGCAAATCGGCATGCCGCCCAACCCGCAGACGAAGATGATGCTGTACTTCATGCCGGCGTTCTTGACGTTGCTGTTCCTGAACTTCGCGTCCGGGCTCAACCTGTACTACGCCGTGAGCAACATCTTCAGCATCCCGCAACAGTATTTGATCGCGCGGCGGCGCCTGCGGGAGCAGGGGAAGCGCACCTAGCAGGAAGCCGGGACGCGGGAAGCGGGATGCGTGCTGACTGATCCGATTGTCGCGCTCGCGACGCCGCCTGGCCGCTCTGCCATCGCGCTCATCAGGCTCTCCGGGAAGGGTGCGTTCGATGTGGCCGCGCGCGCCCTGCACCCGTTTCACCCCGACCCACCCCGCACCGTCCGTCGCGTCCACGTCGTCCATCCCGCGACCGGCGCCCCGGTGGATGATGCGCTCGCCGCCTGCTTTCGAGGGCCCCGCTCCTATACCGGAGAGGACCTGGTCGAGCTCTCGACCCACGGCGGGCTGCTGGTGCCCGCGGCTGCGGTCGTGGCGCTGGTGGCCGCCGGCGCGCGGCCGGCCCGACCGGGAGAGTTCACACGCCGGGCGGTACTGAACGGCAAGCTCGACCTGCTGCAGGCCGAGGCGACCGCCGACTTGATCGACGCCGATTCGCCGGCGCAGGCGCGGCGGGCGCTGCACCAGCTGGACCGCGCCCTGTCGACGCGGCTCGACGAGCTCCGCACGGAGCTGCTCGAGGTCGAGGCGCTGATCGCCTACGAGATCGACTTTCCCGATGAGGACGAGGGCCCCGTGGCGCCGGAGCGCGTCGTGCAGGCATGGCGGGCGGCCCGCGACCGGATCGCCCGGCTGCTCGACACGGCGCCGGAAGGAGAGCGGTTGCGGGAGGGTGCGCTGCTCGTGATCGCCGGGCGTCCCAACGCGGGCAAGTCCTCGCTCTTCAACGCGCTGCTCGGCACGGAGCGGGCCATCGTGACGGAGCTCCCCGGCACCACACGCGATGCAGTCGAGGCGCACGCGGTGCTCGAGGGCTTTCCGTTCCGGCTCGTGGACACCGCGGGGCTGCGGGACTCGGACGACCGGATCGAGCGGCTGGGCATCGAGGTGAGCCGAAAGTATCTCGCGGCGGCGGATCTGGTGCTGTTCTGTCGGGATGCGGGATGCGAGATGCGGGATACGGGAGCGCAGGAGTTTCTCGCCTCGTGCCGCGCCCCGGTGGTCGAGGTCATGACGAAGTTCGATCTCACCGACCGCCTTACCGCCCGCCCGCCTGACCGCCTGGACGTGTCGGTGGTGACCGGCCAGGGCCTGGCGGAGCTGCGTCGCACGCTCGCGGAGGTCGCGTTCGGCCGCCTGCTCGCGCTCGGTGACGTAGAGCCGGTCGTGACGCGGGCCCGCCACCGTGGCGCGCTGGAGCGCGCGCTCGCCGAAGTCGACGCGTTTCACGCCGCCCGGGGAAGCGGAGTGGATGCGGCCGCCGCGGCCACCCATCTCCGCGCCGCGGTGGGGGCGCTCGACGACCTGATCGGCGTGGTGACGCCGGACGACGTCCTGGATCGGGTGTTCGCGAGCTTTTGCGTCGGGAAGTGATGTCGGAAGTGCTGCTTGCTGACCCTGCGAATCGGCGCCATGTTTTCGATCCCCTTCGCCCTGAGGCGCCCCGTGTCGTTCGTCAGGTCAGTGTCCCGATGTGCCACCGTGGGACTGGTGGCAGCAGCCGCGTGCGTGTACGACGCGCGCATTCCATCACAACCGACCGGCGCGGCAACCGCCGCACGGGCTCCCCAGTTCGCCGCCGTTGCCCGTGGCGCGGCGACAAACAACCGTCGCATCGTCACGTTCAGCGGTTCGGTACCGACCGATTTCGCCGCGCAGGTCGCGGCCCTGGGCGGCAAAGTGCTCTGGGTGTCGTCGGGCAGTGGCCTCGCCGCCGTGAGCGGTCTCCAGGGATCCGCCGCCGCGACGCTCGCCGGTAAGCGGGGCATTCAGGCGGTGGCCGCCGATGCCTTGATCCCGCTCGACGTGCCGCTGTTGGCCACGGAAGCGACGGCGGAGGCCGGCGGCGTCCAAAGCAACGCGGCTCCCGTGGCCGCGGTGCGCTACCCGCGTCAGTGGAACATGCGCGCGGTGCAGGCCGACGTCGCATGGGCGCACGGTTTCCTCGGCTCCTCCAGCGTGTCGATCTTCATGCTCGACTCAGGGATCGACCCGCACCACGCGGACACCGAGGGCCGGGTGGATGCGACGCGTTCGGTGGACTTGTTGGGGACGTTCGACGCGCAGCTCCCGGACGGCAGCACGGTGCCTTTCACCGAGGCCGATACGGTGCAGAAGTACTTCCCCGGCAAAGAGGTCTACACCGATCTGTTCTTCCACGGCACGCACACCGCTGCAACCGTGAGCAGCAACGCGGTGCGCGCGGCTGGAGTCACGTCGAGGACGACGCTCGTGGCCGTGAAGGTCTGCGGCTACATCAACGACTGCCCCTTCAGCTCGATTCTCAACGGCGTGATCTACGCCGCCGACGGGGGGGCAGACGTGGTCAACATGAGCCTGGGCGGTGCGTTCACCAAGGCGGGCGACGGGCGGCTCGTGGGCTTGCTCAACAAGGTCTTCAATTACGCCCGCAGCAAGGGCGTCACGGTCGTCGTGTCCGCGGGGAACTCGGCAGCCGACCTGGACCATGATGGCAACGCCTATTGGACCTTCTGCAACACGCCCTCGGTGATCTGCGTGGCGGCCACCGGCCCGACCTCCGACGCCAACGCGACCAATCCCAACCCGAACCTGGTTCGCAACGGCCCGTGGACCAATATCGACGCGCCCGCGTACTACACGAACTTTGGGCGCTCCGTCATCAACGTGGCCGCGCCCGGCGGCAACAGCTCGTTCGGTCCGCCATTCGCCGCGCCGGCCGGTAGGGACGTGTTCGTGTGGGCCGCGTGCAGCCAGACGAGCCTGATCGTCGGCTGTTTCTCATCACCCTTCTTTATCCTGGGCGCCCAGGGTACCAGCATGGCCGCCCCGCACGTGACGGGCACCGCCGCGCTGCTCGTGTCGATCGTCGGACGGAATCCGAGTCAGATCAAGGCGCGTATTCAGCAGTCCGCCGACAACGTGGCGGGCAACGGCACGACCCCGTTCTACGGCAAGGGCCGTCTCAATGTGGCGCGCGCCGTTGGCGCCATCCCCTGACGGATTAGTCTAGATTTGGAGTCTCCAGGGCGGCGGCCGCTCGCGCGAGGACCGCCGCCCTGACGTTTTGAGACGCCCAAGGAGGAAAGGCTGATGGACGCTCCAGCAGGCGCGCTTCCCGCGATGCGCTCGCCCGACCGCTGGCTGGCGGGCCTGCGGATCGCCGTGGGCGTGTGGTTCGCGAAGGCAATCTTCACCAAGCTGAGCGTCACGCTCGCCTGGGGCTTCGTGCCCGTGCCCACGGCGTCTGATCGTTGGCAGCACATCATGCCGGTCCTGGTCACAAAGTATGCGGAGGGCAATCCGATCGGCTTCTTCAAGGAATTCCTTCTGAACACCGTAGTCCCGAACAGCCACCTGTACGCCCAGCTGACGGCGTTCGGCGAGGCAGCAGTCGGTCTGGGGCTCGTGTTCGGGTGCTGCACCACCCTTGCCGCGGCCATCGGACTCGTGCTCGTCGTGAATTACGGTCTCGCGGTGCAGTGGCAGGGCTCGGCACAGCAGGGCTTCCATTACCTGCTGATCACGACCCTGGTGGTGATTCTGGCGACTCGTGCCGGCCGGGTGTGGGGAGTGGATGGCTGGGTGCGTGCCCACCGGCCCGGGTCGTGGCTGGCGCGGGTACCGCTCGGCTAGGGGATGTACAGCAGGTCGTTCGGTCGCTCGCCCACCGGGACGGCCGCGATCACCTTGCGCGTCTTGGTGTCGATCACCGACACGCTGTTGGAGCGTCCATCGGCGGTGTAGAGCCGCCCTCCATCGGGTGACAGGGCGATCCCCCAGGGCCGCCGCCCCACCACAATCGAGTCGATCACCGCCTGGCGAGCGACGTCGACGACGCTCACGCTCGCCGCCGCCCCCTCCGTGAGGTAAGCGATCCGCCCGTCGGGACTGAACGCGATGCGGACCGGCTTGGTCTTGCCGTCGCGGATCGGGAACTGGGCGAGCACGCTGTCGGTGGCGATGTCGATGACGGTGACGTTCCCACCCGCCTCGGCCGACACCCAGGCGCGGGTGCCGTCGGGGGTAAGGGCGACCGTGCGAGGGTTGTCGCCCACGTGCAGCGTCTTCAGGAGACGGCCGGTCTTCGCGTCGAGGACGGAGACGGTGTTGTTCGTCTCCGCCGTGACGTACAGCTTCGTGCCGTCGCGCGTGATCCCCACGCCCTCGGGCTCGACGCCCACCGGCGTCGAGAACAGCGTCTTGCCGCTCGCGATGTCGATGGCCGATGCGTGCGCGACCTCCTCGTTCGACACATACGCGACCTTCCCGTCGGGGCTCAGCACCACGAGCTCGGGGTCACGGTTCGCAGGGATAGTGCTCGTCATCTGGCCACTCGCCACGTCCACCACGCCGAGGGCGTCGTCCTGGCCCAGGGCGATGTACACCGTCCGCCGGTCCGGGCTCAACGCCATGCCGCGCGGACGCTTGCCCACGGGGACCGTGGCGATGACGGCGTTGGTGCGGGGCGAGACGACGGAGATGGTATTGGGGATTTCATTGCTGACGTAGAGCAGCGGCTCCCGCGAGCTCGCGCCGAACGCGCCGAGCAGGATGAGGGGTACGGTGAGGGCGGCGGCGCGCCGCCGGCCAGTCGGCTTGGTCAATGGAACGGCCCGGTCAGTCGTTGAAGATCGCCTGGTCCACGTGGAGCGCCTTGTCGAGCCCGCGGAGGCGGTCGCGTCCCCGGATCCCCTTGAGGATCGCCCCGGTCAGATCGGCGCCCGTTACGTCGGCATCCGTGACATCGGCACCGGTGAGGTCGGCCCGCACCAGCAGCACCTTGCGCAGGTTCGCGCCCGTCAAGTCGGCGCCGCTGAAATCCACGCTGCTGGCATCGACGCGCATGATACCCATCCCCTGGTTCCCGGGGTCCACGCCCAGATTCGCCTTGATGAATTTCGCGCGCTGCGCCTTGGCGTTGTTCATCGGCCCGATGAGGCGGGCGCCGGACAAGTCGGCGTCGGAAAGGTCGGCGTCGTACAAAATGACCGCGAAGACGCTGGCATCGCGCAGCACGGCGCGCCGCAGGTCGACGCGATAGGCCACGGCCACGTCCAGGTTCGCGGCGGTGAAGTCAGCCTCGGTCGCGACCGCATCGGTGAGCGTGACGGACGAGAGCTGTGCCTTCGCCAGATTGGTGCGCACCAGGCGGCATTTGGTGAGATTGGCGCGCTTGAAATCGACGCCCGCCAGATCGAGCCCGGAGAGGTCCTTCCCGGTGAAGTCGGCGGGGTGCTGAGGGGTGGCGCGGGCGAGAGCCGCGAGCACCTGCTCGCGGGTGAGCGGTGCCTGGGCGCGGCCGCGGTCGGGGGCGACGCTCGCCGCCAGAACGGCGACGACCACCCCCGACAGCATCCCGGCGCGACCCGTCACGGACTCTTGTTTTTCTGCTGCAGGTCGGAGAGCCGGTGCGGCCGACCCGGCTTGAGCCAGCCGTCGCTCCGTGCCTTCACGTACAGGTAGACCTCTTTGATCGCTGCGGAATCGAGCAGCACGTTCCACGCGGGCATGCCCTTGGCGGGCCGGCCGTTCCAGGCCGTATTGAAGAAGCTGTCGCGCGGGAAATTGGCGCCGGTGGGGCTCACGGCCCAGCGCAAATCGGGCGCGGTCGGAAGGATGGGGTGCATCGCGTCCTCGCCGTGGCAGCGGTAGCAGTAGACGTGCCACCACTTCCATCCCTGGTAGATCGAATCCGACACCAGCAGGCTGTCCCGCACGGTGTCCCGCGGCGCGGCGGGCTCCGCCCCTCGCCCCCCCCGCGGCGCCCACGCGATAACGACCGCGGCCGCAATCCAGGCGCCGAACAGGCCACCCCGCACGAAGTGCTTCGTCCTCACGTCCCGTCTCCTTCGTTGGACTGTACGGTTTCCCCTCGGCAACGCGCCGCTACGGGTGCATCTGGATCATCGGTACGCTGTACTCGTCGAGGATCGCCGTGATCTCGGCGCGTCGGCGGTCGATTACCGAATCGAGCGTGGCCTTGAGCGCCTTGTCGCGGTGCCGGACGGCCATCGCCATGTCGAACGCAAAGGGCATTCCCGACACCGCATCGGTGTCGGGTAACGCGACCATGGTGAGCCGGACGGGCTGGCGCTTCACCCAATAGCCCGCCAGCGGCCCCCACACGATGGCGACGTCGATGGAATCCTTCGCCACCGCCTTGATGATGTCATCGGGATGGTCGGCCTTGGGATCGGGATTGAGAAAATTCCCGAAGCCGACGAGGCCCACGATGCCGCGGGAGCCGAGCGCATGCGCCGGCGGCGTGTTGGTGTAATCGTAGCCGATCATGTTCACGCCGATCTTCAGGCGCTTGAGGATCGTGTCATCGAGCGAGCGCAGGGCGAACCCGCGGTCGGCGCGGTACACGAAGTAGTAGGTGGAGCGGTAATACGGCTTCGTCGTCGCCACGGGATCGAGGCCCACCGGGGCTTGGATCATGACATCGCAGAATCCGCCGAGGATGGAGTTTCGCAAGACGCCGCGGCGGCTGGGCCACCAGTAGTTAGTGACCGTCGCGTTCAGATCTCGGGCGACGACGTGGGCGATCTTGTTTTCGAAGCCCTCCTCCTGGTTGTTGGAGAAGGGCAGGTCGTACGGATCGGCGCAGACCCGGAGGTCCGAAGGCGCCCGGCTCTGCGCACTGGCCATGAGGGCCACGCTGGCGGAGGCGACGAGCAGCGCCCCCGCGAGTTTACTCCGTGTGGAATGCATGCATGCTCCGTGCGGGTCCGTCAGAAGGTGAACGCGGTGCCCAAGTACTACACCCGGTGCCGGAGCGCGTTCGCTCCGGCACCGGGTGCACTGCTACATCTGCCTACTGCGATTGGCGTTACCCTTCGACTGCTTACAACCCGAACACGAGCAGCGTGCCGCCCGCGTTGCTGATGTTGATGTAGTCACCGAAGGCGCCGATCGCGCCGAGCGCGGCGGTCGGATCCTCGGGGCCGATGCCGAGCGCCACACCGGCGCCGGCCCAGCCGCCCACTCCGGAGAGCACGGCGACGTACTGCTTGCCGTCGGGCCCCAGATAGGTCATCGGGTTGCCGATGATGCCGGAGGGCGTCTTGAACTTCCACAGGAGCGTGCCGGTGGTCGCATCGACCGCCTTCAGCCAGCCTTCCATCGTGCCGTAGAACACGATGCCCGAGGCCGTCGCCAGCGCGCCACCATACGCCGCCAGGTTCTCCTTGATTTCCCACTTGACCTTGCCGACGGTCGGATCCCACGCGATGAACCGGCCACGGTTACCGCCCGGGCCCGGGAACATGCGCACGATCGCGCCGACGTACGGCTGACCGGCGGAGTACTTCACCTCTACGCCCTCGTAGTCCATGCAGATGTTGTTCGTGGGGACGTAGAAGAGCTTGGTCTGCGGAGAGAAAGCTGATGGCTGCTGATCCTTGAAGCCGATGGCGGCCGGGCAGATGCCCTCGGTGTTCTTCTTCGACGTGGTCCCGTACTGCGCGTTCCGAACCGGGAGGCCCGTCGCGAGATCGATCTTCGACGCCCAGTTGACCGGGCCGAAGGGCTCGGCCACGAGCACCTTGCCGTTCGTCCGATCGATCGTGTAGCCGAAGCCGTTGCGGTCGAAGTGCACCAGCGCCTTCACCGGCTTCCCGCCGATCGTCAGGTCGACGAGGACGTTCTCGTTCACGCCATCGTAGTCCCACTCATCGTGCGGCGTCATCTGATACGCCCACTTCGCCTCCCCGTTGTCCGGGTTACGGGCGAAGACCGTCATCGACCACTTGTTGTCGCCGGGACGCTGATCGGGGTTCCAGCTGCCCGGGTTGCCCGAGCTGTAGTAGAACAGGTTCAGCGTCGGATCGTAGGAATACCAGCCCCACGTGGTCCCGCCGCCGCGCGTCCACTCGTCGCCCTGCCAGGTGCTGACGCCGAGGTCCTTGCCGCGGTGCGACGCGTAGTTCGGGTTGGCATCGCCGACGATCTTGACGTCGGCGTCCGGGCCCGTCGAATACGCGCGCCACACTTCCTTGCCGCTGTTCACGTCGTACGCCGTCACGCGACCGCGCACGCCGAACTCACCACCCGAGATGCCCGCGATCACGATGTCTTTGATCACGATCGGCGCGTTCGTCATGGTGGAACCGGTCTTGTAGTCGGCGTTCGGCACGCGCCAAATCTGCTTGCCGGTCTTCGCATCGAGCGCCAGCAGATCGCCGGCGAGCAGCTCGATGAACAGCTTGCCGCTTGGATGGTAGGCGAGGCCGCGGTTCACCAGATCGCAGCACGCGATCGGCTTCGCCTCGGGCGGCTGGGCAGGAACATGCTTCCAGATCATCGGCGCGCCCTCTTTGGTCAGATCGAGCGCAAAGACGATGTTCGGGAACGCGCTGTGCACGTACATTACGGTGCCGATCACCAGCGGGTTCCCCTCATGGCCGTTCAGCACGCCGGTCGAGAACGTCCAGGCGGCCTTGAGGTTCTTCACGTTCGCCTTGGTGATCGCCGTGAGGGGGCTGTACCGCTGCAGGTCGGGCGTCCGACCCGTCATGGTCCATTGGCCCGCCTCTTGGGCGATGGCGGACGCCGTGACGAGCACCATCAGGCTCGCCGCGAGTCCACCGGACAGCAGTTTGAAGCGGTTCATAGCTGACCTCATGTTGAGGATGAGGATGTGAAAAAAACGGCCCAGACAAACTTTGCCCGTCAGAATCCGGAGACCCGCGCGACAGCGGGGGGCCCGCGTTCCCAACAGGCGACAACCATCGTCCGACTCCTTCACACCGGGACTTCTGCTAGGGATAGAGGTTATATCCCGAGTTGCAGCGACTGTCAATCACGCGTCCGAGTGAACTCAATCACCAGGAAAAGCCCCCCCTTTCGGACTTGAAACGGCACCTCCTTCGCGCCACACGCGAGCGCCGCCCACGCTGAAACCGCCTTCATATACCAAGCCCCCGGCAGCTACCGCCGCACGCACTCGGTCCGCCAGCGCCCGCGACGCACCCGGATCGCCCACAATGCCGTACACGGCGGGGCCCCATGAGCTCTGCCCCACGCCCACCGCGCCCCACGCCCGCAGCCGCTCGACCAACTCGCCCGTCTCACCCGGCGCGAACACCCCGCCCTGCGCGGGCGCGAACCAGCCACCCGTGATGCGCTGCACTTCGCCCAGCGCGGCTCCAAACCCCGCCAAGTCCGCTTCGGCGAGGGCCGGAAGCAGTTGCATCAGTACGAGATGCGCGACGTGCTCGACGTCGCGTGCGCTCGGGGATGGAAGGCGCGCGAACGCCGCCGCCTCGTCGTCACCTGCAAGCCCGGGTTTTCCCCGCGGCACCGCGACGACGCAGCGCCACGAATCGGGGAACGGCAGCCGGGCCAAGAGCGGCGCGACCCGCTCGGTGCCCGCGGTCCGTCCGCCTTCCAGCACGAAGCCCCCGTACGCGAACGTCCACGTGCCCACGCCAGAGCGGCGCCCGCGATCCATTGCTTGGGCCAGCGCCATCACATCGGTAGGGAGACCGGACAGCTCGGCGCTCGCGCGCGCCACGGCGAGCGCGAGCTGCGTGCCCGAGCCGAGCCCTGAGTGGGTGGGAATGGACCGATGCACGCAGAAGTGGAGCCGCAGGTCCAGCCCGTGGTGCCGTGCGAACCGGCGAGCGAACTCGAGTGCCCGGGCCGCGTCGGGCCCTTCGGCCTTGAGCTCGGTGGCCGGGCGGGCCTCGAGCAACAGCGACGGAGCCGGAACCGCCGCGCCGATCCCGCCGAAGCGCCGCCCCAGATCACCCCGCAGATCGAGCACACCGAAATGCAGGCGCGCGGGCGCCTCGACGAACACGGCTTCGCTCATGCGGGGGTGGCCTCGCGGGCGGTGCGGACATACTCGCTGAGCAGCGCCATCGCCTCGCGCTCGCGCGGGCCGGCCGTCTTGTCCACGATCACCTGGAGCCGCGCAAACTCGGCGCGGATCTGGTCGGCGGGCAGAAGGTGCGTGCGGGTCGCGAGGATCGCAGCCTCGAGCACGGCGTGCCGGGCACGGTTGAAGCCCAGGAACTCGCGGCGCATGCCGCGATGCACGACGCGAGTCACGATCCGCGCGCGGGGCGGGGTCGCGTCCAGCGTGCGCACTTCGACCTCGCGCCAGGAGCAGGCCGCTTCCAGCACGACGCCGCGCACCACGGTCGCGGGGACTGCCGGAAACTGGACGTTCGCGATCGCTCCTTGCGCGAACAGCATCACGTCATCGGTGAGGTTGATCACGCCAGCGCGCGTCGCCTCGAGGTTCTGAAACGTCGTGGTCTCGAGGAACGGCTTGATCACGATCTCTTCTTCTCCCCACTCGACACCCATGGGGGCGAAATTGATCGCCCCGCGAGTGTCCATCGTGGTGAGCACGGACTCGATGATCACCGGACCAGCGCGACTGGAGGTGGAGCGACGGCGGGGTCTGGGAGATCGCGGGGCGTGGTGCTCGCGCCCCCGACACCGTCCGCCCGGCTCGGCAGATCCTCGATCCGCGCCGCCACGCCGTGCAGGAAGCGGTCGACGAGGACGTAGCCGTACTCGGTGAGCACGGACTCAGGGTGAAACTGCAGCCCGGTCACCGGGTGGCGCGTGTGCTGGACGGCCATGATCTCCCCGTCCTCGGCGCTGGCCGTGATGCGCAGATCGGAGGGGAGCCCCGAGCGGGAGATGACGAGCGAGTGGTAGCGCGCCGCCGCGAACGGGTTCGGGAGGCCGGCGAACAGACCACTCCCGTCGTGGCGGATACGGGATGCTTTGCCGTGCATCGGACGCCCGGCGCGCACGATGCCGGCACCGTACGCGGCGCCGATGCACTGGTGCCCCAGGCATACGCCGAGGATGGGGATCGTCGACCCGAACCGCCGCACGACGTCCGTCGAAATCCCCGCCTCGCCCGGAGAACAGGGCCCCGGGGAGATGATGATATGCGAAGGCCCAAGTCGCTCGATCTCCTCGTGCGACGTAGCGTCGTGGCGTCGTACAACGGTCTCTTCTCCCAGCTCGCGCACGTAGCGGGCCAGGTTGTAGACGAACGAGTCGTAATTGTCGATCAACAGGATCATGGGACGAGGGCGGCGATGAGTCCGCGGGCCTTGTCGAGCGTCTCGCGGTATTCCAGCTCGGGATCGGAATCCGCCACGATGCCGCCGCCGACTTGGAAGTACACGTCGCTGCCGAGCACGAGACAGGTGCGGATCACGATGCTCGTATCTACGGCGCCCGAGAGCGAGAGATACCCGATGGAGCCGCAGTAGGCGGCGCGCTGGGTGGGCTCGAGCTCCGCGATGATCTGCATCGCGCGAACCTTGGGCGCACCGGTGATCGAGCCGCCGGGGAATGCCGCCCGCAACAGGTCCACGGCGTCGTGCTCCGGCGCGAGCTCGCCCACCACGGTGGAGACGAGGTGGTGGACCGTGGCGTAGTGCTCGACGGCGAACAGCTCGGGCACTCGGACGGTGCCCGCGCGGCAGACGCGCGACAGATCGTTCCGCAGGAGATCCACGATCATCACGTTCTCGGCCCGGTCCTTGTCACTCTCCACGAGCGCGCGCGCGAGTGCCGCATCGTGCTCGGGGGAGAGCCCCCGGGGACGCGTGCCCTTGATGGGCCGCGTCTCGACTCCGCCACTTGGGTGCACCCGTAGGAAGCGCTCGGGAGACGAGCTCGCCACCACCAGGTCGCCGAAATCGAGATAGGCGGAGAAGGGCGCCGGATTACGGTTCCGCAGCCGCCGGTACAGGTCGAGCGGCGTGCCGACCAGCGGGGCTTGGAGCCGCTGCGACAGGTTCGCCTGGAAAATGTCACCCGCGTAGACGTACTCGATGACGCGCCCGACGGCGTCGAAGTAGCCCTCGCGCGTAAAATTCGACCGGACGCCGGGGACGTCGGGGACAGGGTAGGAGGGTGCGGCCGATTGGCGGCTCGTCCGCGCGGGGTCTCCCTGCGCGACAAAACGACGCAGTCGCTCCGGGAGACCCCGCGCGTTCGACCTGTCTGCCAGCCGATCCTTGACGAAGCGCAGACGGCTCGCCGCGCGCTGGGTTGCTGCTGCGCCCCGCTCGGGAATCCCGGTCGAGATGATCCACGCCCGTCCGGCCGCGTGGTCCCAGCCGATCACCCAGTCATACACACCGAGCAGCAGGTCGGGCACGGCCAGATCGTCGTAGCGCGGCCGCGGGACGCGCTCCAGCATCATGCCCCAGTCATACCCGACGTAGCCTGCGGCACCGCCTTGGAACGGCGGGAGTTCCGCCACCGGCGTGGTCGCGTGCGACGCCACGAGCGCGCCGATATGCGCCAGCGGGTCTGCCGCGACTCGGATCCACGTTCCCTCCACGAGCTGCTGGGTGAGCAGCCCCTTCGAGCGCACCGCCGTGGCGGGGTCGGCCGCGAGAAATGAGTAGCGCCCCAAGTGCTCCGGATCTGACGCGCTGTCGAGGAACAAGAGAAAGGGCAGGTCCTGAAAGCGCGCGCACGTGTCGAGGGGATCGGGGGCGGGCACGAGCTCCTGGACCAGCGGTGCCGCCGTGCTCATCGGCTCCCCTTGGCGCGACCGGTGCGGGCGCGCGCGCGGGCGGACCGCTGGGTGAGCTTCACGTGCTCCGGCCCGCGGTCGTCCGGCGGCGTCAGGTAGCCCCACTGCAGCGCGCCTTCCTGTCGGTACGTTTTCCCCAGGGTGATGGCGAGCTTCGCCTTCATGAGCTCGCGGCCGAGGTAGAAGGCATGGGTCGCTTCGTCCACATCGAGCTGGGCGAAGATCTCGTGGATGTCCGTGCCGCGCACGAACCGCTCGTTGTTGAACACCGTGATCGAGTCGCGGTCGGTGAAGATGCGGTAGTTCGGGTCCGTGACGGCACGCTGCAGCTCCCGCAGCTCGGCGTCGGCGTAGGCCAGGATCGCGGGGTCCTTCACGGTCACGAGCCGATCGTCCACCCCTTTGGGAAGCGCCTTGTGGGTGACCGCGTGGTACATGAGCCGCCGGGCGACGTCGATTTCGCGCACGGCGCCGCGGGCCCAGGGAATCACTTCGGTCGTGAGGACGGCGCGCACGCCCAGCTCCTGGCAGACGGCGAGGAGCAGGGCGTTCACGCCCGTCGTGTCCGCGGCGGTGAGCTCGGTGATGTTGCCGACCCCCATGAAGAGCGGCGCGTCGGGGTGGCGCCGGCGCGTCTCGGCGTACCGTTCGAGCGAACGCATGAACCCGAACCCGATCGGCTCGATGACGGGGTCGATGAGGTACGAGACCCCCCACTGCTCGAGCGCGGCGACGCTCGGCTCCAGCGTCTCGAGTCCCTGACCGAAATCGGGGATCACGACGACGCGCGTCTCGCTGCCGGCCAGCTCGCGCGCCACCTCCCGGTTGGAGCCGTTGATGCTCAGGACCAGCTCCGCGCCGGCCGCCACCGCCGTGCCGATCTCGCCGGGATCGAACGAGTCGATGCTCACCCGCATCCCCGCGCCCACGAGCTCGCGCACCACGTCGCCCAGACCGGGGAACTCGCGTCCGGGCGTGCAGCCGATGTCGATGACATCGGCACCGCTCGCGCGATAGTACTCCGCTTCACGGCGGATCGCCTCGCGCGCGAGGCGTGGCGCATTGTTCACCTCGGCGACGATCTCGATGTCGTAGCCGCCGTAGTCGCGGGCGAGCGCGGCGCGCCCGAAGTATTCGGGGATCTGTCGCAGGTCTTTGGGTCCCTTCTCGACCGGCACGCCCACCCGCTGCGCGATCACCGTGGGGTCGCCCTCGCACAACCCGGGGATGAGCACGAGGTCGGTGCCGGCCGGGACCTCGAGGAACCGGGCGATCCACGGGGTCGTCATCAGGGCGGCGACGGTGATCTTCATGACCGCCACCTCCCACGCGAATGCGGGACCCATCTCGGCAACGGTCCGGCGCAGCGCGGGCTCGGCGAGCTTCCCGGTGACGAACAACACACGGCGCGGCGTGCGCACCGCCGCACCGATCGTCACCGTGGGTCGCCCGAGCGCACGAACTTGTTCGGCGTCCCTTCGAGCGCTCCGCCTTTGGGGCGCCACAAGACCGTCTCATCGATCTTGCGTGCGAGCTCGAAGTCCTTGTCGGTGATGCCCCCCGCCGCGTGATTCTGCAGCTTCACGATCACCCGCCCCCACGTCACCGAGAGGTCGGGGTGATGGTATGCCGCTTCGGCGACGTAGCCGATGGCGTTCACGAGCATCAGCGTCGTGGGCCAGCCGTCCGTCTTGTAGTTGCGACGGATCCAGCCGTCCTCGTACCACCAGCCGGGGAAGTCCTTGAGCTTCGCCTCGATCTGCGCGTCGGAGTAGGTCGGTTCTTTCGCTGCCATGAGGGTCTCCCTCTCGAAGGCTAAACCACGCCCCCACCGTTGATCATCAGCATTTGGCCGGTTACATAGGCGGCTGCGTCGGAAGCTAGATAGACGGCGGCATGAGCGATGTCCTCGGGCGTGCCCCACCGTCCGAGCGGAATCTTCGCGGCGATGCGTTGCTTCACCGCGGGGTCGAGCCCGCTGCCGTACGCGGTCTCGATCCAGCCGGGACCGAGCACGTTCACACGGATCCGCGGCGCGACCGAATGCGCGAGGGCCCGGCTGAAGGAGTACACGCCTCCCTTCGCCGCGCAGAACACCTGGGCGTAGTCACTCTTGATTCCGCCTCCGAGCACATGGTCCCAGGACATGTTGAGGATGACGCCGCCCGAGGCGGGTGGGTGGGCGTCCATCACCTCGACGGCCTTCCACGAGGCGAGCACCGTGCCACGCAGGTCCACGGCCAGCAATCGATCGAGCTTCTCGGTGCGGGACAAGCGGGCGGCATCGCCGGTGAGGATGTCCGCCCCCGCGTTGTTCACCCATACGTCCACATGCGCGAAGGTGCGGCGCAGCGTCTCCGCGAGCGCGTCCAGATCGCCCTGCTCGGCGACGTCCGCGCGGATCGCCTCCGCGCGCCTGCCTGCGGCGCGGGCGCCGTCGGCGGTCTCGTCCGCGCCGCGGCGGTTCGTCCGGTACGTGACCGCCACGTCCGCCCCCGCCGCCGCGTACGCGAGGGCGATCGCACGCCCAATGCCGCTCGATGCGCCGGTGACGACGGCCACCTTGCCATCCAGCGACAGGATTCCCGGGGCGTCGACCTGACTCCCCGACGCCGGCAACACTTCATTCACCTGCTGTTTTGACATCGCGCCTCCGAACGCCTAACCTACCGGCGGTTTCGGGACAGCCACAAGGGAGCGGCCGGAAATGCAGCTTCTCATCAGCGTTGCCGGGCCTGCCGAAGCGCGTGCCGCGCTGCGCGGTGGCGCGGATGTGATCGACGCGAAAGACCCCCGGCGCGGTGCGCTGGGCCCCGTGTCCGTGCAGCGGCTCGCGGCCATCCGGGCGGCGGTCGCCGGCGCGCGTCCCCTCAGCGCCGCCGTGGGGGACGCCACGAGCGAGTACGCAGTCGCCGGATCGGTAGCCGCGGCGCTGTCGGTCGGTGTCGCGTTCGTCAAGCTGGGTCTCGCCGGCGTCACGAGCGAGGCACGGGCGGATCGGCTGGCAGTTGCCGCTCGGCGGGCGGTGGAGACGGCTGTGGTGACTCGGTTGGTGCTGGTCGCCTATGCGGACTGGCGCAGCGCGGCGAGCCTGCCGCCCGCGCGCGTCGTCGCCGTCGCCGCGGACACCGGCGCGGCCGGCGTGCTGCTCGATACCGCGACCAAGCGTGCGCCCTTGTTCGCAGTCGAGTCCCCCGCTGGGGTGGCCGCCTGGGTCGCGGCCGCGCACGCCGCGGGATTGTTCGCCGCGCTCGCCGGTGGCCTCTCCGGCCCGGACCTCGCGCGCGCGCGCTCTCTCGGCGCCGATGTCGTGGGTGTGCGGGGCGCGGCGTGCGTCGGGGGACGGACGGGCCGGGTATCGCGCGCTCGCGTGGCGGCCCTGCGCGCCCTAGCCGGCGCGGCGCCCTCCCTTCGAGTCCCGATCGGGCGGGGGGTCCTCCCGCAGCGCGACGTTGAGTTGGCCGAGATCGTCCGCCGTGACGATGAGGTGTTCTACGCCGTGCGGGAGCGTGCGTAGGAAATACGAGTCGACGATCGTTTTCGAGTCGAGCGCGTGCGCCGGCTTGATCAACACGACGCGCCGCGCGCCGAGCTGTCCGGCCAGCCAGGCGGCGATGGTGTCGCTCGTGACCTCCCAGGAATGCGGGAGCGGGTCTGCGGCTCGGAGCCAGTGGTATGGGGCGAGCACGGGCAGTCGTCCAGCCTGGACGGCCGCGCTGATCCCGCCGTCGCCATCCACCAGCGCGGCGTCGGGGAGACGGGCGGCCAGCGCGTGCGCGTACTGGTCCATCCCGAGCACCGCCATCCAGTGCGCGGCGTCTTCGCCGATCTTGACCCGCTTGAACATTCGGCGGACCGCGTCGGCGAACGGTCCGCCGCCCGGCAGCACCACGAGGCGGCGACCCCGCCGGAACGCGCTCAGGGCGTCGATCACCAGCTCGAAGGCGCCGGCTGTGCCCAGCAATCCTCCGCCGACTTTCACGACCGTGTGAACCAACGGGGTGTCGTCCGTCATGATGGGAACAGCAGCGCCACGGCCGCCGCAGGGGCGTGCCGCGCCGCGGGCCCGAGGGTGTCCGAGAGATGCGTGACTTGCAGCCCGATGCGCCGGGCGGCGGCCGCGGCGAGAAACTCACCGAGTCCCGTGACGACCGCGCGTG
>Ga0209235_1000742_pt1 | contig 17112 bp, 18 predicted proteins | sample GraSoi013_1_20cm_4_FD_185817 | JGI IMG/M metagenome (GOLD analysis project Ga0209235, IMG submission 185817) | Grasslands soil microbial communities from the Angelo Coastal Reserve, California, USA - Sample 09_25_2013_1_20cm (SPAdes) (version 2) | ecosystem: Environmental > Terrestrial > Soil >... | reverse complement strand
CGCCATGACCGTTGCCATCGGCGAAATTCCTCCCGAAGTCGAGCGTCTCGTCAAAATCACGGAGCAGTGTCTCTACCGTGCAATCGAACAGGCCCGGCCGGGAAATTTCATCTCCGATATTTCAGCCGCAGTTCAAAGGCTCGCGGATGCGAACAACTATGGAATCGTTCGTGAATTTTGCGGCCACGGCATCGGCCGCTCGCTTCACGAAGATCCGCCGGTTCTGAATTACGTCCAGAACGGCAAAGGCCCAAAAATCAGACCGGGGTTTGTCCTTGCTATCGAGCCGATGATCAATTTGGGAACCGACAAGGTGAAAGTCCTCGAAGACGGTTGGACCGTTGTGACCGCCGATGGAAAACCCTCCGCGCATTTTGAGCACACCGTTGCTGTTACGCCAAACGGTCCCGAAATTCTGACCAAAATTTAATTGGCTGGTCCGTAGTATCCGTGACGATAGGTCGCGTAAAGCTTCGTGGTCCGTGGCGTCCCTCGGGGCGGAATGACGTCGACGCGCACTGAACGCCATTGGCCTGATCGTGACGGATTGGACGGGATGTAACCTAGGGTGTATTGCTCGCGCAGGTCCCGCGCCACGCGCTCCATATCGGCGCGTGCTTCTTCGACGGTTAAGGGAAAGAATGCCCGGCCGCCGCTGGCCTCTGCAATTCGCACAAGAGAGTCTTCGGCTTTTTGTCCGCCGGATTCGCTGAGTAGTCCCACTGTATACACGGCGACGTGAGCGTGTTGAGTTGCTTCGATTGCCTCGTTCAACGTGTGTTTGCTGGAATTGTCGACTCCGTCGGTCATCAGCAGTACGGCTTTCTTTGAACGTGTCGCATAATGCATGTGATCGAGCGCCAGGATCAATGCATCGTAGATTGCGGTTTGGCCGTAAGGTTTGACGGCGGCCAGCGTCTCTTCAAGAACAGGAATGCTGTTGGTGAAATCCCGATCGAGGCGTGCCGCATCATCGAAATGGACAATGAACGTTTCGTCCTCTGGGTTACTCATCCGCACAAACGACAGAGCTGCCGCATCGAGCCGCTGTTTGCGGGGCTCCATGCTGCGGCTGTTGTCAATGACCAGGCCAAGGCTGATTGGAAGATCTTCGTGTTTGAATACAGAAAGCTGTTGTTCCGACTGATTCTCGAAAACGCGGAAGTGTTCCTTATTTAGATTCCCGACGGGACGATCCTTCTCATCAGTGACATTCACGTGGACTTCGGTGAGATCCACGTTCACATTCAGCTTGAAAATGCTTTCCTCTTGTGCCCACAGAACAGAAGCAATCAGAACATAAATAACGATAAGTGTCTTTACTCTCATTACAAGTAATTAACCGCGCGGCATTGTAGCCGAAGGTCTACAGGTCCGCACTACTTTTTTGAAAACTTTTTGGACAGATTGTCACGCGCCGTAGTTTCTTATGCTTGCGTCATTCCAAATCCGGGATACTAGTTCGACGCCGGTACGGAGGAAACGTTGGTCGCCCGGGTAATAGAAATACTGTCAGGTCTGATCGTCGGCACGATTTCTGCGCTGGGTTATCCCGGCGTGATACTGCTGATGGGGATCGAGTCGGCATGTATCCCTCTGCCTTCAGAAATCATCATGCCGTTCTCCGGCTATCTGGTTTACACGGGGAGATTCAATTTGTGGGCGGTTTCGGTTGCGGGTGCTGTCGGATGCGTTGTTGGATCCATCGTCGCGTACGGAGTCGGCATGTACGGCGGACGCCCGGTGATCGAAAAATACGGCCGTTATGTTTTAATTTCGCAGCACGATCTGGATCTCGCGGATCGGTGGTTCGCGCGATATGGTGAGATGATCGTCTTCGGCAGCCGGTTGTTGCCGGTGATCAGGACTTTTATCGCCTTTCCAGCCGGTGTCGCAAAGATGAATATGACTCGATTCGTTGTCTATACCTTTCTGGGCTCACTTCCATGGTGCCTCGGCCTGGCTTATGTGGGACAGGTCCTGGGCGAACAGTGGGATAAGAACGATACTCTGAAGACGTGGTTTCATAGTTTTGACTTCGTAATCGGGATCATCGCAATTCTTGCCGCTGTTTGGTGGGTTTGGCGTCACCTCAAAAACATGCCTGCAGACAACGCGAGCATCAGATCATGACCGTCATTCGCTGGATCGTCATCTTTGTATTTGTCGGTTATGCCTGGCGGCGAAAATCGCTGACAACCTGGATTCTCGTGGCCATGATTGTCGGGGCCGAGGTCGGCAATGATTGGCCCGGCGTTGCTGTCAACCTCAGGCTGCTGAGTCTGATCTTTTTGAATCTCATCAGGACGATCATTGCGCCGCTGTTGTTCGCCACTCTGGTTGTGGGAATTGCCGGACACGCCAGCCTGCGGCAAGTCGGACGAATGGGGTTAAAGGCGCTGGTCTATTTCGAAATCGTCACAACACTCGCACTCTTGATTGGGGTTGTGGCGATCAACTTCAGCAAAGCCGGTGTTGGTGTGACTCTGCCTGCGGCCCCAGCGGCGCCGCAAATAACTGCGCCGGCCCCGCAAAGCGCATCCGACATCATCCTCCACATATTTCCGGAGAATATCGCAAAGTCGATTGCGGAGGGTCAGGTCCTGCAGATCGTCGTTTTCAGCATTCTCTTCGGGATCGCGCTAGCTTTGGTGAAGGAAAGCAAACGCCAGCCTGTTCTTTCGTTCTGCGAAAGTTTGTCGGAAACGATGTTCAAGTTCACGAACATCGTTATGATGTTTGCACCAGTCGGAGTGGGTGCCGCAATAGCCTACACAGTGGCACATATGGGGCTGGGTGTTCTGGTCAACCTTTTCAAACTGCTGGCCACGCTCTATGCGGCCTTGCTGATCTTCATCGGTTGCGTTCTCGTTCCTGTCGCGGTTATTGCGAGAGTGCCGATTCGGGAGTTTGCGAAAGCGATTGTCGAGCCGGTATCGATTGCATTCGCAACGACGAGCTCGGAGGCCGCTCTTCCTCGCGCCATGGAGCAAATGGAACGTATCGGAGTCCCGCGGCAAATCGTCGCCTTCGTCATTCCGACCGGCTATAGCTTCAATCTCGATGGTTCGTCCCTATACCTTTCACTCGCTTCCATCTTTGTCGCGCAGGTTGCGGGCATTCAGATGAGTCTCGGCCAGCAGCTTCTGATGGTGTTCACACTGATGCTGACAAGCAAAGGCGTTGCCGGCGTGCCCCGAGCAGCGCTCGTCATCCTGCTGGGTACCGTCGCATCCTTTCATCTTCCCGCCGAGCCTGTGTTCATCATCCTCGGAATCGACGAACTGATGGACATGGCGCGAACATCGGTGAACGTGTTGGGAAATTGTCTCGCATCCGTCGTGATCGCCCGGTGGGAAGGCCAGTTCAAAACAGAATCAAGAGGCCCGGTCAGAACGCAGACAGTTTCTCTATAACTTTGAACGCGTAAAACAAACCAAAGATTGTACTCAACACGCCGGCGAACGCGCGCATCGGCAGCAGCGCGCCCTGGAAAAAACGCGCGCCGAGGCTGATGGGCAGACCAATTAAGGTGGTCATGATCAGCATTCCGCCGATGGAACCAAACCCGAACACGAGTAAATACACCAAACCGAACGTTGGCGTGCCGTTTCGGACAACTTCTGAAAGCACTAGAAGCGTTAAGGCGGCCGAGCCGGCTAATCCATGAACGACGCCGACCAGCACCGGGCGCCAGCCCGAGAGGCCGCTATGCTCGTGGTTGGGTGTCGTTTCAGCGTTGTGCGTTTGAGAGTGGTCATGGAAATGAAGATGGATATGAGACTTTCCATTGTGTGTATGTGCGTGGACGTGAATATCCGGGCGATTGCGAAGCATCAGGTATAGGAGGCGCGTTCCCAGAAAGATGATCATCAGCGCGACGACCAGTTCGAGGAGGTTTGCGACGTGCTCGGGAATTGCAATGCCAACAGCGATCACGAAGAAGCCGGCGACAACGAGCGCGGCGGTGTGTCCCACACCCCACAATAACCCAACGGATGCCGACTGCCAGACCGAATGCCTCTCCGAAACAATAGAGGAAATTGCCGCGAGATGATCCGCCTCCGTGGCGTGCTTCAGACCTAATGAGAAGCCCAAACCCAAGATCGCTGCGACGGATCCATTCATAACTAAAACGTACAGAAGCGGTGACCGTCAATCCAGTTCGGACGGAATGTACAACTCCCCCTCCCCCGCAGAGGAGGGGAATGAGCTAGGGGAAGGTGCATTGACACCTCAGCCACCCTGATGCTCTAATCGAAAATTCAGCAGGGGCGGTTAGCTCAGCTGGGAGAGCGCGGCGTTCGCAACGCCGAGGCCGAGGGTTCGAATCCCTTACCGTCCATCAGCCCTTACGCCGTCCGGATCATCTTCTGCAACTTGTTTCTGCCTTCCTGGACGTATTCCTTTGCGTCACCGAAGACTTCCATCACCTGTTGGTACCCATCGCTGACCTGCTCCCGAAGGTCATTTTGCAAGTCATCGAGCTGATGGACTGCTTTCTTCGAGAACCGCCGAATCTGCTTGCGGGTTTCAACGCCGGACTTGGGCGCATATAGCAGCGCAACCGCCGTGCCCACAGCCGCTCCGGTCAAAAAGAATCCGACTACCTGGGTTTTTGAAAATCCTCTCATGCAATTTACCTCCAATGGAGTCAAAATCAGCATAGCACTAAGTCGAATGTGTGCGAGAATTTGACGCACAATGAAAGCAAGCGTTGCATTACTGCTTTTGGTTGTAGCGATCTACGGATTCCAACGTACACCGCCTTCAGCTCTGAAAAGCTCGCCGTTCAGCGAACAACGGGCGGACACGGATCTTCGAACGATTGTCGGCTTTGGACCGCGGCCCGCGGGAAGCGAGGCCCTGGCAAAAGCGCGAAGCTATATCGTTTCGGAACTGTCCAAGGCGGGACTCAAACCTCAATTGGATGAATTCGACGCCCGTACACCAAAGGGATTCCGCCACATGGTGAACATCCGGGCTATGCGTTCCGGATTGAAACCCACAATCATCGCACTTACGGGCCACTATGACACGAAAGTCTTCGACCGATTTTTTTTCACCGGAGCCAATGACGGAGGTTCGAGCGCGGCGTGGTTGCTGGAGTTTGCACGCGCGACAGAGCGGCTGAAGCTCGAAAATACTCTCGAATTTGTTTTCTTTGATGGCGAAGAAGCCGTTGTCGAATGGACCGATGAGGACAGCGTTTACGGCAGCCGCCACGACGTCGACCGCCGCTACCGTGACCGGAAGTTGAATGATCTGAAGGCGATGATTCTTGTCGATATGATTGGCGACAAAAACCTCAATATCCGCCAGGAGAGTCAATCCACAGGCTGGTTGAAAAACTTAATTTGGGATACGGCGCATTCGAGGGGCTACACGAAGGAATTTCCCAACGAGCAGATCGAAGTCTCCGACGATCACGTGCCGTATTTGAAGGCAGCAATTCCTTCCGCCGACCTCATTGATTTCGACTATCCGTGCTGGCATGAGGCTTGCGACACGCTCGACAAGGTAAGTGCCCACAGCTTGAAGATCGTCGGAGACGTTGTATATTTCAGCCTTCCCGAGATCGACCGGCGTGTGAGTCAGAACGCCAACCGCTAGTCGCCCGGTTCTTTCGCTCGCTTCTTACCGAAGACATAGGCCACGACAACTCCCAACAGGTATAGCGCAACCATTGGTATGGCCATCATCATCATGTTTGGAATATCGGTAGTGGGGGTAATTATCGCGGCGACAACGAAGGCGATCAAGATCGCGTATCGTGTATTGCGAAGCAGAAAGGGACCACTGACAAGGCCAATGCGCGCCAGGATAAAAATAAGGGCCGGTATTTCGAAAATCACCGCCAAGCCAAGCTCAACCATGATGAACAGGTCGAAATACTGGCTGGCATTGATCAGCGCCGTCACTCCCATGTTCTTTTCCCACTCGAGCAGGAACTGGAGAGCGAACGGGAAGGCCACGAAATAACCGAAGAGGCCACCCAGGATGAACAGCAGCGATGAAAAGAAGATGAAGGGTAACGCGTACTTGCGCTCGTGTTTATACAGGCCCGGCGCGATAAAAAGCCATACCTGGCCCAGCACAAATGGCGATGCCAGAAACACGGCTGCCATCAGTGCCAATTTCAATTCGAGGTTGAAGCCTTCCGTCGGCGAGGAAACCACCAGAGAGCTGACGCCGGCTTTGTAAATCGGAGCGGCGACGGTACGAAACAACGCATCGGCGAACGTCCAGCAAACGCCCAGGGCAACACCAATTGAAATCAGGCTGTGAATGATCCGTTTGCGCAGTTCCTCGAGGTGATCGAGGAACGACATCTGGCCATGTAATTCTTCTTGTTCTTCTTCTCGCTGACGATCTGTGTCGACGGGCATTACGCGTGTTCTTTCGAAACCGCGGGTTCACTCGGATGGGAGGCTACGGCAGTGGAATGCGAAGGTTCTTGCGGTTTTTCGGCTGTTGTCTCGAGCGACTGGTAGAAGTCGGATTTCATGTCCTGTCCCATGTTGTGAATGTCGTTCTTGACTTCATTCAGGGGCGTTGCGATGTCCTTGACCTGATCTTCCCAACTCGATTTGAGCTCCTCTGTCGCCTTTTTGAACTCCCGGATACCCTTTCCCAGAGATTTTCCGAGTTCAGGCAGCTTCTTCGGTCCGAAGACCAAAAGGGCAACAATGAAAATCAACAACATCTCAGAAAAACCAAGCTGACCCATGGAACCTCCTGCAATTGCGATAATGATAGCATCAGTCGAAAGCGGCGGGGGTTACTTTATTGCCGACGTTGGCGCCCGTCGGGCCGTCTGATACTGTAGGGCGATCGGCTGGCTGAACGGTGACGGTCGTCGAAGGTATGGATAAGTTGAAGAGCGTTCCCTCTCCCTCGGGGACGAGGACGGCGCGGCAGCCGTTTATTGAGGCTTCGCCCTGACGGGCTCGCGCTTCGCGGGACTGGCGCGCGGGTGAGGGTCGCGCGGAAGCGCGAGCCCGATAGGGCGAAGCCTCTATTCGAATCTGGAGACCTCACCCTGCCCCTCTCCCAGACGGAGAGGGTGGATCTTCCGAAATTTTCAATTTAATCCACCTTCGCAGACCACTACAGTTCACAGGCGCTTCTGCTATAATGCTTTGACTGTTTTTTACAAGGGAGATGACTCAATGAGATTTCGACCGTCGCGCGCGATTTTTTGCCTGGTCCTGATGCTGGTGATCTCTGCCGTTCTTGGCGGCGTACTTGGTGGCCAGGTTCGAGCCACGACGAAAGGCGAAGACGATGTGGATGCGGCTGTTAAGCATTTCTCAGCATTGTTGGGCCTTGTCGAGGAAAACTTCGCGACGGACGTCGATGCCGATAAAGCGGTGTACGGAGCCATAGACGGGATGCTGCGCACGCTGGATCCTCACTCCAAGTTTTTCGATCCCAAGGCATTCAATTCCTTGAGGGAAGACCAGCGCGGCAAGTACTACGGTCTGGGTATTACGGTTACGACCCGGTTTGGAAAGGTTACGGTCGTGTCGCCGCCGTTCCTCGGGTCACCGGCCGAAAAGGTTGGACTTCGTGTAGGCGACGTCATCAGCCACGTCAACGGTGAACCGACACAGGGCATGGACCTGAATGAGGTCGTCTCCAAGCTGAAGGGTCCTCGCGGCACTGCGGTGAAGATCCGCGTTGTGCGTCCAGGGGTTGAGGAACCGATCGAGATGAGCCCCATTCGCGACGAAATCGCCAAGTTCACGATCAATAATTCGTACATGATCCGGCCCCGTGTTGGGTACGTCAAACTCGAGAGCTTTGCCGAGACGACAGGCCAGGAACTGCGCGACGCGCTCCGGAAGCTTGATGTGAAGAATATGGACGGCCTCGTGTTCGATCTTCGTAATAATCCGGGTGGTCTTCTTCAGGAAGCAATCGAAGTGTGCGAAACCTTTCTGCAGAAGGGACAGTTAATCGTCGAAACACGCGGACGGACGCGAGGATCCAATCGGCCCTACGCGTCCCAGAAGCTAAATACGGAAAATTTGTTTCCTCTGGTCGTGTTGATCAATCCACAGAGCGCAAGCGCTTCCGAAATTGTGGCAGGTGCCCTCCAGGACCATGATCGCGCGCTTATCGTCGGCCAAACCAGTTTTGGGAAGGGGCTGGTACAGTCGGTTTATCCGCTCAGTAAAAACGCGGGCCTCGCACTCACGACACAGAAGTGGTACACGCCGAGCGGCCGTTTGATCCAGCGCGACTACTCTCAAATTTCGCAATTTGACTACTATAACCACCGTGAAACCGTCCCGCCGAAAAAGGACGATATCAAGCATTCCGACATCGGCCGGATTGTTTATGGAGGGGGCGGCATAGCACCCGACTACGTCGTTGAAGAACCGAAGGTGAACGAGTTCCAGACAATGCTGGTGAGCAAGTTCGCCTTCTATACGTTTGTGCGAGATTTCCTGGCGAAGAATCCCCCAGTTGATCGGTCTTTCCAGGTTTCCGACGCAATGATTGACCAGTTCAAACAGCACGTTCAAAAGCGCGGAGTTCAGTTCAACGATAAGGATTTCGACGACAACAGGGATTTCATCAGACGGTCGATCAAATACGAAATCTTCTACAACAAATTCGGCGTCTCCGACGCGGCGAAGGTTTTGCTTGAAGATGATCCACAGGTGCTGAAGGCGATCGATTTGATTCCTGAAGCCAAGGATTTGGCCAGCAAAGCGCGGCGGCAGGTTGCAGAGAAGCGATGAATTAGGTGCGACTCCCTCTCCCTCTGGGAGAGGGCGCGAAGCGCGAGCCTGATAGGGCGAAGCCTCAAGAAAGGGTGAGGGTCTCAAGATTTGACCGAGACCTGCAACCCTCACCCGGCGCGCCAGCCCGCTGGCTGTCGCGCCGACCTCTCCCAAAGGGAGAGGGTTTCCAACCATGCAGTGCATTCCAGTCCGGTTGAATCGCAGTTCCTACGATATTCTCGTCGGGACTGGCGTGTCGGATGATCTTGAAAAACATCTCAGCCGGGCCGGCCTTTGTGAACCGTTCCTCGTTATTTCACAACCTCGTATCCTCAAAGCCGTTGGGAAAAGTCTGAAGAAACGATTTCCAGTCGTGTCCATTCCCGATGGTGAGCGTGCGAAGAGTTTGACGACCGTTTCCCGCCTGCTCGATCGGATGGTCCAGCTAAAGCTGACGCGGCAATCCACCGTGATCGCCTTTGGGGGAGGGGTTGTTGGGGATGTCGCGGGGTTTGTCGCTTCGATTTACATGCGCGGAATCGCGGTTGTCCAGATTCCAACGACGCTTTTAGCACAAGTCGATTCCAGCATCGGAGGCAAGACGGGCGTCAATCATCGTGTTGCGAAGAATCTCATCGGAACGTTTTACCAGCCGCGACTTGTGCTTTCTGATCCTCTCATTCTGCAAATGCTGCCGGAACGGGAATACGCCAGCGGTCTGTACGAGGCACTGAAGTACGGCGTCATTGGAGACCCCGCGTTGTTCGAGGAGTTCGAACGGAACACATCGATGCTGAAAAAGCGCGATCCGGAGGCTGTCGAGCGTCTTGTCGCACGATGTGCGGCCATTAAAGCAGAAGTGGTCATGTCGGACGAGAAAGAGAGCGACCTGCGACGGATTCTCAATTTTGGCCACACTGTTGGCCACGCGCTGGAAGCAGCGGCCCTGTACCGGCGAATTAAACACGGGGAGGCCGTCGGTTATGGAATGGTGGCCGCTGCTCGTATCGGCCGCGCGCTTGAAAAGATCAACGACTGGGACGTTCATCGGATCGAAAACGCGATTTCTTCGATCGGGCGGTTACCGGCGTTAGACGGAGTCAGCAGCAAAGATGTGCTCGGTGCTATACAGCATGACAAGAAGGTCCGCAATGGCGCGATTCATTTTGTCCTGCCGCGCACGATTGGAAGTGTGGAAATCACAGCCGAGGTGCCTTTTGAAATTGTGCGCGAGGTGGTAAAGGGAATCCTGAATGACGGAAAGAGATTATTCGGGCCCGGATAGCCGTCGTGTCCAGCAGATGTTTGCTGGAATCGCCCATCGCTACGATTTCCTCAATCATTTTCTCTCCCTCTCTGTCGATCGTCGCTGGCGAAACGCAGCGGCTCGAAAAGTCCGCGATTTGGCCGGTCCCACACCTCCAACGTGCCTCGACCTATGCAGCGGTACAGGGGACCTGGCCATTGCATTACAACAGCATTTGCAAACTCAGATTATCGCGTCCGACTTTTGCCATCCGATGCTGACGCGCGCAAGAGGAAAGTTCGGCAGAAGCGCCATTCGCGTTGTTGAAGCTGATGCGCTTGATTTGCCCTTTCCAAATACCTCGTTCGACGCGGTAACGATGGCATTTGGGCTGCGGAACCTGGAGGATCCTTATCGGGGTTTATGCGAAATTAACCGTGTTCTCAAGCCGCACGGGGCCGCGGTGATTCTCGAGTTTTCCAAACCCGTCCTACCGGTATTCGACCAGATCTTCGACTTCTACTTCAGAGCCATTCTGCCATGCCTCGGGGGAGTGATTTCGGGCGACAGTACCGCCTATCAGTACTTACCGGATTCGGTCCGAAGATTTCCCGATCAGGAACATGTTTTGGAATTGCTGCGGAGAGCGGAATTTGCGGAAACGGGCTACAAGAATCTCAGCGGCGGAATCGCGGCCCTGCATTGGGGCTTTGCCCATAAGTCCCCTCCTAACTCAGGAGGGGAGTGAGCCTAACCATTCCCGGCTTCACTCCAGTTCGTATTCTTTGACCTTATTCAGGAGCGTCTTGTAGGAGACGTTCAACGTCTCGGCCGCCTGGGTTTTATTCCAATTGCTGAGATCCAGTACCTGTTTGATCTTGGCCTTTTCTGCAACGCAAGCTGCGCGGTTGGAAACATCGGACAAGGATCCGGAAAGATCGAGAAAATGAACAAAGTCTTCCGAACGCTTTCGGCCCTGAAAAGCGAAATTCAAATCTTCCGGCCGGATGGTCTTGCCGTCTGAGAGAATGACTGCGCGTTCGATTGTATTTTGAAGCTCGCGAACGTTTCCAGGCCATGAATATTGTTCCAAGGCTCCTGCGGCCTCGGGACTGAGCTGCAGCGACTGGCGGTGAAGGTCCTTGGAAAACTTTTCGACGAAAAATTGGGCGAGCAGCCGGACATCCGAAATCCGCTCGCGCAACGGTGGAATGTGAATCGGAAACACCGAGAGACGAAAGAATAAATCCTCGCGGAATTCCTTCTTGGCCACGAGATCTTGAAGGTTCCGGTTCGTAGCCGCCACCACGCGTGTAGCAACGCGAATTGTCTCTAGACCGCCAATCCGCTCGAACGACTGTTCCTCGATGACCCGAAGCACCTTGGCCTGCACCGACAGGTGAAGCTCACCGATCTCATCGAGAAAAATAGTTCCGAGATCGGCGAGCTCGAATTTTCCCGCTTTGCGGCTGAAGGCGCCCGTATAGGATCCCTTTTCATGCCCAAACAGCTCGTTCTCGATCAAGGTGTGAGGAATGGCAGCACAATTCACGGTCACGAAGGGCTTGTCTCGCCTTGGGCTAAGCTGATGAATCGCACGCGAAAATACTTCCTTGCCGGTACCGCTCTCACCGGTGAGCAGAACGGTAGCATCGGTCGGGGCCACCCGTTGAATGGATTGACTGACTGTTTGGATGGCGGCGCTGTCCCCTATGATCTTGGGAATGCCGTATGCTCGTTGGAATTCTTCTCTCAATAGGATGTTTTCCAGCATCAGCCGGCGCTGCTCAACGGCACGATTGATCAACAGGAGAAGGTGCGAAATATCGATGGGCTTCGGCACAAAATCGAAGGCGCCCTGTTTCATGGCTTCGACTGCTTCTTCGATGGTTCCGAACGCAGTCATGAGCAGGACGGGAATTGTCGCGTCGGTCTCTTTTTGTATTTTGAGAATCTCCAGACCCGAGAGTGTGGGCAGCCGCAGATCGGTGATCACAAGCTGGTACGGCTGTTTGCGGATTTTTTCGGCCGCGATGTTGCCGTCCGCCGCTTCATCCACTTGATAACCCGCCCGTTTTATTGCCGTGGACAGCATCTGTCGCAAGCTGTCCTTGTCTTCTACAAGGAGAATTTTCACACTCGGATAATATCAGTTTGCTGAGCGTAGCTGCAGATTTCTGGGAATTGTCCTCAGCTTTAATGAATGCGTCGGCTGTCTGCCGGTGCTGAGTCTGTCGGCTGTTTGAACCGTCAATTGAACATCGACCCGTGCGATTGAAATACGATTTGCCAGTGAAGTCGGGGCGACAACGTTGCCGGATGAGTCGAAGTAAGTGAAGTTCAGAGCAGTGAAGTTCTTCCCGATCTCGTTTGCAGCGGACCACTGAGGGCTTGCCGGGTTGCTCATGTCAGTGGCGGTTGCGCGACGGACACTGTTGCCGCTCAGATAAATCGATACAGCTTCCTCGAGCGTGACCGTCGGAAGGCGGATGAAACGGATTGTGTTGTTCGTGTTCGAAGTTTGCCGCGGGGTTATAGTCAAGCTTGCGGAGGTGACGGCATTTAGTTCCGCCCGCACCCAGGTCCAGGTGGAGTTAGAAGCCGCGCCCCAGAGATAGATGAACTTGCCGGAGGGCAATGTGGTACCCAAAGCCGCCGAGAAGGCCGATCCGTCATTGACGGAAACAGTGCTTTGCAGGTTCAGGGTCACATCAAGCGGCGGCACGCCGGTCACCGCGCTCTCAGCGTCAGAGAGTCCCGCGCGGAAGTCGATGCGGCTGTTCGTCGACGCCGGGAGAACGACAGCCATCGATTCCACCATCGCGGTATCAAACTTCGAGCTGTGCACGGGTACTCCCTGGCCAGCCATCCGAATCTCGTCGGCAATCTGCGAAGCCACGACTCGCGCAGTCTGCTGCATGTCCATAACGAGAGTCCGATCTCGGACGACACGTTCGTTGTGCTGAAAAAGATGAAACATCATCGCGCTGAGGGCAAGAGTCGTTGCCAGCGCCAACAGCAATTCAATTAGGGAGAAACCGCGCGACCGATTAATCATCAGAACGTGCCGCTTACAAGAGTGGTGGCTCGGATCAACTCGCTCTGTTTGCGATTTGATGCATTTTCGGCATATATCGTAATGGTGACAGTTCTCAGCGCGCCGCCGCGTACCTGCCAGACGCGCATGTATTTCGTATCGTAGGTAATATCATCCGCTCCATCGGCCCAGAGCGGATCATTTAATGGCGTCGATCGAAACTGCTCCATCTTGTCGTACAGCAAAGCAGCCGCCACTGCTGCCTGTCGATTGGCTATATCGGCCCGGACGGCGAGAGAAAACATCGAGGCTACGGCAGCCAATCCACACGCCACAACGGCGGAAGTGATCACTACTTCAATCAGTGTGAATCCACGATTCGGCAACGGGTAATCCGGTTGGGGCTGGAAAAAGGGCGGGCAAGCGAAACATTAAAACGGTGTCATGCTGAAATCAACACCGTAACTGTATCGCCGCCCAATGAGCGCCGACGTCCAGCATTTCGACATAGCCGGCGGTCATAGACGTCATAGACCGCCGCTACAGTTGAGACCTACGCCTTTCACAGAGCAGTTATTAGCTTTGGGAGAGTTATCGTGAAGCGCGTACCTTCGCCTTCGGCGCTTTGAACCTCGATTCGGCCGTTATGTGCCAGCACGATCTTTTGTACCAACGATAAGCCGAGGCCCGTGCCGTGCGTTTTGGTCGTAAAGAAGGGCAGAAATATCTTCGAGATCACATTGTGGGGGATGCCTCGTCCATCGTCTTCGATCAAGATCCGAATGTAACCTCGCTCCTTTACGACGGATACCGATATCGCGCCCTTGGAATCATTCAATGCTTCGACCGCGTTGATCAGCAGATTGAGGAAGGATTGACGCATCAAAATCGGATCGCAGGCAGTCACCGCTTTGCTGCCGCCCGCGAACCGCACCTCATAAGGGCCGGGACGCAGGTTTCGAACATCGGCAATGGCATTTGCCAACAAATCGGTCAGATCGACATCATGCATCGATGTATACACCGGATGCGCGAAGTTCAAGAAGTCTGTCACCATGCGCGAAAGAGCCTGTGACTCTTTATGAATCTCAAGTGCATAGTTGTGGAGTGTGACGACATTCGTCTCCTCGGTCGACAGTTGGGCGTATCCCAAGATCGTTGCCAGAGAGTTCTTGAATTCATGAGCGATGCCGGCCGACATTTCACCGAGGGCGGCGAAATTTTCCTTAAGCTTGATTTGGTTTTGGAGTTCAACGATTTCGGTAAGGTCCGATAAGAGGCAGATGGCGCCCTCGGCCATTCCGTCCGAATCGGTAATGGGCGACAGGTTGATTCCGATCAATTTGTCGATACCGGCCTGGTTCGGCACATTAAATTCGAGTCGCGTAAATGCTTCCCCATATTCGAGACAGCGCCGGAGCAAGCCCTCCAGTGTTTCAGCCTCTCGGACCAAGTCCCGCAAACGGGAGTTGCGGGTCAATGTGCCTTCGAAAATCCGTTCGCTCGCCGGGTTGTGTGCAACGATCCTGCCTTGGCGATCGACCACAATTAGACCACTCGGCATTTTGTCCGTGACGCGCTCGCTCAGTATTGGATTCATAGGCTCGGCTGAATGATGCGGTCGATGTACCAATTAATGAATTCGTCGCCATAGAGGACCACGACGATTCCTGCTGCTGCTAGGAAGGTTCCGAACGGCAGCTCATATTGGCGAGATTTACCTGCAACGCGAATGTAGAGCAGTCCGATAACGACTCCAAGGAGCGATCCAATCAGGATCGTTAAAAGTGCTAGGGGGGCGCCCAACAAGGCACCCACCATGGCCATCATCTTGACGTCACCAAATCCCATTCCTTCGATGCCGCGCAGGCGAAAGTATGCTTCGCCTACTCCCCACAGCAACCCTCCGCCAATAAAGACTCCGAGAAGACTTGCCGTCAGCGCTATTACCCGGGAGTTCGTCGTCTCGAGGCCGATAGTACGTAACAGGCGCACCGCCAGAGAACTAGGTTGCGCGAGATAAACACTGGCGAGAATGCCGACCCAGATCCCATTCAGTGTAATCGGATCCGGTAGAATCCGATGATCGAGATCGATGAAAGCGAGCACAATCAATGCTGCAGAGAACGAGAAAAAGATGACCCATTCGATGCCTAATCCGAACTTGTCATACATCAAGAGACCGACGATGCCGCTGAGTGCCTCAACGAGAGGATATCTTATGGAAATCTTTCTGTTGCACTGCCGGCAGCGGCCTCCCAGTAGAAAGTAACTCAGAATCGGCACGTTGTCATACCAGCGAATGAGCCGCTTACAATTCGGACAATGGGACCGCGGCCTGATGATCGAGTTGCCCTCCGGAAGGCGACGAATAACTACATTTAAAAAGCTGCCAATGACGACTCCGAAAACCACGGCGATCGCTAAAGCCATCAGCGCAGTATACGGAACTCCTTTTGGAAAACATAGCGGGCGCCCATGTAGGCGATTGCCAGACCGCGCCACCCGTCAAGAAAGCCTGCCCGAAGCAAAAAGGCTTTGAGAAATACGAGAGGAGGTGCCAGCAGAAGTCTGCCAATATTTCCTCGCCGTCCGCTTGAACGCGCGGCACGCGCGGCAAGCTCGCTGTAGCGGGCGATGCGGGCGGCGTGATCGTTCCAGTCCCGGTAAGGGAAGTGGAGAAGGTCCCCTTTGAAGGCGCTCACCGCACCATCAACCTTCAACCATTCGTGGACGAAGTCGCCTTCCCAGCGGCAAACGCGCCGGTCGTACAAACGAATTTTGCGATCCGGATACCATCCCGAATGCTTAATCCAGCGGCCGAGATAGAAGACCCGCCGAGGCATGGAGACGGCCGTCTCGCCCTGGGAGAGGGCGGCGCGACAGTCGTTTCTTGAGGCTTCGCCCAATTCTTGAGGCTGCGCGCTATCGCGCTTGCGCTTCGCGCGGGCTCGCGCTTCGCGGAGCTGGCGCGCCGGGTGAGGGTCACAGGCCTTTTCAAATCCTGAACCTTCAGCCGCGCTTTTCTTCCAGTAAACAATCTCATCCGCCAGTTCCATGCTCAGCCTTTCATCGGCGTCGATGCTCAAGATCCAATCACTCTGCGCCTGTTCTGCTGCGAAATTTTTCTGTCTGGAATATCCCTTCCATGGACACTCGATGACCCGAGCTCCGCGCGCAAGCGCAATCTCTCGAGTCTGATCGGTGCTTCCGGAATCCACCACTATGATCTCATCGCAACAGGACAGACTGCCGATGGCTTCCGCAATGCGGTCTGCTTCGTTAAAAGTGATGATTGTTGCGCTGATCGCCGGCATGGCTCCCAAGCCCAAGCACATGCTATAACCGATCGAATGCGAAACCTCAAGTTGACGCTTGCTTATGACGGAACGGACTTTCACGGTTGGCAGATTCAGCCGGAGCTGCGCACGATTCAGGGCGAGCTCGAGCAAGCCCTTCAGACGCTTTTCAATCACGAGGTCACCGTCACAGGTTCAGGCCGTACTGACGCGGGTGTTCATGCGCACGGCCAAGTCGCAAATGTCGAAACAATTCGAACAATGGACACAACCGCGGTCTTGCGGGGCGCAAATGCGTTGCTGCCGTGTGAAATTCGCGTCCTCACCGTGGAGGAAGTCGGCCCGGAATTTCATGCGCGGCGATCGGCGCGTTCGAAGACGTACGAATATCGGCTCTGGCGCGGTACTGTTGTGAGCCCGTTTCTATGCCGGTATGTTTACGCATTCCGCTATCCACTATGCGAAGGCGCACTGGACCGCGGTACAGGCTATTTTCTGGGGGATCATGATTTCACTTCTTTTTGTGCGGCGGCGACCGAGATCGGGGACCGAATCCGGACCATCCATGAGGCATGCTGGGACCGGTCCGGGACAGAATGGATCTTCCGGATTCGTGGCAGCGGCTTTCTTCAATACATGGTCCGCACGATTGCCGGAACCCTGTTGGAAATCGGGCAGGGCCGCAGGCGTGCAGAACAGATGCCAGAACTCTTCGCGGCTCGCGACCGGCGGTTGGCCGGGCCTTCGTTGCCTGCGCATGGTTTGCACCTGATGAGGGTTGAATATTAAAGCACT
>Ga0209235_1000736_pt1 | contig 17158 bp, 9 predicted proteins | sample GraSoi013_1_20cm_4_FD_185817 | JGI IMG/M metagenome (GOLD analysis project Ga0209235, IMG submission 185817) | Grasslands soil microbial communities from the Angelo Coastal Reserve, California, USA - Sample 09_25_2013_1_20cm (SPAdes) (version 2) | ecosystem: Environmental > Terrestrial > Soil >... | reverse complement strand
GATGTCGGCCCTCGCGTCCTCGGCCGCGGAGGACCGACTCGAGTCCCTCCTGAAGCCATACCGCGACCGATCGAATGCCCACATCCAGGCGATCTGGAAGGAGTTCGCGGCGGAACATCCGGTCGGTGCATTCCCGTCGAGCCGGACGATGCGGGACAACTCGCGACTCTTCATGGCGGGAAAACGGTATCGGTACGCCCTCGCCCTCGCCGGATATCAACTTCTGGCGGGAGAGGCACCGTCCCGCGGCCTCGAGCGCGCTGCGACGTGGCTCGAATGGTACCATCTGTACACCTTGTTTCTGGACGACATCATGGACGAGGACGTCCGGAGGCGTACCCTCGCCAGCGCATGGGCCACGGATGCGAAGCTGTATCGGGGCCCCGGTGCGGACCGCCCTGCTGTGGTCTTTCGGACCCAGCGCCACCGATACGGAGTGTCGCAGGCCATCCTCGACGCCCTGCGGATCCGGTCGCTCGCGGAGCGGGCGATTGAAGGGGCCACCGATCTCGATGCGTCCGTCCGGCTCGAGCTCCTCAGCGAACTGACTCAGGTCGATCTCATCCTCAGCGATGGCCAAGGCCTCGACATCGATTTCGAGCGCGCGGACCGAATCCCCGAGGCCGACTACGTTCGGATGAGCGGGGCCAAGACGGCTCGTCTCTACCTCGGCGCGGCGGCGACCGCCGCGATTGCGGCCCGCGCCTCGTCGGAGGACCGAGCGGCACTCGAAGCGTTCGCGCAGAACTTCGCGATCGCGTTCCAGGATCGCGACGACCTCCTCGGCGCCGGCGTCGTCGAGTCCCGAATCGGCGGCTCCGCGGAAGGGGACATCCGCCAGGGCAAGCGAACCCGACTCTTCGTCCTCGCGGTGCAACGACTCGCGCCGAAGGATCGCGCGTCGTTCCTCCGCGCGTACGGACGCGGTCCCCGCACGACGAAGGACGACATCCGAAGCGTGCGAAGTGTGTTGCGGCAGAACGTCCTTCCGACGATGGAGGGCCGGATCGCCGATCATCTCGTCGAAGCGCGGCGAGCCCTCGATCGGCTCCCGTCGAAAGACCCCGAGGCCCGCCAGCTGCTGGCGGCGCTCCTCGATGCACAACGGACCCGCGTGCGCTAGTCCTCGAGCCCGTGGGCCGTGATCCGGAAGTTGGCCCGCGCGCCTTCCTCCCGGTGGCGGTGCTTGACGAGGACCGCGGCACGAGTACTCACCCCGGTCCGCTCGAAGCGCACGATCGTCTTCGCGTTGTGACTGAGCATGTGGCCGCCGAGCGGCATGTACGCACCCGTCTCGATGTCCGTGTACACCTGCGACGTGACGACGACGGGGATGCCGCGGACTCGCGACGAGCGCAGCAGCTTCGCAATCTGTCGTGTCAGGCCGTACCGTTCGTCCCGGCGGGTCTCGTCCCGCATCGTGAGACGATAGTGCATCGTGATGCTGTCGATCACGATGAGTCCCACATTCGGATTGCCGTCGGCCAGCTTGACGGCCTCCTCGATCCGCTTCTCTTGTTCCTCGAAACTGTACGGCTCCGAGAACAGGATGTTCTTCGCCACGACCTCGAAATCATCGCCGCAAATCTGCTGGAGGCGGTCGAGGGACACGCCCTCCGTGTCGATGTAGATCACCTTGTGACCCGCGCGGACGACGTTCCGGGCGAGCTGCAAGCAGAAGTTCGTCTTGCCGCTCCCCGCCTCCCCATGCAGGAGCGTGATGCAACCGTCCTCGACTCCCCCGCCCAGGAGGTCGTCCAGGGCCCGACAGCCCAGGGCTACCTTCATTGCGTGGACAAAGTCGCCGCGCCCTTTAAGGCTTCGAACTCTCCGGCGGGAGGAGCGACAAGTACGCTCCGTCCCGGGTCCACACGACGACCGCGTGCGCGGTCCGTGCTTTCGGCGGAGGGCGGACGGGCCGCGCCTCCTCGGACTCCGGATGGACCGCGACGATCTGGCCGGACTCCAGGTGTTCGATCCTTGCCTCGAACCGCTCCGCGTCGACGCGCTTCGCGCTTCGCACATCTTTGGGCTTGAAGCGCCGCGACTCGCCGCTCGCCAGGTCCCTCAGGATGACGAACGGCCGGACCGACGTCACCTCCGCGAGGGATTCCTTGTATCGCACCACGTCGCCGATGTGGAACGGGCCGAGGCGGACGAGGGACGTCACACGGTACACTTCGCGGCCCTCCTTCTGGCCGAACAGCTTCGGGGACGAGGACACGCTCCCGCCGAACGACTCCGAGAGCTCGCGGGCGAGCGCCTTGCCGAGGGCGTTCGTGCTCAGGTAGAAGTCGAGGCCGCCGTGGACCTCCTCGATCCGCGAGACGAAGGCCGCCGGATCCCCGGCCCGGTCCACGCGGGCGATCACGAACGTTCGCACGCCGCGCATTTCCTGCGGCGTGAGTTCGCGGCCGTCTCCGCGGACCTGCAAGGTGCCCTCGAAGTACCGGCCCCGCTGCTTCTGGCACGAATCGCAGAGAGAGGGCTTGATCCGCACGCGGACTCGGAAGTCTTGGACGGACTGCAGGTCCTCGAACCGCCCGAGCGCCTTCACCGTCAGCGAGAGGTTGTTCGCGTCCTCCTCGCGGGCGACGTGCGTGAACGTGACGCGTTCCCATGGGGCCAGCTTCGGGATCGTCTCGCGAAGGAGTCCCGTGAGCGCGAGCTCGCGGTCGACCTTGGACCAGCCCGATTTCAGCCGGAAGGAGCCGCAGGACGTGCATCGTTCGATGTCGACGACCTCCGGTGGTGCCACGACGGGATGTTTCTTCAGGAAGTCCCGGGCACAGAGGCCCTGATACGTCGGCCCTTCGGCTCCGCACTCGACGCAAAACATCTTGGCCGTTTCGAACGGCACGGCGCTACTTAAGAACTGGCGTGGCGACCTCGGGCCCGATACGGGAGGAGAAGGCCATAAGTATCCGTCGGCGCGTCGCTCTGGTCGATGGCGAAGGCGAAGCCCCGTTCGTGGTGGCGCATGCGGCAGATCCGCCACCGCGACGCCGTTGCGCTCGCCGTGTTGTCGGCCGCGTTCCTTCTCGCGGGGGAACTGGTAAACCAGGACATCCCGAGCGTCTACGAGAAGTACATCGTGCAGTCGGGTGCCTTGAACAATTTCGGCTTCCTCCTCCTCATCGTGGCCCTGATCATCCTCGGCTTCACGACTTATTTCGGCGGGGTCTTCGTCCTCCTCGGTGGCCTTCACTTCTCGTGGGGCCGGGTGGGCCGAGGTCGTTTCTTGGTCGGCCTGGGAATCGGGGTCAGCCTGATCGGCCTCGTCAGCCGACTGGCTCAGGCCCTCTTGGTGACCGGCACACCGCTCACCGCGATCATCCCGTACACGACTTCGCTGACCGGGCTGGGGATCCTCTTCGGGATTGTGAGCCACACGCTGATGGGCCAGTACGCCCTCTTGCTGAAGAAGCACGCCAAGCGCGTCTGGCGGCGGTGGCGAAAGGCGCAGCCCGAGACCGACGAACCCTCGCGAACGCCGGCCGCTAGATCATCAAGACGAACTGCGCGTGGGGCACGCCGTTGATCCAGAGGATCCCGTCGTCCGCGACGAAACCCGCCTCCTTCGCCACGTCGATCGTTTCCTTTCCGACGAAGTTCCCGATCGTCGCGAGTCGGAGTTCGGAGACGAATCGTTCCTCGGTGACGACGTCGCCCTCGTAGAACTTGCCGACCTCGATCTTGAACTTGCCTTCGCGGAACGTCTTGCCGATCAGGTCCGCGTCCGCGGCGGCGACCAGGGTCTCTTTCCCCTGGTGATACACCTTCATCCGGATGGGCATCGGCCGAATCTCGGCTACAACCGCTCGACGAGCTTATACTTGTTTTTCGCGGGGCTGTAGATCTCGCCCTCCTGGGCCCAGCGCTTCAACCACGCGTCGACTTTCGCGGGCGGGATGCCGCGCTCCTGCGCGATCCGCACGATGTCCTCGTAGTCCGCGACGCCTTCGGGGCCCGCGAGGTCGTTGATGATGTCGCGGATCGAGATGATCTGCTCGCGTTGCGACTGGCTGATCCCGGTCTGGATGATGTCGATGTCGAAGCGACCTTCCTCGCCGGCGACTTTGCCCATCCAGTACTCGACGATCCGCACCGCGCGCTCCGCGTCTTCCGCGCCGACCGCCTCGCTCAACCGGAGCCGAGCGCCGGCCTCGGAGAGCCGGATGATCGCCTCCAACTGGCGCGGGGTGATGGGGACGCTCGAGCCCGCGGCTTCTCCGGTCTTCCGGATCTCCAGGTACTTCTTCTCGATGATCTGCATCGCCTCGTCCGTCATCACCGGGTAGATGCGCTTCGCATAGGCGACGTACTTCCGGAAGAAGTCTGGGTCGAAATGGGGCGTGAAAGGTTCCTCGAGGAGCACGGATTCTTCGACGGCGAAGCCCGCCTCGCGGCGCCGCCGGATCTCTCCGACCTTGTGTCCTTTGAGGATGTGCTCCGCGAGCTCGCGATCGCGGTCTGTCTGCGGGCGATCGATGATCGAGAAGATGATGTCGAACCGGCTCAGCAGCGCGGGTGGCAAGTCGATTTGTTCGGAGATGTACTTGTGCTCGTCGAACCGGCCGAACTTCGGGTTCGCAGCGGCGAGGATCGCGCACCGGGATTGGAGGACGGCCGTGATGCCTGCCTTCGCGACGCTGATCCGCTGCTGCTCCATCGCTTCGTGGATCGCCGACCGGTCTTGCGGATTCATTTTCTCGATCTCGTCGATCGCGGCGAGCCCGAGATCGGCGAGGACCAGGGCTCCCGCTTCGAGCGTCCAGCGGCCCTCGCCGAATTCGTCCCGGACCGCGGCCGCGGTCAGCCCCGCCGCCGAGGCGGCCTTTCCCGTGGCGTAGATTCCGCGGGGAGAGAGTCGGATCATGTACGACAAGAGCTCGCTCTTGCCCGTCCCCGGATCTCCGACCAGGATCAGATGGATGTCCCCGCGAATCCGCCGCCCGTCGGGCATGAGCTTCGCGACCCCGCCGAACAGCTGGAGGGCGAGGGCTTCCTTCTCCACGTGCATCCCGTAGATCGAGGGCGCGATCGATGCGGTGATCAACCGGAAGATATCCGGGCTCGATCCGATCTCCCGGATCCGGTGGGCGTCCTCCTCCGTCACCTCGATCTCCTCGAACTCGACGCGTTCCATCTCGACCGAGTTCACGTCCGTGAAGATGTCGAAGAGGGTCGAGCGCTGCCCCGGTCGTCCGCGCTGGACGCTTCGGAGCACGCCGTTCAGGATCACGCGCTGCCCAGGTGTGATGCGGCCGGTCAAGTCGTCTTCCACGTAGGCGGTCAGCCGCTGCGGCTCCTCGCCGCCCCGCAGGCCTTCTGGCGATTCTTGGACCTCGATCTTCTGCGTGTCCAGGTACAGGGAGGTCTCCGTCAGGAGTTTGAACTTCGTCGCATTCGCGGAGCGCTTACAACCCCCCTGTTCCTCGTAGCACTCGAGGGGCTCCCGGAACGTCTGGCCGTCCTGCTCTTCCTTGATGATCGTCCCGCAGCGCAGGCATTGGAACAGAGCCCCGACGACCTTGGGACGCACCTCTGTGCTCTTGCGTACGAGGCCTTCGACCGAGATGTATTGGCCGAGATGCTTCGCCCGCAGATCCCGAATCTGCACGCGGCGGTCCCGCGGGAGGCCGTTGATCCGGAGGTGGATCTGGGGCGCCTCCTCTCCCGGCGGCACGAGGCGACGGATCGCTTCCTCGCCCGCCATCAGGACGTTCAGCGGGTGCCGCAAGAGATAGATCGCCATGTCCGTGTCGAAGCGATTCAGGTCGAGGAACGAGGCTTCGAGGCTCCGCGACTCGGGATAGCGGTCGGCCACCGCGATGATTTTCGAGAGGTACCCCATCTCCTCGAAGAACTCCTCCCACTTCGCGATGAGCTCATCCTGCGGAAACTCGACGAGCACTTCCTTCCCCCGGCTCGGAGGCGGCGCAGCATCGGGAATGGTCATATCTCTTTGAGTCCTCCTTCCACTGGTCCGTTTCCTGAGCGTGAGTATAGGTCAGACCGTTTCCACTGGAACCGATGCGGGCCGTCGGGATTCATCCGCATTGCGAATACCCGCACTCGGCACATCGAGTGCAACCGCTCACGTGTTGGAGGATCGCGCCGCATTCCGGGCATCTGTACCGAGGTCCGCGCGTCGAGGCGACCGAATCCTCGGAATCGACCCGGACGGCTTCCATGGATCTTCACCTGGTGTTCTCTTAGACGGATTGCTTTCTAAAGGAGCACGGGGAGAGGTGGCCGAAAGTGCCCTTTCCCGGAGGTGCGCGAAGGTTATTGCCGGAGCGCCGCCATCCTCACGCGATGGAACTTCCGGACGAACTTCAATCGCTGCAGCGGTTCCATGGACACCTCGGTGTCTATGTGACGTTGGGCCTCCGGATGGGCGCGATCGGGAAGCGGCGATTCGGCCACTACAAAGGGTTGCGCGCGGTGGTGGCCAGCCAGACCGAGCCGCCGATGCGCTGCGTCCTCGACGGCATCCAGTTCTCGAGCGGTTGCACGATGGGCAAGGGGAACATTTCCCTGGAAGCGGCGTCGGAGCCCGCGGTCTTGTTCGAGAAAGAGGGCCGTCGCCTCCGGATCTCTCTCAGGTCCGGATGGCGAGAGAAGATCGATCGCGAGATGTCGAAGGAGCGGGAACTCGAGCAATCCCTCTTCTACTACGAGATTCCGGAGGACGAGGTCTTCGACCTTCGTGAGGGCTGAACTCACCAGCCCGGAAGCGTCCACGTGACGGAGGCCGGGACTCGGATCCAGTAGCCGCCTCCGGTCGCAATGACCTCGGTGTCGGACAGGTTGCGCACGTGATATGGTCCGGCCGGGTCGAACCCCATGACGACCGTCGCGCCCGTCGAGCTCTTGACGCTCTGCACCGTCACGCCGAGCGCGAGGCCCGGCAACGCGATCAGGTTCCAACCGGTGCAAAGACGGATTTGAGAGACGGCGGGCAACAGGCCCAACAAAGTCATCGAATCCGCGGACGTCCCGTTCAGCCAGAAGCCATGTCCCTTCAGGATGGCGAACGTCGAGGGGTCCGACGGAAGGGCCGAGGACCATCCGAACCCCGCAGCGCATGCGTCGAAGGTCCACGCGTCCGCCCACATCCGACCGGCGGCGAGGCTGCCGAACGTGGGATCCGTGAGATCGACGGGCATCCCGAGCAAGTTCAGTCCGGCGGCGAACGCGAGGCGCACCTTGACCGCGAGGGAGGTCGAGTTGGCCACGTTGTTCGCCGCGTCGACCGTCTCGATCCGGTAGAAGTAATCGGACGCGTCCGCCCCTCGCCCCGGGTCCACGAATTCGTACGCGCCGCTCCCGTTCCCGGGGATGGCGCCGCTGACGTCGACATAAGGACCGCGGGCCGACGTCGCGCGGAGGACCCGATACCCTGTCGTGCCACCGAACAGGCCCTCGTCCCAGGGCCGGAGCCATCGGATGTCGAGATCCTGATTTCCGTTCACGAGACGCACGATGGCCAGGGACGCGGACGTAGGCGCCACCGTGTCGGGTCCGGCGTCGATGACGACGAAGCAGAGGGAGGTGTACGGTCCCCAATTGCTCGCCATGTCTTCGGCATGGATCCAGGAGCACATCACGCCGGGCGGTGCGGCGAGCGCCCCTTCCCAACCGATGCCCTCGACCGTTCCGTCGAAGCTCCCATCGCTCGCGGACATCGGGATTCCGGTCCCGGCGTCGCCCGCCGTCGGCGGCGTGGTCCGCAAGAACAGCTCGGCGGCGGCGATGGGGGATCCGCCGCGACTTCGATCGTCCGCGGTCGCGTTGAAGGTCGAGAGGAGGGCGGCGCCTGGAGGCCGCGGCGCCACGTGGACACTCCCGGCCCACAGAACGGGCCCGACCGTGTCGCCTCCGGGCCGGTTGATCGCGAAACCCGCATCTGTGACGTCGGAGCTGGAGAGGGACGGGGTTCCGTTGTCTTGCACGAGGATTCGGAGGTAGTACCGGTTCCCATTGGGCGCGGCCCCGATGTTCCAGGTGTAGTTCCGGACCGATCCCGGCAGGAACGCGACGGAAGTCCACGTCAGGCCCCCGTCCGCGCTCGACTCCAAGGTGAAGTTCGATAGCACGACGCCAGTTCCGTGTGCGCTCGCGGTCCAAGTGATCGGGATGGACGGACCCTGGAATACGCCGCCCGTCGGCGAGGTGATGTTCACATCCGGGTGGTCGCGGTCCAATCCGGTCGGCGAAGTGCTCACGAGCCAGCGCAGCGCCGCATCGAGGATCGCCGCGCGGGTCGAGCTCGCCGGGTTCAGGTTCGTCGCGGTCGAATCGACGCCCGTGATTTCGAACGCGAAGTATGCGAGCCGCGACGGGGTTCGGCCCCAGGCCCCCTGGCCTGCGGTCCCGTTCGGGGAGGAAGAGACCCATCGCAGGCCGATCGGCTGGTTTTGGGCACACACGGGCCCTCCGGACGGACTTTGGACCATGTTGTCCGTCCAATCCGTCGCAACGGTCCCCCCCGCCGCACTCGGAGAGAACTGGTCGTCCGCCCCGCCGTCCCGGTGCGGCGTGTAGACGACGCCTCCGACGTACGAGCCGCTGATCGGGTCCGAGGAAACGCCCTTCGCCTGGCCGACGGTCTTGGGGTCACAGACAAAGGTCGCCTTGAGTACGGCTCGGACCCACGCCTCCGTTTGCGCGGTCGCGAACGGGGACGAGGTGCTGCCAAGGGCCCACGCGGAGTCGTGCGAGGAGACGATGAGACGACCGCCTCCGTCGAGATAATTCTGCACCAACGTCCTCGCGGACGCATTGAACGGCGGGTACTGCTCCAATCCGACTTGCCAGATGACCGCGCGGCGCGCTTGGAGGACCTCCAGCGGAGGCAGGCCGAGTTCCGCGACACGCCACAGGGACCAGGTCCACGCGTTGCCTCCGAGCGCGGCGGCGTACGATGCCTCCCGCTCGGGAGGGAATGAACCCCCGCCCACGACGAGGAGGACATCGCCCACCGCGGACGTCTGGAATTGGTAGTCGGCTCCCGCGTTCGTATCCGTGGTCGCGTTCGCGAGCCGCCCGCGGGACGTGACCTCGAGGAAGTACCGCGTCTCCGGGCGAAGATTCGTCAGCGTGATCGTGTGTCCCGTTTGGAGATCGGACCCATTCGCGCCGAACGGAAGGGAGCCGGCGCTCGTGCCGTACCGCACTTCCGTCGTCGCCGGCTCGACGGTCGTCCACCGGACCGTGGCCGTCGTCGAGCCGATGGCCGTCACGGTCACGTCGTGAATCGTTGGGCCGCTCGCAAGGATCTTCGCGCTCGCGGTCGCCACGTGCGCGGGCGAGAGGTCCCGATAAGTCGCGGTCACGACATCGCCTTCGCGCACCTGGAGGACGTTGTCCGGCGTCGGGGTTCCGAAGGCCGTGGCGATCGAGCCGTGCCACGTTTCCTCGGGACCGCCCCGCATCAAGGTGACATTCTCGCCCGCCGGCTCGATTCCCGAGACGACGTGGGCCACCACCGAGGTGGCGTCGGAGTCCTGCACCGAGATTCGGATCGTGTCCGCCTCGGAGTACGCGACCCGATCCAGAGACAGCCGGCCGTACGACGCGTCGAGATTGCCCGTCGCGACGAGGGCGAACGGCTGCGGGCCCACCGGCACGTTCGATCCGATCACGCGGACGGTCCAGTCGCCCGCCGCGGCGTTCCTCAGGATCACGGCCTCTTCGACGTTCGTGGCGTCAAAGGTCCCGCCGGGTAGGGACTGTCCCTGCGCGAACGGAGCGAAATGATTCCCCCGGTACACGGTCCCAGTCGGCGCGGTCACCTCGAGGTCCAGGTCGTTCACGAGAGCCTTCGTCGCGCCGATGGTACCGGGGTAATCGTTCCATGCCAAGACGAATTTCGCGGGGCCCACCGCGCTCAGATGGAACGTCGTCGCGACGTCGTCCCCGGTGAGCAATCCCGCCGTGCCATCGACCACCTGCGTGCGGAACGTGTCGCTCTCCGCCGAGATCGGGAGGACCTTCGACAGCAGGACTCGCCCGAATCCCTGTTCATTGTTCGGCCAGGTGTCCGTCGATGATCGAGCGACGGTCCCGCTCCCGGTGACTTGCTGACCGGACGCGATGAGGATCGCGCGGATGAGCGCGGCGCTCGGCTTCATCGAGTTGTTCGCGATCGGCGCGCCCGAGGGATACCAGCCATCCACGAAGTACTGGCGGATGATGGCCGCCGCTGCGGCTGCGGCGGGAGTCGAGTAACTCGTCCCGGCCCAGTGCATGTCGGCAACGTGGGCCAGGTCCAACGGGTTCCCGTCCGACATCGCGGAATCGCCGTCGAAGATTGTGACGATCGTCGGCTTGATGCGGCCATCCGTGGTCGGCCCCCGGCTCGACTGCGGCGCCAAGTTGTTCACGAGATTGGGATTGAGTCCTCCGCTGCTGTCCGGGTTGTACGCGCCGCCCACCGCGACGACGTCCTTCGCGGTCGCGGGCGTCCCGATCGTCCCCGCGTTGCTGCCCGCGTTCCCGGCGGCGAAGAGGATCGTCATGTCGGGATGGGCCCAGACGAACGCGTCGACCATCCGCGCTTGGACGTCGTACACGTTCGTGTCCGCCCCCCAGCTGTCGCTCTGGATCCGAACCGGAGCCGTCGGATCGTTGTACACGAGCCCCGAGGGGCCGAACAGGTCGTCGTAGTTCTCGGGGATGTAGATGAGGCCCTCGTTCGGACAGATCGCGAGGCCCTGGAAGCCGCCGACGTCCTCGAGGTAGATCTTCGCCCCCAACGCGTTCCCGTCATTCGGCGAGGATCCGATTCCGTTGTCGTTCCCGGCCAGGGTCGAGGCGACGCCGGTCCCATGGCCGTCCGCGCAATCCTTGATTGAGAACGGATCCCACGGGCCGCCCCCTCCCGGCCATGTGAGCGCTCCCGTGAGCACGCCCATGTTCAGGTATCGGACGACCTTGCGTCGAGCCTGGTCCGTCGTGTTGTAGATGTCTCCGAGGGTGATCGTCGTTGGTGCTTGACGGAACTGCTCTCCGTCATAGTCGAGACCCGTGTCGGCCATGCCGATCACCTGTCCCGTCCCGTCGAGTCCGTACGTCCAATACCGGTCGTTTCCGCTGATGTTCGTCTGGATCACCCAGTCGGTTTCCTCGTTCATCGAGTGGACCGGCACGACCGGATCGATGAACTCGACCGCGGGCTGAGCCGCGAGTGCGGAGATGAGGCCCGCGGGGACGCGGGCGCGGACCCACTGGAAATCCCCGGTTCCGAACGCGCCGACGAGCGCCGGCCCGGTGCCCGTGCGCGTGGCCGCCGGGATTCCTGCATGCCCGAGCCACGCCTCGATCATCGAGGGACTCTCTCCCGGAAGGACCACGACCCGGACATCCACGACGCCGTCGGCCGACGTTCCCGGTCGGACTTTCCACGCGGGTTCGTACGGGCCGACCCAATCCACGTACGGGACCGCCGACGCACCGAGCAGGTCCGATAGTCGGCCGCGGACCACGAACCCGTTTTGCGGGACATATCGAAGGAGCGAGATCTCGCGAGACGCGAGCTCCCCTTGCCACGCGGCCTTGATCGGGGCGACGAGATGGATTACGCCAACGGCCATCCCGTCCGAGTCGACGGACCACGGGCCGGATTGAGCGGACAGCGCCGCGACGTCGATCGTGCCGGCCGCGAACTGAAGTTCCGATGCCCGCGCGACCGGTTCCGCATACCGGCCGTGGGCCTGGAGGACCGCACGGGATCCCTCGGAGCCGCGCGCGATCGCGAACGAATCGTACGATGCGAGGAGCTGGGCGCCGGCCGCCGTGATTTCCACCGCGGTCGCGTCCGTGCGGAACGTCACGGGGTCTCCGATTGGTGCGGCGGCGAGCGGTGCGGTTCGCGGGCCGGCCGAAGGCACTTGGATGAGGAGGACGAGGGCGAGCGCGAAGGTCACGAGAATACGCACGACGAGAAGGGCCGTGTGGCCGTGCCTCCTATCGGAAGCGCAGGCGGGTGACCTGTGCCTCGGATTCGCGAGATGCGACGGCGCGCACATTAGGCTTTTGGCCCGAGTTCGAAATCGAGCGCGTTCCGCTTCCGCGCTACTCGGCGATAATCCGCGTCGCCTGGAGGATTCCACTTTGGAAGATGAGCGTGTAATAATTCGGCGAGTGATTCGTTCCGCGTAGCTTCACGCATCGAATCCGGCGTTGGATGTTCGCGTCGTCGACCCGTTCCATCTTCGTGTGGATGATCCCGTCGCTGAGATATTCCTCGCCGTTCTTGCCGAAGTCCTCGCTGCCCGGTTTCATCTCGCTGATCAAGATCGTCGTCGCCTTCAGATCGCGGATCCATTCGAACAGTTGAAAGAGATCCTCGCGCGGGTTTTGGAACCGCGACATGACCTCGAGGACTGGGAGCGAATCGACGACGAGGATGTCGTAATTGAGGGACCGCTTCAGGTTCATTGCGTACATCTTGAAGATCTCGAGCCACGTGCGGTCGGCCATCCCGTCCAGGTTTCGACGGATCATGCCGAGGTCCACGATGCTGACCTTGTTCTCCACATCCCTCGGGCTCAGGCTCATCTGATCGAGGTGGCGCGTGAGGTTCTCGCGACCTTGCTCCAGGGAGATGTACGTGCCCGGCCTCCCGTCGCGAAGCGCGTTTTGGTAGATCATGTTGAACGCGATCGTGGACTTCATCGTCCCTGGCTCTCCGGCGAGGAGGACGACGTGGCCTTCCGGGATGCCGCCCCCGAGCTTGTCATCAAAACCGTGGATGAAGGTGCGGATACGGTCTCCCTGGCTCATAGCAATGCATTCCATTGGAAGGAGCGCGTATAACCGTTCCGAGGCCGTTATCACCGGGAGCTAGTCGTCGGCGTATGGAGGAAAACAAAAAAGAAAGGGGGAGTAAGCGCGAACTGGAAGACGACAGGACGCCTAGCATAAGATGATTTTTGCACTCGGTCTGTGAGCAAAGTTTCGGCTGGAAACGTTTATTTGTTATCCGGTTTGTTACCAGGTCCGGGTCGGGAGCCGTTGTTTGTCCCTGAGCGCAACCTCAAGGACCTCGTCGTCTCGTACCTTCGCGAACAGGAGCGATCGATCAGCGCGCTGACGAAACAGCTCCGTCAGGACGGGTATCCGTTCCACCGGCTCTTCGTGACCGGGTACCTGAAAGCCCTCGCGGACGCGGGCATCCTCCGGGAAAAAGACATCCCGCCCGCGAAGGTCTACGGCACGTCCGCACACCGGGAGCCGAACCTCTACGAGCTCGTGGGCTCCCGGTGCCGCGAGGCCACGCGGGATGAGACGGACCAGGTGCGGCTCGCCGTGGCGGTCCTGCAGAAACTCTTTCGGCGTCCGATTTTCCTTCGAGAACTCCGGGAATGCGGATTCGGCGGGGCGATCGACGCGCCGCAGCCCCCTCGAGAAGAGAGAGAGGAAGCCCGCCGGGGGCTCGTGAAGCTCGGCCTGCCGGTCCCGACGAACGAGCCGGCCTACGCCATGCCGGAACGTCGGAACGAGGTTCGCGACGAGATCCTGTACGACCTGGTCGTCAAGCGGTTCGGGATGGGCGCCCTGGTCCTCGAGACGAAGCAGATGAAACTGACCGAGCGTTGAGAGGAAAGCTAGGCCATCGAGGTGGATGCTCAGCTCCGACGCCGGGTGACCCGGATGCGTCCTCGGTTCCGCACCCCCGCGAGCGTTGGTAGTCCGCGGTGAGGCTGCTCACTTCCGTGCCTGACCCGTTCCCCACGATCGGGACGGGGATCGCCGCTCTCCAGCTGCGATCCCTGTCGCCTCCAGCCCCGCGGGACAGAACCTCAACGTCGGCATCCGGACCAGCGCCAGACTGGGAGCACCGCCCCCGATTGTCACCGCCCCATGAGGACGATTTGGGTCTACAAGGGGACGCCCAACCCCCCGGTCAAGCCTAGCGTCGTTCGCAACCGACGCATCGTATATAATCCTTCGCGGCTCGGAGTGAATAGGCAAAACGATTAAGCGGCTTCAGTCCAATCCTCAGGTAGGCGGGGGAGAGGAGTGAAGGCTTTTCCAGTGGCACTGACGTTGATCGTCGTTGTTTCGGTTCTCGCGGCTGCGCCGCTCGTGCCATCATCAGCGGCGTCACGGGCGTCGATCGCGAGGTCGGCAGTTAGCTCATCGTTTCCCACGTCCACGGTCCCATTCTTCCCGAACATCAAGATCACGGACGGCACATCCCCGTACGATTGGCAGGTCGAACCGACGATGGTGGTGAACAAGACCGGGACGGTTTTCGTTGGCTGGAAAGAGACGACCGGAGCCGAGACCGCCGGATATCGAGTAGGCGCTTCCTATTCGACCGACCAGGGAAGTACGTGGGCCCGGAACATTCTCATGAACCAAACCCACCCGAATCAGAACTGCCGCGATTCGGATCCTTGGATGGCCTTGGACCCGAATGACCGGGTTCACTTCGCTTACCTCGAATATGATCCGTCCGGTGGAAGTTCGCCCCCGTGTAATTCCGGTCTCGACGTTTCCAACACAACGAATGGCCAAGACTGGGGCGGAGTCCATTACATCCAAGGGTTCGGCGGACTCGTGGACAAGGATTCCATCATGTTCGATTCGAGCGGGCGGCTATACGCGACATGGGACGAAGGGAATATCTTGGCGCTCACTTGGTCCGACGACGACGGAAACCACTGGGTTCCGATCCAGAATCCTGGCAACATCGGCTTTGGGGTGCTCGGCGCTGTCGTCGGCACTTTCGGGACCAGTTCAGTCTATCTCACGTGGTGGGATTTTTCCACGGACAACATCATGTTCGAAGCCTCGCATGATCGAGGCCAGACCTGGGGTCCCCAGATTCGGGTAAACACCGCAGGCGGGTCGGCGCAGCAGGTCGGACCCTGGCAGATTCCGATCCCGGCGATGAATGTCGACCCGAACTCCGGGGGGATTGCGATTGCGTGGCCCGACGTTCGGAATGGGAACCAGGACATCTTCTTCGCGTATTCCACGGATGGCGGCGCGACCTGGGGGACGAACCACAAGATCAACGATGACGCGGGTTCGACATCGCAATGGATGGTCGACCTTGCGATTGACGGCTCGGGGAAAGTCCACGCTGCATGGGAAGATGGTCGGACCGGAGCGTGGAACATCTTCTACGCGAACTCGACGAACCACGGTCAAACGTGGACGACAAATGTCCGCGTCTCGTCTGAAGACACGCCCCTCTCGTACAATCGGCCGGGAGACTACTTCTCGATCCAGGCCGGGCCCAATGATTACATCTATGTAGTGTGGACGGATGGGCGCGGCTCGGACTTCGACATCTACTACGCGCGGAGCCCCGGTTTCCCCGCCGCGACACTCACGGCGTCCACGAATCCCGCGGGCCTGAAAGTGCAGATTGATGGGACAACCTACACGAGCCCAGCGGAGAAGGTTGTCTCGCTTGGATCGACGCACTCGGTCAGCACGCCGGATCCGCAAGCCTTTGGCTCCTCCTCCCGGTACCTCTGGACGTCGTGGAGCGACGGTGGAGCCCGAACGCACACCGTGACCTTGGACACGGACCTGAGCGTGGTCGCAACGTTCAAGAAGCAGTTCCAGGCCAAGTTAGCGATTTCCCCGACGGGTCCTCCGAGTCCCGCCATTCTCGTCGACAACGCGTCCTATCTAGGCCCGACGACGCTGTGGTGGGACCAGGGCTCGGCCCATTGGCTCGAGGCTCCGTCCCCGCAACTCATCACGCCCGATTCACGGTTCGTCTTCGTGTCCTGGAGTGATTCGGGGGCACGGGCGCACGGGGTCACGGCGAACGCACCGGTTGATGTCACGGCGACGTTCCAGCCCGAACGCACGCTCCTGGTGCAAACCGATCCCGAGGGGTTGAAATTCTCCCTGGACAGCGCAGCGCCGCAGCCCGGTCCTGCGACGTTCTGGGTTGCGCTCGGTTCGACACACACGATTGCCGTTGACACGCTGCAATCTGGAGCCCCGGGGGTCCAATATCGATACCTCGAGTGGAGCGACCATGGCGGCCCGACTCACAATATAACGGTCAACGCGGGAATGGCCCTGACCGCTCGGTTCAAGACAGAATTCTACTTGACCGTTGACCCTCGCGATCCCCTGTCGACGGGCCAAGGTTGGTATCTCAGCGGTTCGACTGCCTATGCGACCGTCACGAACCCCATTCAGTCCGTCGGTCCGGGCGAACGCCTTGCGTTCCACGGCTGGAGCGGAGACGCGACCGGGACCGGTGTTACGTCGGATCCGATCTTGATGGACGGTCCGAAGACCGCGACCGCGTTGTTTGGGACCGAGTACTACCTAGACGTTCAGTCCGCATACGGAACGGTCACTGGAACCGGATGGTATGCGTCCGGCAACACCGCCTACGCGACCGCACCCGTGACGGTGCCTGTCTCCTCCGGATCGCGCCGGGCTTTCAACGGTTGGAGTCGTGATGCGTCCGGATCCGGCACGACCTCGTCGCCCATTCTCATGAACGGACCGAAGGTCGCGATCGCGAACTGGAAGCTCCAATTCAATCTCCGAATCGACACGGCGTATGGCACGGCATTGACCGCGGGTTGGTACGACGCCGGTACACAGACGACGGCCCGTCTGGATGTGGGAACGGTATCCCTCGGTGACGGGGCCCGTGCGCTCTTCCAAGGCTGGTTCGGAGACGCCTCGGGTACCGACTCGTCCGGGTCTTCAGCCATCACGATGGACCGCGCGCACCTGGTCGTGGCCGTCTGGCAAGTGCAATACTATCTCACGGTGGAAACTGCATTCGGCAGCGCGTCCGGAAGTGGGTGGTACGCCGCCGGATCCTTCGGCCTGGCGTTGGTGAACTCGTCGATTATTCCAGTGAGTGGGACCGAGCGCCAAGCGTTCGCCGGTTGGAGCGGGGACGCGTCCGGATCCTCCGGCGCGTTGTCGAATCCGATCCCGATGGACGGACCCAAGACGGCCCACGCAACGTGGAAGGTCGAGTACCTCGTCCGCGTCGACAGCGACATTCAGGTTCAGATCGATGGAGGTGGCTGGTACGCCGCCGGGACGCAGGCGACGCTCCGCGCACCACAAGAGGTGGCGTCCGGCGGACAGACGTATCGCTTCTCGGGCTGGACCGGCGGCGTGACCTCGTCTGCGACCGAAG
>Ga0209235_1000731_pt1 | contig 17185 bp, 19 predicted proteins | sample GraSoi013_1_20cm_4_FD_185817 | JGI IMG/M metagenome (GOLD analysis project Ga0209235, IMG submission 185817) | Grasslands soil microbial communities from the Angelo Coastal Reserve, California, USA - Sample 09_25_2013_1_20cm (SPAdes) (version 2) | ecosystem: Environmental > Terrestrial > Soil >... | reverse complement strand
TAGTCCACGAGGGACGATCGCATCAGAGCGAACGGAGCAGTCCCGCCGAGCCAGATCTCGTAGGACAAGGCAGCTTGTTGTACAAGCATCTCTAACGGGCTTATCATGCCGAGTCGTGCCGGAATACGTTCCACGGGCTTGTTGTATGCGAGGTCGAAGACCCAGCTTGTTTCTCTTAACATGTCGATTGGGATCTTGAGTTGGGACGCGAGGGACGAGGTCGGTATCGGGGTTGCATTGACGAGAAGGTCCGTATCATGGAGACAGTTCTCTAGACTATTCTTTGTAAGTTCCTCATACGAGATTCTGCTGGGGCCGGGTGCGTTATCGGCTAGTTCTCGAGCTCTGTCCAGAGTTCTGTTAAGAATCTTGATCGTGTTGTTTTCCCTCGAAAGACGGTGGATTAGTGCTTGGGCTGTTCCTCCTGCCCCGAGCACCACTATTCGCTTATCGCTGGGCTCGAAACCGTAAGACCTTAGCGCTCTGACAGCTCCCTCTCCATCGGTGTTATATCCTACAAGTCCACTCTTGGTTTGAGCAACCGTATTGACTGCCCCGCTCTTCTCGGCTTCTTGGTCAATCCGATCCAGCATATCCAGAATCGTGGTCTTGTGAGGCATAGTGACGTTGAAGCCGTCAAACCCGAGAGTGCGGGCTGCCTCTACTGCATTTTTCAAATCGTCTTTGCTGACCTCGAAGGGCACATAGGTCCTGTTGAGCGATAGCTTCTCGAAGGTCGTGTTGAAGATAACAGGGCTGAGGCTGTGGGCCACTGGCGATCCGTAGAGAGAGTGGACTCTGGTGTCCCCTTTGATCATGAACTGTTACTCCACGCCAAGCATCTCGTAGATTCTGCGAAGTTCGGCAATCGTCGACTGTCCAGGAGCGGTCTCCTGTCCCCTTTCAAGGGAGGCGTAGGTGAAGGGTGCTCCGTAGAACGGAGCGAGTAGTCTTGACCAGACTCCCGCCTGTCCCATGGCAAAGCTGACAAGTGGCGAGTTCTGATGACTCGTTTTCAACAGGCCTAGAACAGTGAGGTTGTCCTCAGGCGTCTGAGCCGTCGTAACGATCTTGCAGACATCGGGTTTGAACCTCTGGAGTTTCTCGAGGGTTGAGGCAAGTTTCGCCGAATCAGGGGTTCTGACATGATCATGGTGCGATAGTATTATCTTGGCTCCTTTTTCTCTGAACGTTTTGACAATGCGATCGAGCTTGTTTGTGGTGAGTTCTAGGTCTACATACTGGAATCCTCCCTCTACCGCCTCCATCAAGACTTTCAGACGCTCAGCCTCGGACCTGTCGTAGGACCCTTTCTCCGACAGGGGCCTATTGGTTCCGATGATTGGACGCTCTACTGCTCGAGCTATCTTTGTGAGTCCATGGTAGCTCCTGAGCCTGTCCAAGCGAACCTCTACGAGGTCGGCTGACAGTCTCACGGCTCTCTGCGCTCTTCCCAATAGTTCAGGAGTGTCGGTTGAGGATATGGAGACGCAAACTTTGGGGTTCACTTCTCGATGATCATCTCGCCCGCTATTCTCGTTCCGAAGTGTCGCCCGCCTTCTTCGAACCGGACAAGTACTTCGTCGCCGGGCTTGATCTCTGAAACTGATTTAGATCCGTCTCTGGTGACCAGCCGGACCGTCTCAGCATTCTGAACGATCGTCGTTAACTTTCGGTTTCCGATATTTGCCTCTACTAGAATCATTGGCCGGCGTTCAATCTTGACTCTCGCGACGTCAACACTCCTTGTTCTCCCGCTCTTATGGATCAGGAGTACGGTTTCTCCTGCTGATAGCTCAGAGAGATACCGTGTTTTTCCGTTCGCCGTTAGAACGTATGATGAAACCGGCCCAGCGTTTACCCTGAAGGGTCGCGAGTTCACGTGAGGGTTCGGATGCACTTCGCCCTCCATTAAGAAGAGTGCTTGCGAAGAAGAACCAGTCAACAGTCCCTCGCCTGCTTCGAGGATCTCAGTCGTGTCTACACAGACCCGGGACCCCGTTCCAATGAGCTTGATCCCTGCGACACGGGCAGTCGAGAGGGAGATGTCTTCGGAGTCTCCAATTACCAAGTCTCTGGTCTTGAGAATCTCATTGATGTCCTGGCAGGCAAGGGCTATTCCATCTGCTCCCAGCTCGAGAGTTGACAGGGCTACCCTGCTTTCGTCAAAGCTTGTGGTTCTGGCCAGAAGTTTGCAACGTCCTCTCGCTCTTGCGATCAGGTTTTCGAGTGGGATGATTTTCCAGTTGGGACAGTTGATCAGGAGATAGTCCGGATGCAGATCCAGTGCTTGGGATATGCTGTCAAGGTCCGTCTGGTCGCCGATACTAACCTCGAGGGCTACGGGCGTCTTATTCTTCTTGGCGGTGGACAAGTGGTCAAAGCGTGACGTAACGAGGATGTCAGTTCCTTCCTGTCGTGAGGCGATCCTCGTGGCCACCCCTGGAAGACTGGTGTCAGTAAGGACAGCGTGCGGCCTCGCCTCGTCAACCATCCTGCGGATGGTTTGCTCAGACAGACCTGGGTTAGGTTCTAGCCAGAATTCTTTCACGTCTTTCACCTAGAATAGAGAGTGCCTGTGTGGGGCTGGTGCCGTTGTGGACGATCTCGACGAGTGCTTTAGTCATCATGGTCGGTTTGCTATGCTGGAACACGTTTCGGCCAATGGATACTCCTGCGGCTCCTGCCTTGATAGAGTCTGAGACCAGCTGGAGAGCTTCTGATTCCTTGCCTGCTTTTGGCCCTCCAGCCACCACTACTGGTGCCTTAACGCTCTTGATGACGTTTCGGAAGCTCTCAACATCTCCCGTATAGTTCGTCTTGATGATGTCTGCGCCCAGCTCGTATCCGAGTCGTGCCGCATGGCTGACGACCTCGTAGGCGTGTTCGTTCTGGATTCCGGGTCCTCTCGGGTACATCATTCCTACGACTGGTAGGCCGAGATCGTCGCTTTCATCGAGTATTCGTGAGAACTGGTCGAGCATGTCTTGCTCGTGCTCCGATCCAACGTTGATGTGAATGGATACCGCGTCCGCACCTAGCCGGACGGCTTGTTTGACGCTGGAGAGTTGTGTTTTCCAGTTGGGTTCGCGGGTTAGTCGTGTGGCGCCCGAGAGGTGGAGTATGAGTCCCATCGCCTGGTTGTCCACGGTCTTAGCTATGCCGGCGTGGACGAGTACTGCGTCCGCTCCCCCTTTGGCTACACTGTCTATGGTCGCTCCCATGTCTGCGAGTCCTTCGACAGGTCCGACTGATACTCCGTGATCCATGGGTATGATGACTGTCCTACCGTCCCGTCGGAATATTCGTCTGAGTCTACGGGTTTTTCCTGTTTCCATTTTTTTGGATCACTTGATGAGCTTCTTTGCGAGGAATAGTTCGGCGTTGAGTATGGAGCACCCGGCTCCACCACGGACGAGGTTGTGGCCGAGGGCGATGTACTTGAGACCGCTCAAAGCCGGGTCTCGCCGGATGCGTCCTACCGTTACTGTCATTCCATTTCCTTCATCGACATCGAGCCTTGTCTGGGGACGATCTTCCTCCTCTCGGACAACAATCGGATTCTTGGGTGCTGAGGGGAGCTTCAGCCGCTGAGGAGTTCCTTTGAACTCTCTCATCACTCTGACGATTTCGTTGGGTGTTGCAGGTGAGCGTGTTCTGGCGAAGACTGCCTCCATGTGTCCGTGGAGTGTTGGGACCCTATTGCAGGATGCGGAGACTGTGATCCCAGCTGGTTTCGACATCGTGCCTAGTATCTTGTTGGTTTCATGTTCGACTTTTTCCTCTTCGTTTCGGATGAATGGGATGACGTTCTGCATGATGTCGAGCGATGCTACTCCGGGGTAGCCTGCGCCGGACACGGCTTGCATGGAGGATACGATGACTGTTTCGAGGCCAAACTTGTCATGGAGAGGTTTGAGAGATAGGGATAGGATCGCGGTGGTGCAATTGGGATTGGCGACAATGAACCCGTCTGTCTTCATTCTCCGTTTCTGTTCTTCTATCATCTCAGTATGCTGAGAGTTTACTTCCGGATTCATGAGAGGGACGAATTGATCCATTCTGTGAGATGATGAGTTGGAGAAGACGGGCATCCCCGCTTTGGCAAAGTCCTCCTCAACTGGTCCCGCGATTTCAGCAGGCAGCGCGGAGAAGGCGAGGTCTGGGTCGTCGAGGGCTTGAGGCTTGGGTTCTGTGAGCACGAGCCCTCCTAGCTCCTCGGGGAGGTTTGCCTCTTTTCTTGAGCCGATAGAGGTGCCGTACTCCTTACCAACGCTCTTGTCGGATGCAGCGACCGCGCTCACTTCGAACCATGGGTGGTGGGCTAGTAGCTGGACGAATTTCTGACCCATCATCCCTGTCGCGCCGAGGACGGCTACCTTTCTCCTGTTCACCATTCTAGTTGTTCTCCAGCGAGGTTCTGATCAATCTACCCGCCTGTTTCCGGACCTTCCAGTCGACAAGAACGAGGATGGAGGATGTTATGGTGAGAACGCCGAATATGTTGATGCTACTCGACCTCAACGCGTCGCTTACTCTCGCGACTACTCCAGGCGTCTCCTCCAAGCCAACTCCTTTGACTGTGATGAGCGCCATTCCCATCCTGGCGGCGAGGGCTATTCCGTGAGGATTGTTTAGGATAGCGTCGTGAAGTCTGGTTATTTGCTGTTGTAGTTTTGGTGTTTGTTTGATGTAGAGAATGGCGCTGTCACGGTCCTGGGAGACAGCTACTAGATTTGGTCCGGCTAATTTCGAGATCTTCTGCACAAGTTCTGGCTGGCGTGGCAGGCCTGTTCCTACGATGGTTATGGATGCGACTGGGTGGGGATTGTTTACTGTCACTTCTAGCCCGGGAAGCGAGCCTCCAGTAATCAGCGTTCCTTGTGAATCTAGCTTTCCATTCGTGTTGGATATTACGCGAATGTTGATGTTTGGATCTTTGAACCGCAACGCTTTGCGGTGTATGAATTTTGTTCCGGTGTCAGCAATTCCGATCAATGTTTTCATGTCGATCTTCGGTAGGACCCGGGCGTTCCCGACCATGCTTGGGTCAGCGCTGAGGATTCCCCGCACGTTGGTTACCAGCACGACCTCGTCCGCTTCCAGTGCCATAGCCAGGAGGAGAGCTGTCGTATCGCTCCCTCCTCGTCCGAGCGTGCTGATCCGTCCGTCTCTTGTTCGACCAATGAATCCCCCGATCACCGGGACCACTCCGTCATCGAGGACTGGCTTGAGGTAACGTCTGATGCGCTGGATGCTGTTGGTCTTGAGAGGGTTTGCGTTTAGGAAATTGTTGTCGGTGATTATGGGCCAGTCTCGGTCAGATGGATCATAGTATCGTGCCTGCATCCCTCGAGACTTCAACGTGGCCGCGAAAATCCTAGCGCTAGTCCTCTCTCCCATCGCCAAAATGTCATCTTTGTCCGTCTCGACCAGCTCGGTCCCCCCATTTGTCAGTTGTAGAAGTTGCTCTGTCGTGTTACCTACTGCGCTGACAACAACAACGACACGGTTTCTACGAGCATATTCCAGCGCTACAGATTCTGCGGCCAGGTTGATTCTTTTGGGGTTGGATAAACTGGATCCTCCGAATTTGACAATAAGTAAGCGGCGGGGTTCGCGTAAAGAACGTGTGCGATGGAGAGAGGGAGATCGACGCGAGTCTGGGAGCGTTAAGATCTGGTTCTTGTGCCTAGTCGTCGAGGATGGTCTCGACACGGCACTCATGCCAGTAAAGATGACCACCCATCGCCGTCACACCAGTAATGTGACCAGGATTTTCCAATGTGCCTATTTAGGTTTGCGGAACGGTGCCTCGAAGAATCCGGACGTGGGAGCTTGAAGCGGGTGCACAAAAATGTACATGGTCGATAATTCTAGAACCGAAATTTCCTACTTTCGCTGCACAATACATTTCTTAGCAAATAGCCGAAGAGGAGATTGGCGTGTGTTACCCTTGAACTACAAGGCTTCCCGACATGGACGGCGTGTGGAACCTGCAGTAGAATGGGAATATTCCAGCTTGGTTCGCATTGACTGTTATGGTTGCGTTGTGGACTGGGCTTTGGTCGGTAGGATGAGCCGCGACGAACACATCATTTGGGTAGGGCGCAACCATTGTGAAGGTATGATTTTGATCGGTTGGGTTGTAGAAGTGGATTACCAACGTGTCGCCCTTGTTAACAGTGATCACGCTCGCTGAGAAATCGTAGTCAGCTTTGAGCCCCGTCGCCAGTGAAGAGTTGAACGATTGGTCGACCGCGAAGAGATAGAAATTCCGAGTCTGAGCCGTGGGACTGCTGCGGGCAAGGTATGACGCGCCCAGTCCGGTGACGCTTCCAACCACTGCTGACAAGAGTACTGCGACTATTATGGTGTTTCGAGGACTCCAAGTAACCATGGTCTGGATGTTGAGCGCTGATGCCTTTAAAAGCTTTGATACTTGTAGTAACTTTGAGCATCGAGAAGGAGCCGCCGTCCATTGACCCCCCACTATGATAGTAGCGTTGAATATTGCTACTTGGAGAGGGTTCCAAAGTCTCGCCAGAGACACTCGTGCCGTCTTCGAGAACGGTGGTGAACAATTCAAACGCACTGTTTGGGGCACTATTCTGATCCTGTTCTTCTGGGATAGGCTTCCGTTGGATTTATTCCGTTTGCGGGGGAAAGCTACTACTGCAATAGTAGTGCTTATACGATACTAAGCTTCTAAATGGCCTCACGGGCCTAAACTCAATGCCAGAAGAACCGATGAGCCCTTCGTCACCAGTCGATGAGGTCTCGAGGGTAGAGCTTCTTCTAACTATCGCCCGCGAAAAAGGCTCGCTTCTGTCAACAAAGGACATAAACGAACTTACCGGTCTTCTACCGGCAGGATCCGACCTGGGGTCGGTCTGGAATCGGATCCCGAATCTGGATTCGTGGTACGAGCTCCAAGGAGGATTGCTCATCGAAAAACATTTGAAGAGTAGTCAAACTCGCACTGAGACACTGGAGGACTCAAATCAACGACGGGCGAGAGCCGAGAGATACACCGAATATGCACGTGAATTTTCTTTCCTCTCCGGAAAGAGATGGATTCGAGTCTTGTCGGTTGCCGGTTCAACGTCCTACAAGGCCACATCAGAGAATGACGACGTAGACATTTTCTGCGTCACGGAAAGGGACTCACTCTGGATCTATCTTACAAAAGTCCTCTTACTAGCCAGGGTCTTCAAACTGGTTCGACCGAGGTCGCCTAGATTCTGTTTCAGTTGCGCGCTAGATGAGGAGTATGCTAGAAGACTCTTTGCGTCGCCCAATGATGCCCTGTTTGCACGTGACGCACTCACAACCCAAGTCCTGCAAGGCTCGTTATTCTACGAGGGCCTACTGCAGATGGGAAAATGGCTCTCGGACTACTTTCCAAAGTTGTACACGCTGAGGAAGGCTCAACACGCAGAGACACTGGAGGAGACGGAGGTAACTCGGCCCACCGTAGCCCGGAAAGCGCTGAACCACTTCCTGTTCTTGACTGTTGGAGACTATGTGAGACTAAAGTCGATTCTCCTAAACCGAAAACTCAGAAAGACTGGCCGGCCCGACTCGTTATTCACTATCATCAGCGGCCGCGACCATTTTATTTTCGAATCCCAAGGCTATCGAAAATTGCGACGTATCTACAGCGAGTTCAAACCCTACTCGACCGAGCGTAAATCACCTAAGAGCGAGAAAGATGAATCGACTCTATGATGCAGTCCGCTGAGGTGATCCCAGAACCAGACGAGGAAGAGGAACCGATAGAACCCTTGGTCCCTTCAACGACCCGGAGATTCCTAAACCTTCGACTCAGGTTTCTGGTCCGCAACTGCATAGCAGTAAGGTCCACCATGCTAAATCGTAAACTCATGAAACAGGGCAGGTCATCTTCTCTCTTCACTGTCAAGATTGGACCTAACCATTGCATTTCGAATCGGTCCGTGACTCGAAGCTTCGTGACATATTTCGCTAAATTTGGAGCTACAGTCCTGAACCAACATGCACGAGAATTCGGGAAGGAGGATGAGAGCTGATCGTCCAAATACACGGAGAAAGGTCATCCCTCGGCTCGAAACGTCAGACTCAATATCTACGCATTGAAACGATCGGAAGGAAGAGTGGAAAACGACACCAGGTACTGCTCAGATTCATCACGATCGGCGAGAAGATTCTAGTATTCCCACAGAACCAAGGCAAGCAGGACTGGGTGTCGAACCTAAGAGCAAACTCGAAGGCCAAGCTCTACACAGAAACCGGCATCTTCACGTGCAACGCGAAGACTCGAAGAATTAACGGAGCCGATGACCCCGTTCTTCTAGTGTTCACAAGGAAATATGGCCGAGAGGTCGTAAACGACCGGTATCGTGGACAAGGGACCTACGTTGAGCTAGATTGGACAGCAGCAGCAGAAACGGGCAATCCCGACGACATTATCTACGATGATCTTCAGGCCGCGTTTGACGGAGTCGCCGAACAATATGACCAACACATTCTTGGAAACCCGATCAATACCTGGCTGAGGAACGTCTCAATCAGCACGTTGCAACAGCTCTTCAGACCTGGAAGCACTGTATTAGAAATAGGCTGCGGAACAGGTACTGAGACACTGAAGCTGGCTAGGCACGGCGTCAAGGTCCTGGCATGCGATATCTCTGGAAAAATGCTGGAAGTGCTCGAAAGGAAGGCCAAGCTAGAAGGATTAGACGATCGAGTCTTCACATTACACTGTAGAGCAGATGGTCTAAAGAAAGGAGTCCACTCCTCGGGATTCGACAAGTTTGACGGAGCATACTCAACCTATGGAGCGATCAATACTGAGCCGAGATTGGATGACCTTTTCAGAGATTTGCACGATCTTCTAAAGGAAGACGGGATTCTCGTTCTGGGTGTCTGGAACAAGTACTGCCTTTACGAGACCCTTGGATACCTATTCCGTGGTAGGCCCGATCTGGCATTCGCTAGGCTTCGAAACCCGGTCCCCATTGGGAGGTCAAGGTTCTGCGTGGCGTCAAACGCCTACTCGATCGCTTCTCTGGGAAAACACGTTGCTTCCTTCTTCAAACTAGAATCGATTCTTGGAGTCGTCATAATTCTGCCACCCTCAAACCTGACTCGATACCTCCCCAGAGGAAGATGGCTCACATTTTTCAAAAGACTCGATCTACGCCTGGGCAGAATTTTTCCGTTCAACCGGCTAGGAGATCACTTCCTCGCAGTTTATACCGCCAGAGGAGAGATTCAGAACTGAGCCGGTTCTCTTTCTGTGTCTGCACCTACAATTCTGCGAAGACCCTCGACGATTGTCTGAGAAGCATAAGGGGTCTCTCCATCGATTCACGATTGATAGTCGTAGACCATGATAGTCAAGATGACACTCTAAGAGTGGCGTCTATGCACTCGGCTGAGGTTCACAAGGAGACTAGAGGTCTTGGCTATGCAAGGCAACTCTGCTTTGATCTTGTCGATACGGACCTAATCGTTTTCGTCGATAGCGATGTCGAAATACTGAAGAAGGATTTTCTCAATGTGTCGGCCAAGGTGCTTGCCGACGGGAGATATGGTGCAGTAGTCGGGATGCCACTGGGACATCGGTTCCCTTACGGGCTTCCAGCGGGCCTTCTTGTCTTGCGGAAGAGCGACTTTGAAGGCAAGACGATACCTGTGTACATAGACGCAAGAGAGACGTACTTTATCCAACGTCGATTGGACGGTCTGCGATTGGGAACGTTCTACGTTCCAGAGGCGATCGTTCACCGGTCGCAGTTTAGAAGATTCAAGCCTGAATGGGAGGGGGCTAATACTAGGATCTTACCCAGTTCAAAAACAAGGGAGCTAGCTTTTGCGCTGAAGGTTGTTTTTTTGATGAGCCTGAACAGCCGTCGAGTCAAGAATGTGGCATATGTTCCCGTATTCTATCTGAAGTTTCTTGTCGGATTCACCAACCCGGGTCCATGGCTGAGATTGAAGAGGCAGTAGAGAACAAACGTGGGAAAATTTGTCCATGAAAGAACAATGTTCAAATTGCTCATAGAAAAGACCGGGATACTCTTTTCCGTGACCCTGAAACAGCGAGCGTACTTCTTCTTCATGTCAACACAGATGTTCGGAGTGAGGATTGCACCGACCACAGATCCCTACCCTGGAATAGTAGAAATCTGCAACTACGAAATTCCAATGATTGTCGACAAATGGGACGAACTAGCTAACATCAAACTTAAGAGAAAACAGAAGTGATTGGCGTTGCAGACTCAAACACTTCTTCAGCGAACAACTGTATCCATCGGAATATGTGCTGTCACTGAGATAGAAAACACTCTACGTCTAACCGGGCAGATTCTAGCCGCCTCTGACCCAGGCTTGAGCCTCAAAGAGCTCGTCGTCGCAACTCCAAACCGATGCCTCGCTAGAGAGCTTGAACGACTCGATGAGCGGCTCGTTGTACTTCTAGAAAACAAGAGAGAGGGAAAAGCTGTCGCGGTCAACAGGATAATCCGGCAGACCACCGGAGACGTCCTAGTCCTCGCCTCGGCGGACATAAAACTAGGACGAAACTCAATCCCCAGACTCGTGCAATCCCTGGCCGACAATAACTCATGGGGAGCGGTCGACTCCAGAGTCGAACTCGTCAACGGCGATGCCAAACTAATGGACCGTGTTTGCACTCTCCTTTGGAAACTGCACAATGAGATACTTGACCAGCTAGACGGGGATCACCGGCTGGGACATGTGGCTGGAGATCTCTGGGCTGTGAGACGCGACTTGATAGGAGAGATTCCCAACACAATAAACGATGATGCTTACCTAGCTCTCACAATTCAACGAAAAGGATTTGCAATCCATCGAGTCGGGAACTCCCTAGTCTGGATCGCCGGCCCGAGGTCTCCCGTTGATTATGTTGCCCAGAGAAGCAGAATCCTGCTCGGCCACCTTCACCTGATTAGAGACTTCAGGGCTGTTCCCACGACCTTTGAGTTCACATTACCGTTAAGGCTAGGAAGAAACTTGAAAACCCTTACCGAGACTGTTAGGGCACTCGGGCCTTCTTACATCCCGTCACTCTTCGTCGCCTCCTTCCTCGAACTGCTCAGCATTCAAGTCGCTCTAGTATCACTACTGACGCGAAGAAAACCTGGCCCCTGGCGGATCGCCCATACGACCAAAATGCTCAGAACCTCGCGAAGCCTGGCATGAAGGCTCAACCAATTGACTCTGCAGATTTCGGGATCAGTAATCAAATATCTCTTGGTGGGCCTTGTCATTCGAGAAGCCCTTTCCTTTTGGACTGGCCACTCGTATGATTTCGAGATTTGGGTCAGACTTGGGGTCTACATGCAGCGCTTGGGTAATCCATATACTACCCTTCCCTATGTTCAAGGCCTCAGCTTTACACCATACTCCGTGACTGGGTCTATCAGCTATCCTCCATTCTCGGCCTTCATCTTCGCCGGCGTTTACAGGATATATTTGTCTACTGGGATTCCGTCACGCTTCCTCTACTATTTCCTGCTGAAACAGCCAATGGTGTTATCCGACTTGGCTACCGGTCTAGTTCTAGCGCGAATTGCGCTACATTCATTGGGCGACCAACCGGCGAGACGTGTCTTTAAGATCTGGATGCTCTTCCCTTATGCTATAGTCGTCTCGAGCTTATGGGGTGCATTGGATCCGCTGGCGTTGTTCCTAATACTAGTCTCGGTCTACTACCTTCAGCAGGGAAGAATAGCCCTTTCGGGGGTCACACTGGGTCTAGCCATCTATCTCAAAACGCTTCCAGTGATTGCCCTCCCGGTTTTGCTGATGCAGCCAAGTTCCAGTCATAGAGAAAGGCTGCAACTCTCGTCGTTATCTCTACTGATCCCTCTTCTTGGAACTCTCGTGCCGGCTGTTGGACTGGGTTGGGGCTTCAATGGTATGTTCAAAAATTTCTCTTATCAGGTCATCACACCCGCGTACGGCGCTCTGAGCGCGTTCGGCCCACTAGGCCTCTTGTCTCTTCCCACATGGGTCAAGAGTGTCACAGGCATCATCTGGCTTCCTGCTCTGGTTGTCGCTTACTTCTACATCGGCAAACGCGGATTCGACATGACTGAAGGGTTGATGTCAGCATTCCTTGTCTTCAGTGTCTCCAGGCCTTTTCTTCCGGAACAATGGGCAATTTACCCGCTAGCATTCTTGCTCTTGTCTCGGAGGGATATGGGGAACTTTATTGGACTCGCAATAACCGGGTTCTCAGGGCTAGTAGCGAACAATACTCTGTTAGTGAATTTCTTCTCGCCCGTCTCTGCTGTAGCCTTCAAGTGGGAGTTCCTGAGCCCATTCCCCTATTATCGAGCCATCATCATATTCGCATTTGCCGGTTTCTTCCTTCTAGAATCAACGCTCGCTTTGGCGGGACGACCCTCCTTGATATTCCGGGCTTTGTCATCAGTATCGTTCAAGACTAGAGAGTTTCTCAGCTCGAAATATGGAAGTATAGACGAGCATCAGAGCATGATCAGATGAATGAGCCCATTTACTATTTGCCTGGCAGCTCGGTCAGAAAACATTTCCGAATCTTGAGAAGCTTGTCGTCAGGAGGCTGGGGGCGTCGTTGGTTGCTGTTTATGAGAAGACTTAGCTGAGGGCGACTTGACGAAGCATTGGTGGAGAACGGTTCAGCCTGCCCATGGCTGCTCCGTCTCTACCTCGACATATTTTTGGTGAAAAGACCGTGCGAAATATGATTTAGGAGAAACCTTGAGCAGCATCCTGGATAGGGACTCACCTCTTTCTGACGAGCGGATCTGCTATGGCACTGAACCTAGTCAGTTCGCTGAGCTTCGGTTTCCCAGCGGCAGAGGACCGTTTCCCTTGCTCTTCGTTGTCCACGGTGGTTTCTGGCAGTCCCGTTATGACCTATCGCATATCGGGCATCTCTGCGCCGCCTTCACCGCTAAAGGAATGATCACATGCAATATAGAATACAGGAGGATCGGGAACCCCGGCGGTGGCTGGCCTGGAACCTTTCAAGACATCAGCCTCGCAACACGCAACATGCTCCAAACAAGGTCGTCCGACCCGCGCTTCGACCCGGCCCGAACAGCCATAATTGGCCACTCTGCCGGCGGCCATCTAGCCCTCTGGCTCGCGGGCAGACACCGAATCAACAAAGGCTCACCTCTTCACAGCGACCAGAAGCAGGCCCTCACCAGCGTCGTGTCACTCGCAGGGGTATCGGACCTGCGTCTCGCGTGGAAGCAGAAACTTGGACACGGTACCGTAACGCGGCTCATGGGCGGAACACCCGCCGAACAACCGGAACGGTACGATGCAGGCTCCCCAATAGAGCTCCTCCCGACCGGCGCGAGACAAGTTCTAGTTCATGGAACAGCAGACGATACCGTCCCCGTTTCCCAGTCCGAAGCCTACGTCGAGAAAGCAGAGAAGCTGGGCGACCGGCCCACTCTGGTCAAGCTCGACAGTATTGGTCACTACGAACTAATCGACCCGGAATCGGAAGCATGGCCAACTATAGCCAGTGCTGTTCTGTCCCTGTTCGACTTGAGTGGGCACCGTTCGCAATCCCCCAAAACGTTGGACCATCCGTCACTCGACAGACGACGCTGATATGATGTCTAGGCTAGGAGGGCTCAGGGCAGGGAAGCCCAAGTAGTAGTGGAGATCAGCGTAACTACGCGCCGGGGAGCAGACTCGCATCTGGGATCGCTAGCCCTCCCAAGGGGAGAGTTCCAAGGCACGCTCATAGGCTGCGCGGCTATGCACCGGTTCATGGTCGCAGTGTGAAATGATTATTTGCTCAAATGGAAGCTCGAGCAACGCGCGTAGCGCTGGCAACGCTCGCTTCTCGTGCCACGGCGAACCCCAGACCCGGAGGTCGCCGCCGCGTTCCGTTAGTGCGTCTCCAAAGACTATCAACCGTTGCTCGGGCAGCCAGAGGGGTGTCTCGAGCCGCCCTCTCCCGTCGTAAAGAGCGACGAGGCCTCCGGGAAGCACTTGGTCCGGTTCGAGTATCTCCAGCTTGGTCCTCGGCAAGTCGTCGGGCCAGAGGAGTCTCGGACCGAAAGCGCGGACCCGGTAGCGGCTGACAAACTCGTCGATGTCTCGTACGTGGTCCGGGATTGTTACCGCGGCGATGGTCGGCGGCCGGTTATCTAGACGCTTCCACAATTCTTCGGCGGCTGTTTTCGGGACGAGCGGGTCAAGCACCAGCCTCTCGCCTCCCGATTCGACGTAGGTCGACGTCACAATCGGTTGCCAGTCGTCGCCGGGCTTCCAGTGATGATGCTCAGAGCGCCAGATCCACAACCCAGTTGCTACATCGCGCATCTCGACATTTCTGGTCACAGATTGCATATGGTGCTTCTCCATAATCCCTCATCGAATTAAGATTTTCTGAAAGCATGTTCCCCAGGCGTGTCGATTTGCGCCAAGTCCTCAGAATTGTTGAAGGGTGGATTGTCGATGAGTATGCGATCGGCGTCTTCCTCCCCAGAGGAGCGATGCAGCAACCCTTATTCAGATTCCGCCTCAGAATAGACGTCGTTGCAAAAAATCATCGACGCCCACGTGCACTTGTCTGAACGGCAAGACGACGCCCTCATCCGATTCGCACGGACGAACGGACTGAGATACACTCTAGAAGAGTTGCTAGGAACTATGGAGGAATATGGGATCGTGCGCGGGCTGCTTCTTAGCCCTCCCTTGCAAGGAGCTATCGCCCTCCCGAACGACAAGGTCATCGCGCTTTGCGCACGGAGCGACGGAACGCTAGCGCCCGTGGTTACGGTAGAGCCCACTGGGAAGGATGTGAAGGCTGCCGTCAATCTTGCGAAGGAGAACAAGAAGGAGGTCAAGGCCTTCAAGGTCAGGCTGGGTTATGTGAAGGCATCAGCGGAAAGCCCGGTGTTCAGGGTGCTATACGACTACGCCGAGTCCGAAGGGCTGCCAGTGCTCTTCCACACGGGGGACACAGCCTTCAGCACGGGGGACCTGTCCCGCTCGCATCCGCTGACACTTGACGGACTAGCCAACAAGAGGGAGGGGCTGACCATTATCCTCTGCCACTTTGGCAACCCATGGTTTGAGGACGTTGCCGAGCTCATGTACAAACACCCGAATGTCTACACGGACATTTCCGGATTGATTACAGGAAGTAAGGGATACGCGGAGAAGTATGTTGAGTGGCTTGCCAAGAAGATCAGCGAAGCCATCTACTTTGCAGGAGGCGCAGAGAAAATAATCTTTGGAACCGACTACCCAGTCACGAAACACTCCGAAGCATTAGACTTGGTGCGAAGACTGGATGTAGAGGAATTTGACAAGGAGAAGATACTGTGGAGCAACGCTGAGCGAGTCTTTCATTTATGACCGCTAAGGAGGATTTCTCGATCATAGACGTTCCGGCCAAGGAAAGGGCCGGCTTGGAATGGATCCTAGAGGAGAGTTTCGAGGGATGGTATCTATTGCATTCGAGGAGGACTCTTCGAGACATAGAAGTAGTCAGAGCCGCCATGTTGTCAGGCAAGCCCATCGGGCTGGTCATGCTGAAAACGCTAGAGGGGACCATCGGCTATGTATACTACATCGCGGTGGCAAAGGCCCAACGGAAAAGGGGCATCGCGAAACTGCTTCTGGAAGACGCCCTTCGGAGCTTCAAGATCTCCCGCATGAAAGAAGTATTCGCTAGCGTGGAAAAGAACAACAAACCCTCTGAAGCACTGTTCGCCTCAGAAGGATTCACACCAACCAGCTTCAGCGAAGTGTCCAAGAGACATGGGAATCTTCACACTCTTAACATGTACAGAGAGATGCTAGTCGTTCCAGGCGAGGTCCTGTTGCGCAAGGCGATGACCTGAGGCATCCTATCTATTTCCTGAATTCAACTGAAATCTTGGCAGCTTGATACTCAGCGTAATTTGCAAACTCTTCTTCAATTGACCTTCTCTCTCTAGCTTTCAGCGATCGCAGCGGGGTTACGTTCACTATCATGCCAGCGCGATTTTTCTTCCGCTTCCAGGTTGCCGCGACAAATCCATTGAGAAGAATGGTTCGGTTGACCGCCGCGAAGCTCCCAAAGACGTTCTTGACTCTGTCCTGAGAAAGGAACCTGGACTTGTCTTTGTATCCCATCATCAGACTGTCAAATTCAGGAAGAATAACCACTCTGGGCGGTTCAAGTTGCTCGCCCGAGTCTTCACCAAGCGAAAAATATTCTTCGCTCGAATGGAATTTCTCCTTTGTCAGGTCCTTCTTCAAACCCTCAAGAGCCGCGTCTACCTGGTCTTTTCGAAGGAACGACCAGTACGCGATGTCTTCACGAGTTACGGGTCCGTAATGTTCGATGTGCTTGCGTAGCAGCTCAACTGTGCATGCTTCTGGGTCGGGAAGGCTTCGTGGGGCGGCAAGGTAGTCGCTTGACCCCATCCAGAGGCTCTCAGAACCTTTTCTTCCAGCATTGACCAGCAGACCGAGATGGGACATCTCGGACATGCCTGTCCACGATGGTCCTTGGATGGGCGTGCTTGACCATCCTCGTTGCAGTTTCATTCTGCTCCGCAGACCATGCCTGGTTAGCCTTTCAATCATGAACTGCTTGACTTTGGTTGACGTCACCGCTCGACCCTTGATATGATCGAGAAATGGCTGGTAGAGAAATCGGACTCTGAAATCCCGGTCGGGAATGCCACGTTTCTTTGCCGTCCTGTCGAACCATGGTTGGAACCGTCTGCCTGGGCCACCGAGCACGTAGATCCAGTAATCCTTTGAAGGAATAGTGTGCATCGTGCTTCGGACAGTCCATGTTCTGACAAGACCTCCCTTGGGTCTGAGTTCGGATGTAAGGTCCGAGTCTCGGAACCCGTCTATTCTCGCCCAGAACGATGAGTTGCTCTCGAGAAGGTCCTGGGAATTGATTCCGCAGCATGCTTCCGCGACCTTCACCACTGCGCGAGGCCCTGAAGCTTTCCGGGACAGGTATTGTGAAGCCAAGAGCCTTCTGTTAAGAACCCTCAAGACTCGGGAATCTATTTGGCTCGAGAGATTCACACGCGCAGAACACTGAGGCTGAGACTTATGCCTTCAGGCCCGCCGAGCAATCGTCTAGAATTTGGCAAGCCCGCTACAAGTCTTCTCTTCGCGTGATCGCGTCCCCGGCTCTGTTCAGTAGCAG
>Ga0209235_1000728_pt1 | contig 17220 bp, 20 predicted proteins | sample GraSoi013_1_20cm_4_FD_185817 | JGI IMG/M metagenome (GOLD analysis project Ga0209235, IMG submission 185817) | Grasslands soil microbial communities from the Angelo Coastal Reserve, California, USA - Sample 09_25_2013_1_20cm (SPAdes) (version 2) | ecosystem: Environmental > Terrestrial > Soil >... | reverse complement strand
CATCCCCGCAGCGGATTCCACGTCGCGTCGGTCCACTCGATCCTGGAGGTTGCAGCCATCTTCTAGCCTCCCGCTAAACTGTTGGTCAGCATCGTGGCAGGGAGGTCTGACACTCCAGCGGCTGTCCAGGGCGGCAAGGGTGTCACCCGCTTTAGGTACACTGGACCCTCGGGAGACGCCAACTAGTGTCGAGGACGGACCGGGACTCCAGTTACGAGGGCCGCGAGCAGACGCTCGTGAAGCACGTCGTCCTGGAGAAGTATCTGGAACGGTTCGCCATCATCGTGGGCAGTTGGAACGACACCATCAACTACGTGGACGGGTTCTCCGGCCCTTGGAACATCAGATCCGACGAGTTCGCAGACAGCTCGTTCGCTATCGCTCTCCGGGTACTGCGGCGTGCCCGTCAAGCCTTGCGTGCCCGAGGGCGAACCCTGCGCTTGCGCTGTTTTTTCATCGAGGCGAACCCGAAGCCCTATGAGCGCCTGGCGAAGTTCGCCCAGGACACGAGGGACGCCGAGGTCGTGACCAAGAACAGCGAGTTCATCGCTGCGATCCCTGACATACAGAAGTTTCTTCGAGCTGGTGGGTCGCACGCCTTTGGCTTCACGTTCATCGACCCTGCTGGATGGACGGGGTTCGCCATGAAGGAGATCAAGCCGCTCCTCCAGCATCGGCCTGGCGAGGTGCTGATCAACTTTATGACCTCGCACATCAGGCGCTTCGTGGAGTCGCCAGAGAAGCAGCGCCAGGACGAGTTCGAAGACCTCTTCGGCGCGGCCGACTTCCGAGATGAGCTGGTGGGCTTCGCGTCGAAGGACCGGGAGGACGCGCTTGTCCGCCGGTACATGGAGAGCGTGCGGGAGACGGGCGGTTTTCAGTACGTGTGCGCGGCCGTTGTGCTGCACCCCGAGAAGGACACCGCCCACTTTCACCTGATCTACGCCACGCGGGACTTGAAGGGCGTCGAGGTCTTCAAGGAGGCCGAGAAGGCGGCGATGAAAGTGATGGAGGAGGCGAGGGCCGAGGCGCAGCAGCGCAAGCGTCAGGCGCGTAAGGGGCAGAGTGAGCTGTTCGCAGCGCCCGTGCTTCACCGGGCGGCCTACGCTAGCGGCCTAAAGGACCGCTATACGACGGGCGCGCGCGATTCACTTCTAGCGCTCCTGCGCCAGCGTACTCGGTTGTCGTACGACTCGGCCTGGGAAGCAGTCCTTGCAGCCCCGCTGGTGTGGGAATCGGATCTCAAGGGCTGGATCAAGGTATGGCAGGCAGCGGGTCAGCTCGAAGTGCAGGGCCTTGGCCCGCGCGAGCGCGTGCCCAAGCTAGGCCAGCGCAATATGCTGGCGTGGACGCGCCGTTGAACTCGTCTCCACTCTGGTTTATCGCGGTGGTCGCGAGCGGCGCACCATGCGCTGGACCGATCGCGTCGCCGAAGGCCTTTCCGTGCCGCTCACATCCTCATTCATGAGCTGGACGAGCTGCGCGGCTCTGCGCTGAAGGCATGCGGACTTCGCTTTTGAGAGAGCCTTCAGGCCGCGCTGACGCAAGGCGAGCTCTTCTGCATCTAGGGTGTCGAAAGCGTCGACGCAGTAGGATAGGCAACATGAGAGGCATCGAGCAGATCCCGTGGATCTATGATGCGATGTGCGCCGTCGCGGAGTGGCAGGGGATGCGTCGCTGGCGCCAATGGCTCGCAGGCGGCGCGCGCGGTCGAACGCTGGACCTGGGCTGCGGCACTGGACGGAGCCTGCCGTTGTTTTCGAGCGAGGCTCACCCGATCGGGCTCGACCCCTCCGCGGATGCGCTCCGGCGTGCGCGGCTGCGCGCGCCGGAGGTTCCGCTGGTGCGCGCGAGCGCCGAAGCGCTTCCGTTTCGCGACGGGACGTTCGAGACTGTGGTCTGCGGTCTCGTCTTCTGCAGTGTGCCGGAGCCTGCGCAAGCGTTGGCTGAGGTCCGGCGCATTCTCCGGCCGGGTGGCGGGCTTCGCATGTTGGAACACGTGCGTGCCCGCAGCCTTATCGGCGCCCGCCTGCAGGACCTGATTCAACCGGCCTGGACGCTCCTCGCCGGCGGGTGCCATCCGAATCGCAACACCGAGGGCACCGTCGAGATCGCCGGCTTCCGAATCGAGGAGGAGGGACGGCGCTCCCGCGGAAGGATGCGGAGATTCCAGGCCGTGCCGTCGCCAGAATGATCGCGCCGGGTCCCCGGAGCTGCGGCTCGGGATTGGGAGCTCGCAGCGGACGATTTGTGCCTGTATCCGCGGACACCCGCTGGTACACGCATTGCCCGCCAACAGAGCCAGTTCCTGGATCGAGAAGCGGCCGCCCAGGAGGATGATCGAGTACCGGTGCCAAAATGGCGTGCTTGACGCCCCCGGGTCGGGGAGGGACGATTTCACCATGGCGGCCAAGGAAAAGCTGCCGGACGGGGAAGGGCGGCCGCCCGGTGCAATGCCCACGGCGCCTTCCGTGCAACGCCTCTACGCCGAACGCTACGTCGTCGAGGAGGAATTGGGCCGTGGGGGGATGGGGCGTGTGGTCCGCGCGCGCGACCTGAAACTCGACCGCGCCGTGGCGCAGAAGCTTCTGCCGCCGGGTGTGCACGCCGAGCGGCAGCGGATGCGCTTCGAACAGGAGGCCCGAGCAGCGGGGTCCCTGAACCACCCGAACATCGTCGCGGTGTATGACGTGGGTGAGCACGAGGGAGAGCCTTATATCGTCACCGAGTTGCTCGAGGGGCGGACCCTGCGGGCGGTTCTCTCCGATGGACCGTTAGCGCCGGCGGAGGCGGTCGATCTAGCGGCGCAACTTGCGGACGGACTCGCCGCAGCGCACGCCAAGGGTGTCGTCCACCGCGACCTGAAGCCGGAGAACCTATTCCTCACCGACGGCGGACGGCTCAAGATCTTAGACTTTGGCATCGCCAAACTGCTCGATTCCCCAAGACGTGACATACGGACGGAGACGGGCGCCATTCTGGGGACGCCGGCGTACATGTCGCCGGAGCAGGTGCGCGGACTGCCGCCCGATTCCCGCTCCGACATTTTTTCCTTTGGCGCCGTCCTGCACGAGATGCTCGCCGGCTCCCCAGCCTTCCAGCGCGACACCGACGTGGCGACCGCCTGCGCCATCCTGAACGATGCGCCTTCACCGCTTCCCGTGGGCACGCCGGCCGCGCTCGCGGATCTGATTGCGTGCTGTCTGCGCAAGGATCCTGCCGGCCGATACGGAAATGCGAGCGCCCTACTGCGCGAGTTGCGCGGACACGACGGGCACCCGCGCCGACGCCTGCCCCGCAACTTCAGCTTGTCCATCGCGCTGGCGGTCGCGCTTCTGGCGGGCGCGACGCTGTTCGTGAAGCGAATGCTTCCGTCCAGTAGGACCGAGCTGCCCATCGAATCACTCGCGGTGCTGCCTCTACAGAACCTCTCCGCCGATCCGACGCAGGAATACCTCGCCGACGGGATGACCGAGGAATTGACCAGCGAACTGGCCCAAATCAGCCCCCTGCGGGTAATTTCACGAACATCAGTGATGCAATACAAAGGAGCCAAAAAGCCGCTTCCACAGATTGCGCGAGAGTTGAATGTTGACGCAGTGGTGGAAGGCTCCGTGCAGCGCTCAGGTGACCGGGTGCGCATCACCGCGCAACTGATTTACGCGCCCACGGACCGGCATCTGTGGACCAGAAGTTACGAACGCGAACTGCGCGAAGTGCTGTCCCTGCAAAATGAGGTTGCGCAGGCGATTTCAAAGGAAGTGGGCAGCAAGTTGAACTCGCAGCAGCAAACGCGCTTGTTGGCGTCGGCAACTCGAGTCGTCAGTCCTGACGCCTACGAGGCGTATCTCAGAGGAAGCTCACATCTGGACAACGGCGATCTACAGAAAGCCAATGACTATTTCACCCAGGCGATCAAACTGGATCCGAACTACGCTCCACCCTACGTGAAGCTGGTCCGCCGAGTCCTGCGCCCTGACGGCCTGCTCGGGGTGGCGACGTGGTCGGGCGAACCGACTTTTCTCGCCCATGAGATCTGGGAAGAGGAGCTTGGGTCGCTCGGTTTCGCGCCCGTCCGCTGGCCGACGCGGACCGCATCCGAAAAGGAGCTGTTCACGCTTCTTGCGCGCGCGGGGTTCGTCCGAACGCGCACCTGGAGCAGCGCGTTTTTGTTCCATCCCACCCTTGACTCCTTCCTGGAGTTGCGCACCGGTCTAGGGAGGGTCTGGCTCGACACGCTCGCGCCGGACGTTCGCAGTGCGTTATTGGGGCGAGTGCGGCGCCGCCTGTCGAAGCTGGGCCCACACGGATTCGCAATCCAAGCCGTCATTCTCTACGCGGCAGCCAGCTGACGATTTCGAGAGTCTTGCAATGCACCGCGGCGCGTAACGTTGCCGGCATGCTCTTTCGCCTCGAGCCGCCTTCGTCTTGCCAGGCGGAACCGTGGCCGCTGGCTCCCATCACGTAACCTTCGCGTATCGACGTCTATCGGACAGGATAGGGCGACGGTAATTCGCTCCTTCCGCCCTTCGACTGTCGCCTAGCGCCGAGCGTCTCGGTCATCCTCAATGCGGCAACCAGCCCGGAGGTAAACGTCAGTACGGCCACGAGCCACATCGCTCCTTTCAAGCCGAGCGCATCTGCAGTGAGGCCCGCCACGAGCGCCCCCACGGCGTAGCCGAGGTCCCGCCAGAGGCGGTACACGCCGACCGAGGACGCTCGCCACGTCGGATGAGCGACGTCCCCGATCGCCGCGAGCAACGTCGGATAAACCATCGCGGTCCCGATGCCCAGCAACAGCGAACCGCAGACGAACCCCGCAACGCCGGACGCGAGGACTACCGCGGCAATGCCGATCGCCTGGACCCACATGCCCGACACGATGAGCCACTTCCGACCGACTTTGTCCGAGAGCGCTCCCGTCCCGAGCTGCGCGACCCCCCAAGTGGCGGGATAGATCGCGGCGAGGAGGCCGATCCGATCGATATTCATGTTCGCGGCGGCGAAGAACAGGGGAAAAAGACCCCACGCCATGCCGTCGTTGAGGTTGTTCACCAACCCGGCCTGGCTCACGCTCGAAAGATTCGGATCGCGTAGCGTGGTGTCCCAAAAGACCTGGCCGGGCGTGCGGTTCGCGCGCGGTTCGTTTCGTAGCGCCGACTCGTGCGCGACGTGCTGCGTCGTCTCCCGTACTACGAGGGCGGAGAGCGCGAGACCGAACGTGGCGAAAGCAACGCCGAGGTAGAACGGCTGGGGCCTCAACCCGTACCGAGCAGCGATCCACCCGGTGCCGAGCGCAGCCCCCGCCACGGCGACATAGCCAGCGAACTCGTTCAGGCCCATTGCGAGGCCGCGACGTTCGCTGCCCACCAGGTCGATCTTCATGATGACCGTCGTCGACCAGCAGAGTCCCTGGCTGAGGCCGAGTAGAGCATTTGCGACCAGGATCCAGGTCCAGCTGGGCGCCCACATCAGAAGAAATGGTACGGGTAAGCCCGCGAGCCAACCTCCGACCAACACCTGTTTGCGGCCAAAGCGATCCGATAGCCGGCCGGCCAAATAGTTCGTCGCCGCCTTGCTGATCCCGAAGACGACGATGAACGAGAGCACGGCGCTGCGGGCCGCGAGCTGGAATTCGCCTTCCGCGATGGCGGGCAGGATGCTGCGCTCCATGCCGACCATCGCGCCCACGAACGCATTCACGACCACCAGTAGCGCGAACTGCGCGGCGTTCGCGCGAAGGCCAAGGCGAACGGGCCGGCCCTCGCTCCGAGTCATTCCTGCGCCCGGGCGTCGCCTGGCGCGTGCCCTTGGTTGATGGCGAGGATGTGCTCCATCTCGGCGGGCTTCGGAGGCACGTCCGCGAGCGCGTCGATGAAGGCTGGCCGATCGAGGGATAGCATCCGATTCCACTTCTTCTCGAACGCGATGGTGCTCGAAGGCTTGCCGCTCATTCCCGCGCCGCACATCGAGCCCGAGAAATGGCCCGGATAGACCTCGATGTCGTCCGGCAGGGTGAGAAGCTTCTCGTGAATGCTCGCGTAGAGCTCGGCCGCGTTCTCGCGCGCCTTGCCCGGCAAATCGGGTCTTCCGACGGCGCCCACGAAGAGCGTGTCGCCGGTGAGCACGAACCAGGGTTCCTTGCCCCGTCTCAGGTCCGTCACCACGAGGCACATGCTCTCCGGCGTGTGGCCGGGCGTATGGATGACCTGGACGCGCGTGTTGCCCAGTTCGACCGTCTGCCCATCGCGGAGCGGCTCGAAGGACAGGCGAACGCGCGCAGATTCGTGCAGGCAATACTTCGCCTGCGCCTTTCGCGCGAGCAGCGCGCCGCCCGAGCGGTGGTCGGCATGAACGTGAGTGTCGATAACGTGGGTGATCTGCATGCCCTTCGACGCCGCGAACGCCAGGTACGCGTCCACATCCTCCTCGTGCGCATCGACGACGGTGCACTTCCCCAGAGTGCCGCAGCCGAAGAGGTACGCGGCGCAGCCAGTCTCGAAGTAGTAGTAGGGTCGAAAGATCATCGTCCGACCTCCCTCACTGGCCGGCGACGCCCGCGGTGGGGAGAGGACGCGCGGCGAGCCTCTTTTCGGTAGCGACTTTCAGGACAACGCCGACCATCAGGCCGGCCGCCACCACGAGGCCTGCGACGCGGCCTTCGCCGGTCATGGCGGCGATCGGTCCGGGGCAGGTTGCGGCGATGCTCCAGCCCGCTCCGAAGAGCACGCTTCCCACGACGTGGCCCGCGCGCGGCCGCTCCACCGACCAGCCGATCGCTTCGCCCGTCACGAGCGCGCGGGCGCCGGCCGCGCGCAGCAATCGCGCGCCGACCCCGGCTACGAGCGCAGCCGAGCCCATGAGCAGGAACACGTCCGGCTCGCGCAAGAGCAGCATGCTGCGAATGACCGCGGGATCGCTGAGCCGCGCCCACGCCATGATGAAACCGATCGCCACTCCAATAAACAGTCCGGCGAGTTTCTTCGTCATGGCTTTCCTCCGGGCAGCAGCGTGTACAGGCGCGAGAGCAACAGCGCGGTGCCGAAGAAAGTCGCGGCCGCGGCGAAGCTCGCCGGCGAGCCGAGCGAGGTCCCGCAGATCCCGTGGCTGCCGGTGCACCCGCCCGCGGTCCGGGCACCGAAACCCATCAACGTTCCAGCAAACAGCAGCAGGGCGACTTGCGCGGCGGGCGCGGCGGGCAGGAGGCCTCCGGCGGTCCCGTACGAGAGCGAGAAGGAGAAACTTCCGAGCGTAGCCGCGAACAGGGCGCCGCCCAGCACGAACCCGAACAGCAGGAACGCGCGATAGCCCAGGCGCCGCGGCGCCGCGGCATTCTCTGCGAGATCGATGAAGCCGCCCAGACCAGTGAGCGGTTTGTTCAGGGTCGCGCGCAGGCCGACGATGCACAGCCCGAGCAAGGGACCCGCCAGATACCAGGGACAGCGTGTCATGGTTCCGCTCCTTCTTCGTCGATCTCGATGGGAAAGCCCGCGGCCTTCCACTCGGGGAAGCCGTCGACGAGACGGCGAGCGCGCCTGCCGTTGGCGCGGAGGAGCTCGACCGCGCGATCGGCATAGATGCAGTAGGGGCCTCGGCAGTAAGCGACGTACTCCTTGCTCTTCGGGAGCTCGCGCAGGCGCTGCTGCAGTTTCTCCACCGGTATCGAGAGGGCTCCCGCGATATGGCCGGCGGCGAACTCTCTCGCCGGTCGCGCGTCGAGGATAACGACCTCGTTCTTGCGCGCCCGCTTGAGCAGCTCCTGCATTTTCACGGGCTCGGGATCCGATCGGTCGCCGAAGTGATCCCGCACGAGGCGGTCCAGCTCGGCGAGCCGCTTCTCCGCAACGGTGCGCAGGACCCGCGACAGCTCGAACACGGCGGGGTCGGCGAGCCGGTAATGCACGTAGAGCCCCTCCTTGCGGCTCTCCACCAGCCCTGCCTCGCGGAGAGCCTGGAGGTGCTGGGAAGCGTTTGCCATCGACAGGGCGCTCTCGCTGGCAAGCGCGTCGACCGTACGTTCACCCTGGGCCAACAGCTCGAGGAGCTCGAGTCGATGAGAGCTCCCGAGCGCCTTTCCGATTCGGGCGAACTGGCCGTAGAGCCGGTCCTTGAAGGTGCGATGGGTGGCGTCGCTTGTTGCCATGTTCAACTAGTCAATAGACTACTTGAACATGCCTGTCAAGGCCCTGGGGCCGCGGATATTTCGATCACGTCGCGCCGCCGCCAGCCAGGACCGCCGACGGCCCACTCTGTGAGGCGCGCGTGCCCTTGCTCGCTGTCGAGCCGCCGGAAACAGGCCGGAGCATCGAGAACCACGTGTTTTTGAGGAGTGCCACGGTCCGTGTCCGCCAAGCCACGGGATCGAGGTTTGGCCGACGACAACTACCCGGCCAGACGAGACTCTTGCCTTTCGCGCGTCGTGAGCGCATGACCGCAGTTCCGTTTACCTAGGGGAGGCCATCATGAAGCTGCGTAGGTTTGGAGGCGTCGTGTTCTGCGCCGCGCTCGTCCTCTCGCTGCGCGCCGGAGCCGACGACGCGAAGAAAGCCGCCGCTCCCAAGAAGGCGGCGAGCATGGCGGATCACATCATCACGCCTGACATGTTGAAGTTCACGCCCGCGCCGCCGGTCCTGCCCGCTGGCTGCGAGGTCGCCGGCCTGAATGGGGACATGTCCAAGAAGGGGTCCGAGTATACCGTCCGCCTGCGCGTCCCCGACGGCTGGAAGATCCCGCCGCACTTTCATCCCGCCGAAGAGCACGTCACCGTTATTCAGGGCGCATTCTGGATGGGCATGGGCGACAAGTTCGACGAGGCGGCGCTCAAGGAATTGCCCGTCGGCGGCTTCCACGCGATCCCGAAGCGCGTGCACCACTACGGAATGGCGAAGGGCCAGACCATCATCCAGCTGCACGGCGTCGGGCCGTGGGGCATCACGTACGTGAACCCGTCCGACGACCCGAGCAAGAAGGCCGCCGAGAAGTAGCCCCAGCAGGCATTTCAAAAAAGCCGGAAATGCGAAGGCCCGGCGGGTTGTCCAGCCGGGCCTCGCCAGCAAGTCCAAAGCCACCTCAGATCAGGCACTTGCGCATGTCGCGGATAACTTGCGAAATTGTCCGAGCTGAACCGCCGCGGTGCCGGCCAACCGAGTCACTCGGCGCAGCACGAGAGCTCCACGGAGTTCCAGAAGGGGAACACGCCCTTGTCTTCAGAGCCCGTCATCGGGCGCAACTAGCTGACGACGGGGACCGCCGAGCCGGGACCCTGGCCCTGCACGTAGAAGGTCTTCAGCCACTCCACTGCAGAGTTGAGCGGAACTCGGGATGCCCAGTCATACAAGTCCTGAACGCGACCGGCGTCGTCAAGATCCACATTGGAATCGAGCACCGGGACGCTTCGAGGCGATCACGCATGCGCTGCGGCGAAGTATCCCGTGCCCAAGGCGAACACCGGGCGGGCGGGCAGACGCAGGGCTCCGATAGCGGGATTCTCCCTCGCGCACACCGGCTCGCCGAGGTCCTGGCCGCCGAGCACAGCGCGCGAGGTAACGACCGGGAACATCCGCCGGGGCAGCAGGATTCCGAGCTGCCCGTTCGGCACTGTCCCAAGGAGGTCGATGTCGCCCATGCCGAACCACCGCCGCGCCGCACGCGCGAAGAGCCCGAGCATCAGCGGGCGGCGGTAGAGCCTCTCGGGGATGAGTCGGGCGACCAGGTTCATCGCCGCGAAGAGCAGCGAGGAGCCCATCGAGACCTCCCAGTCCAGAGCCGGCTCGTCCATCAGCACGCGCAGCTTGCGTGGGCCGCGCCACTCGAGTGCGATGCGCCCCGGGCGGGAGGAGGCGCACGCGCCGAAGTAGCGCGGACACGCCTGTTCGAGTGCGACGCCCTCGACGTAGATGCTCCACGCGCCCTCCGGGTCGCGGTGCCAGATCGATGTGTAGGGACCGAAGTCGCTCTCGGGAAACACACGCAGCGCGAGCACATGGCCCGAACTGAACGGCAGCGCGTAGATCCCGAAGCCGCGCACGTGCTCCGCGCCCGCGAGCGGCGATGGCCGCCGCGCGGACGGGATGGACTGCGCGAGTCGAGAGAGGTCCACCTTCACCACTCTAGTTCGAATCGCGTCTTTAAACGATGTGGAAGCCCGCGAGCCGCACGGGCGTGCCTCGACGGAGGGAGTTCGGGATCTCTGCGATCTCATCGACGTGCTCGATCAGATTGCGCAGTCGTGCCTCATCGGCCTCGCCGGAAATCTCGACCTCGTACTCGACGCCGGGATCACCGGGAACTTCGAAGCGCTCAAACACTTCCGCGAACAGGTCGTGCGCGTCTGGCGCAAGTGGCTCGGTCGCCGCTCGCAGCGGGCATGCATGACGTGGGACCGCATGAGGCAACTACTGGAGCGCAATCCACTCCCGCGGGCACGCATCCTGCGGCCCTATTCCCCCGCGTAGCGAATCCGTGTCCCGAAGAGCCGGATGCGGGAATTCTGCACGTCCGGATCCGTGGGGGCCGCGGGAGGGCAACCTCCCGCGGCTACCCGAGCCAGCGAGAGGGTGATCATTGGTCAGATAAGCCACCTTCCGTCATCTCGTTGAGCCTCCCGTCCACTGGTCTGTGCTCTCCTCCTCGTCATCCTCAACACGGATATTGGGACAAGGAGCCGTTGCAGGACCTGCGCCCTGTAGATACGTCATGCAGAAGTTGTCCTCAATAATGTTGTTCGCGCCGGAGAAGGTAGAGCGGAAAGCAATATCCGCGCCCTGTTGGTTGGCAGCCACAAAAGTCTTGAGGACTTGGCCTGGCGGGTTTCCCGCAATGATGTTGTCGCGGACGACGTTATTGCTCGAAGTGTTAAAGAAGAGTACGCCGTTGGTGTTCCCGCCGATATGGTTTTCCCTGACTCGGTTCTCGCTGCTGCTGCCCTCGAACCCGATGCCGAAATCCACATTCCCGTTGGCGTAGTCGACACTGCCGTTTCCGTAGAATGTGGACCTGCGCATTACGTTCTTGTTGCTGTTCACGAGGCAAATCCCGCCGCAAGCCGCTCCATTGGAACCGGCGGCGTTGTTCACCCAAACATCTTCCTCAAAGTCGCTCTCCGATGTGCCGATCGTCTGCATGCCGCTCCAGCAGTTGCGATTGGCGGTGACCTTCCTCACGGTGATATGGTCGCTGGACAACAGCAAGATTCCCCAGCGCTGAAATTTCTGGATGACTCCGGGGCCCGCGATCTTCACGTCCGTTCTGCCATTGGTCTCGATTCCAACCGCGAAGCTAGAATCGCTCGGAAGGCTGCAGCCGGTCGGAGGATTAGCCACTGCCCCGGTGATCGTGTGCCCGTTGAGGCGCAGCTTGATGTGGTCTGCTCCAAAAACGATACATGGATTCGCGCCGGCCAAGCTCAGCGGGACCGTGCAGGTAACGTCGCCCACCAACTGGCTATCCTCGGTGATCATTACTGTCATAGAAATGTTCCCGCTCAGATCTGTGGCTTGGGCGGGCCCGGCGAATACAAACAGCGCGACGAAAAGAATTATCAGGATTGTTGGCGCAATGTTGCGTTTCATGACTTTCCTCCTACTTGTGGGGGACGGGATTCTTCGCAGACTTGGTGCACGCGCACTGTCCTTGGCCAAAACTCGATCTCGCAGCCGTCGACCACACGAGTGCTCGAATCGGCGACGTCGGCCATAGCCCTCCAGGACGGCAGCGGACAAGGAATCGCAACAGAGCGCAGCGTGAACGGCAGCCCAGTGCAGAAATCCCTCGCACGAGCGCGGATCACGTTCCAATCTCTGGCGACGTCGAAGCTAAACGACAGCGGCTACGCCGCGCGGCGGACGTAGCGGTGGTGGAGTCCGCCGACCTGAGGCAGCGCAACGACCTGGCTATGCGCGGGTGGCTCGACGGCACGAGGCTCAGGCGCGTCTTTGGCGAGAGCCAAGTGCGTACGCGAGCCGTGGTAGTAGCGGAAGTAATTGCGAAGACGACGACGCAGGTGTCCCTCGTTGAGGACGATGACGTGGTCGAGGAGTTCGCGTCGGATGGTGCCGATCACGCGCTCGGCGAATGGGTTTTGCCACGGCGAGCGCGGCGTGGTGAGAACCTCGGCGATGCCGACGCTCTTCACCCGTCGTCGAAACTCGCCGCCGTAGATGCGGTCGCGATCGCGGAGGAGGAAGCGCGGCGCTGAGTCATGGGGAAAAGCTTCGATGATCTGCTGCGCCGTCCAAGCAGCAGTAGGGCAGTCGGTCACGTTGAAGTGCACGACCTTGCGACGGTGATGGAGTAGGACCACGAACACATAGAGCAGGCGAAACGTCACCGTGGGTACCAAGAAGAAGTCGACGGAGACGAGATCGGCGACGTGGTTCTGGAGGAAGGTTCGCCAGGTCTGCGAGGGCGGTTTCGCGCGACGAGGCATGAGCCGACCAACCGTGCGTTGTGAAACGTTGAGACCGAGCTTGAGGAGCTCACCATGGATGCGCGGCGCGCCCCAGAGGGGATTGGCGAGGGCCATGGTGCGAACGAGCTTTGCAACCTCGCAGTCGAGGGGCGGTCGACCGGGTGGGCCGCGTCGGGACTTCCAGTTCCAGAAGGCGCGGAAGCCCTGCCGGTGCCAGCGAATGACGGTCTGCGGCTGAACGACATGGAGCGCCTCGCGCCACCGCACCCACCGCTGCGAGAGCCACATCCAGAAGAGGCGATCGAGTTGTCCGAACCGAGGCCGCTTCGCGCGGCGGCGGAGCAGGGCAAGCTGCTGTCGTAGCGCTAGATTCTCAAGAACGAGGTCCGAACGGGCCCCGAGCGCAGCGCGCAGAGCGCCCAGTAGAGCGAGTACGAGGGCCATTTGCCGTCCAGCCTCGCTTCCCTGTCGGCCACTGTCCAGCGTAGCGGCTGAGTTTTTGGCCAACGACACCGATGATCCGACGCACAAGCAGAAGGCGATCTACTCGCTCACCGAGAAAGCCATCGCGTTGCTGCCGATCGTCGTGCAGATCGGCGCGTGGGGAACGCGCTGGGTTCCCGACGCCAAGAAACTCGACGGGGCCGCGCGCAAGCACCTGCGCGAGATCCAAGAAGGCGGGCCGCGCGTGTGGGCTAAGCGAATGGACGAGCTGCGAGCGGAGCACCTGCGATGACCGGCCTCGAGACTCGCTTCACTCGGCGCCTGCGGCGCCCCTGGACCGCGCCTCGCGGCGTGGCGGAGAGCAGCTGCAGCGGGAAAAAGTTCGCCTTGGCGATAGGGCCGATAATGCGGGTTTCCGTCCACTCGCCGCACCTCACGACCCCTCCTTCGGGCGGCGAAGAATGCCATGTCTAGCGGCGACCTCGCTCACGGCGACGCCATCGGCGCGCCGCCAGGTTCCGAAGGTCCGCCGGAGATCGTGCGAGCTGATCCGCAGGAAGACCTCGTACGGCCTCAGCTCCTCCGGTGCCGGCTCCCAGCGCAAGAACGCCATCACCGACGCGATCGCGCGCGTGGCGGTGATGCAGTCGCGTCGGACAATCAGTCCGCTGGCGTGCCGCCGGCGTTCGCGCTGGTCGGCTGGGACAGCTGCACTTGCACTGGCGCACCCAGCGCTGCGGGCGTGCCGCTGACGATCACCAGATAGCGCTTCGGAGAGGGTCCTTCGCCCTGGACGAGCTGCCGGATCGGCCCCACGGCGTCGACCACCGCCGCTCCCGCCGGATTGGTCATGAAGCTGGCGAGGGGTTCCAGCGGTCCGGTCCCGTCCTGATTCGACGAGAGAGCGAGCACGTACGCTTGTTTCGCCTCGAGGCCGGTGACGGCCGCCTGCAGTACCTGGGTCAAGCCCTGGTCGAAGAGCGCGACGCGCGTCGTCGGACCCGCGCCCGGTGAGCCCAGGGCGAGGTGCGTTGCCTTCCCCGCAGTGCCCAACGGCTCGAGATGATCCAGCCCCTCTCCTGCAGTCACCGCGTTCGGCACATACACGAGTGCCTGCGCCGCCTGTCCGATCGGAATCGTGGCGACCACTTTGTTTTGCAGCGTATCGATGGCGGTCACCATGTCGCCGTTCTCGATGCCCACGTAGACTCTGGTGCCGTCCCCGGAGGGCCAGATTCCGTGCGGAAGATCCCCCACGGGAATTCGCGCCACCTGCTCGAAAGTGTCGGTGCGGAACGCAAGCACCTCGTTCCGCCCGCCCAGAGTGACGTATGCGAAGCGGCCGTTCGCGTTGCGGACGATGTTGACGTGGTTGGTAATCGGCCCGGTATCGAGCACCTTGAGCACGGTGAACGGTGGCTTGCCGGAGAACACCATGACTTTGCCCACGTCCTTCAGCGTCAGCCACACCTGATCTCCCTCGGGCGTGGCGGCGATGTTGGGACAGAAGGGCGAGACCTGCTTGACCTTCCCGACGATCTTGTGATCGGCGACCGAGACCACGTCCGTTTCCGGCGTGAAGCTCGAACACACGTAGCCGTACTTGCCGTCGGGCGAGAAGATCGTCATCCCGGGGCCATTCGGAAGCTTGATGCGCGTCTTCTCGCGGTAGGTCTTGCCGTCGAGCACCGCGACGTAATCTTCACCCCGCACGGTCACCCACACCTCCTTCCCGTCGGGCGTGAAGAAAGGCTCGTGGGGCGAGCGCCCGAGGTAGGTGACGTGCTTCACGGCGTTGGTCGCCGTGTCGATGAACGTCGCCGAATTCGAGCCGATCGAGACGACCACGAGCGTGCGTTTGTCGGGCGAGAAGCCCATGCCGTGGACCAGAAGCTGACCTCGGTAGAGCGGCGACAGATTTCCGGGTTGTGGATCGCCCAGCCGGATCACTCCCAGGAGCTTGTTCGAGGCGGGATCGATCACGGACACCGTGTTGGAGAACTGCTCGGCCGCGTAGACACGGTCGCGTGAGCTGATCGAGACGTCGGGTGCGGTCGCGGCGTACGGCGGCTGGCCGGCGAAGGCGCCACCGGCGAGAAGTGCTACGGGGAATAGAAACGCAATCGAGCGTGTCATGATCAGTGCTCCTCCGGCTCTGCTGGTGCAATCTGCGTCGGCGCTGCCGCGCCCGGTGGGAGAGGATCGCCGAGCGCCACGTGCATCACCGCGATCTCCTGTTGCTGATCGACGATGATCTCCTGCGCCAGCCGCCTCAGACGCTGGTCCTTGCCGTAGCGCAGCTCTGCGAGCGCCATGTCGATTGCTCCCTGGTGGTGCGGGATCATCATCCGGGCGAAGTCGCGGTCGGGGTTGCCGGTGAAGGGCACGTCCATGTCCGCGTGCATGCGGGCGACGCCTTCGGCGATCATCTTCTCGAATCCGTCGGCGCCGGCGCTTTGGGCATGTCCGTGGTGCGCCGCGCCCGCCAGCGCGAGCATGGCGGTGAAGCTGAACGAGAAAGACGCGATTGGAGGACGCATGCCGGCTCCGTCTGTCGAAGGACAGCAACGGTCGCGGGTTGCAATCGTCGCGCCACTTGCCGCTCAATACGCGGCGCGTCGTCTCCACAAGGTCGAGCTGATCGAATCGTGTACAAAGCTGTCCGACAGCAGAACAGTCGAGGTGGCCGACACTGGCGGCCTTCTCCGCGCGTTGGCGCGTCGGCCCGATGGCCGCGCGGCCTGGCCGGAGTACGAGGACGCCTTCCGCGGCCGCTCGGATGCGGCTGCCGAAGTCCACTGTCGCTCGCGCGCCGGGGAGCATGATCTGATCGAGAAGCGGGTACTCTGCGCCTACCACGAGGCCGGCCACGCGGTCGTCGCGGTCGTGCTGGCCATGCGGCTCGAACGCGTCACCCTCGGCGCGAACGGGACGGGAAGCCGATGTCGGACGCTACGCCCCAAGGAGCCGGCCAGCCTGCGCCAGGTCTTGGCCTACGCCGCGACGCACCTCGGCGGCGGGCTTGCCGAAGGGCGGCTGGCGACGCCTCTCGGGCTGCGGTAGCCATCTGGAAGCTCTTCTCCGCGAGCTCGACAGGCGCGTTGGAACGCAGTGGACCTAAAAGTCCACTGCGTCTACGAGGAGCTGGCACTCCCTCCGGGTGCCAAAGAGTGCCGTCGTTGCGTCCTATCGCAGGACCGCCCCTCAGCGCCGGCTGCCGCGCGCAGATGATGGGAATCGCTGTTCTCGCGAGGGATACCGTAACGCGCGATGGCTGCGCAGCACAGCCGAGGACAGTGACCTATTCAAGGATTGGCGTCGCAGGCGCAGCCGGGCCCGACGTGGCACGTGTACTCCCTGCTGATGCACGTGTCTCCGCATGCCTTACCGATCGTGCAGACCTTGCAGCAGTTCTTTGCCCCGATGCCGGGAGACCCGGGTACCGGACCTGCTCGCGTGCCAGAAAGGATTTCATCGAGTATTCGCCTTCTGCTCTGCCTCGATCGGCACGACGTCCTGCTCGAGAGTCGGGACGAACCGCGCACCCGTGTAGGGGTTGATGAACTCACGGTGGAGATTCACCGAGAGTACGGTCTCTGTGATCGCCACCTGCAAGGTACTGCTCGAGTCACAGGTGATTGTTCCGCATGGCTTTACGCCCGTGGCCATCTGCTGCGTAGTGAGAAGTCCGCCGGCGCGATCAGAAACGGCAATGATCCAGCCCCGACGCTGAAGCGTGCTGAGCGCTCGCGCGAACAGCTGGTCGCGCTCCGCCGGTTCGATCTGTGCCAGCGATTGCCGCTGAGTGACGTGGTTCCCCTTCGCCGCAGTCACACACGCGATTGCTGCGAAAGCCAACGCTGCCGTTGCAATTCGCATCGGGAGCCCTCCCCCTTCCGGATCCAAGCACCGGGGGCGCCGTCAGAGCGTTGACGCGAGCGAGCGGGCGTCGCGCTGGCCGCGCACGGTCCTCGATGCCGCGCACGCCACGAGAGGGGCAGAAAGCCCCGGCGACCGCTGGCGCAACTTTCGCAGATCCCCTCCGCGGCTAGGCTGGTCGCGAGGAGGCAGGAGGAGGGCGAGGTGACAGAAGTTCGCGTATCCGTCCTTCCTGTTCAAGTCGCAGCGAGGCGAGAATGGTCAAGTGCTGATCTCGATCAGCGACGAGGGAGTCGGGCTCCCCGCGGGGAAAGCGGACGAGATCTACAACGCATTCTTCACCACCAAGCCGCAGGGGGTCGTGTCTCGATTGATGTGGAAAAAGCCCTGGCGCGTTCTTCCGGCCAATCGTCTCTCCTTGTAGCACGCACCTCCGACATCACGCCGCCCGCGGCATCCGCAGGCTGAGCACCTCCGCGATGCGGCGA
>Ga0209235_1000724_pt1 | contig 17289 bp, 22 predicted proteins | sample GraSoi013_1_20cm_4_FD_185817 | JGI IMG/M metagenome (GOLD analysis project Ga0209235, IMG submission 185817) | Grasslands soil microbial communities from the Angelo Coastal Reserve, California, USA - Sample 09_25_2013_1_20cm (SPAdes) (version 2) | ecosystem: Environmental > Terrestrial > Soil >... | reverse complement strand
TTCATTGCCTAAACGGCCTGGCCGATCTTGAAGATCGGCAGGTACATCGCTATTACCATGCCGCCGATCAGCGTGCCGAGGACCACCATGATCATCGGCTCCATGAGCGAGGAGAGCGCCTCGACCGCATCGTCCACTTCGGCCTCGTAGAAGTCGGCGACCTTGCTGAGCATGCCGTCCAGCGCGCCGGTTTCCTCGCCGATCGAGCACATCTGGAGCACCATCGAGGGGAACACATTGGCGTTCTGCATCGCCACGGTGAGCGAGGTGCCGGTCGAGACCTCGGCCTGGATCTGCTTGGTGGCCATGAGATAGATGTAGTTGCCGGATGCGCCGCCGACGGAGTCGAGGGCCTCCACCAGCGGCACGCCCGCGGCGAACATCGTGGCGAGCGTCCGGGTCCAGCGCGCAATGGTCGACTTGCGCACGAGGTCCCCGAACACCGGCATGCGCAGCATCAGCCGGTCCATGAAGACCTGCACCGCGAGCGAACGCTTCCAGGCTTGAAGGAAGCCGTAAATACCGCCGATGATCACCGGGAAGATGATGTACCACCTGGTCACGAACCAGTCGGAAATCGCCATCACGATCAGCGTGGGCGCCGGCAGGTCGGCGCCGAAGTTCCTGAACACCTCCTTGAACGCCGGGATCACGAAAATCATGATCACCGCGGTGATGATGAATGCCACCGCGATGATCGCGATCGGGTAGAACAGCGCCGACTTGATCTTCGACTTGATCGCCAGGATCTTCTCTTTGTAGGTCGCCAGGCGCTCGAGCAGGTTTTCCAGAATTCCCGCCTGCTCGCCCGCCTGCACGAGGTTGCAGTAAAGCGCATCGAAGTACAGCGGGTACTTGCGGAACGCCGCGGCGAGCGACGAGCCGGTCTCGACTTCGGTCTTGATCTCCAGCAGCAGCTTCTGCACGGCCGGGTTGGAGGCGCCCTTGCCGACGATGTCGAACGCCTGCAGCAGCGGCACGCCGGCCTTCATCATCGTCGCGAGCTGCCGCGTGAACAGCGCGAGATCCTTTTCGGTGACCCTGCCGCCGCCGCGGATCCTCTGCTTCTTGACCTTCTGCACCAGGATGCCCTGCCGCCGCAGGGTGGCATTGACCGCGGTCTCGCTGACCGCGCGCAGCTCGCCGCGAATGATCTTGCCGGCCCTGTCCTTGCCTTCCCAGAGGAAGATGAATTCCTTGGGCCCCTTTATTGCTGCTGCTGTTGCCATATGACCGGGCGCTCCCGCTTGTTGGAGCCGATAATGCCCCCCGGGAAGACGTTTGTAAAGGCTGAAATACCCGCTCTAAGCCTCTGAGGGCTCGGCGTTTTCGACCGGCTCGACCGGCCGGAAGATACGCACCGTTTTCACCGTCCGGCCCTGGGCGTGCACGATTTCCATCGGCACGCTGCCGATCTTGACCGCAACGTCGGCCTCGGGGATGTCCTGCAGGTACTCGACGATCAGCCCGTTGAGGGTCTTCGGTCCGTCGGTCGGCAGATTGAGGCCCAGCGCCCGGTTGATGTCGCGCACCGGCATCGCGCCCTCGGCGGTGGCGGTGCCCTGCTCGTCCCAGGCGAGCATCGGCGCCGCCGAGGGCAGCGAGGTGGTGAACTTGCCGATGATCTCCTCGATGATGTCCTCGAGCGTGACCAGGCCCATCAGCTCGCCGTATTCGTCGACCACCAGCGCGACGCGCTCCCTGTTTTCCTGGAAGTACTGCAGCTGCGCCAGCACCGGCGTGGTCGAGGGCACGAAGTAGGGCTCGACGAGAAGCCGCTCCAGCGCCGGCTTGTCGAGCTCGCCGGTGCGCAGCAGGGCCAGCACCTTGCGCAGGTGAAGCACGCCGAGCACCTCGCCGAGCGCGTCGCGGAACACGGGCAGCCGCATGTGGTAGCTGGTGGCGAGCTGGTGGGAGATGGTCTCCAAGTCGTCGTCGAGCTTGATGGCCTCGATGCGCGCGCGCGGCACCATGATGTCCTGCACCGTTACCGCGCCGACATCGAACAGGTTGAGCAGGATCGACAGGTGCTTTTTCGGCATGAAGCTGGAGGACTCGAGCACCAGCGTGCGGATCTCCTCGGCCGAGAGCTTGGGCGTATCCATGTTCGGATCGGTCGGGATCCGCAACAGCCAAAGCAGCGGCCTCACGAACAGGTTCACGAACCAGGCGGCGGGCACGAGAAGGCGCAGCGTCGCCTTGAGCGGGTACGAGAGCAAAAGCGCGGTGCGCTCCGGATAGGTTGCGCCGATGACCTTCGGCGTGATCTCCGAGAAGATGATGATCAGGAACGAGATCACCAGCGTGCCGATGGCGTAGACGATCTTGTCCTCGCCGAACAGCCTGATCGCGATGAAGCTCGACAGCGAGCTCGCCGCCACGATCACCAGCGTGTTGCCGATGAGGATGCCGCCGAGCAGGCGGTCGGTGCGCTTGAGCAGCTCGGCGACGCGCACGGCCGAGCGGTGGCCCCGTGTCACCAGGTGCTTCAGCCGGTAGCGGTTGATCGCCATCATCGCGGTCTCGGCGATCGAGAAGAACGCCGACAGCAGCAGCAGCGCGACGAGCGCCGCCACCTGCCAGCTCAGCGGCCATTGTTCGTGCATCTCAGCTCCGATGCAGAATCACTTCGAGAACGAAGCGGCTGCCCGGATAGGCGAGCATCAGCATGATGAAACCGGTGAGCGTCCAGCGCAAAGCGGTGCGCCCCCGCCAGCCGTAAAGCCAGCGCCCCGCGAGCAGCAACGCGAAAACCAGCCAGGACAGGACCACGAACAGCGTCTTGTGGTCGAAGCGCATGGCGCGGCCGAGAAAGGACTCCGAATAGGCAATGCCGACGACAAAGGTGACTGTCAGCACGGCAAACGCCGCGCCGATCAGACGAAACACGAGGCGCTCCAAGGAGAGCAATGGCGGCACATCGCGCAGCGGCCCCTCGAGCCATGCGCCGCTCTGTGCCGTTCCGTGCGCGGCGTGCAGGCGCCGCTCGACCGAAGAAATGAGCAGCGCATGGAACGTCGCGACGACGAACAGGCTGTAGGCAAGCATGCCGAAGAAAAGGTGCAGCCGGAATTCGAACGAGACGGGATCCGGGCTCGCTCGACCCGAGAAGAATGCGGGCAGCGGCGCACAAAGCGCAGCGGCGGCGAGCGCCATCGGATACACCAGCTCTATCCGATAGAAGAGGCCTTCGACCCAGCAGATGAGGACGGCCAGCCACATCATGACCGAGAGCGCCTGCGCGAAGCCGAAGCGCAGCTCCGCCGCGGCGAAGATCTGCGAGTAGAGCAGCGCGCCGTGAATTCCAAGCGCGACCAGAATGGCGCCGCGCTCCCACGGCCGCAGTCCTGTTGCCGGCGTACGGCGTCGCCAGCGCGTGTCCCAGAAATGCCACGCCAGCCCCAAATACACGGCCGAGGCAAGGACGTGAATTACAATGTCCGGCACCTCTTCAGTTTATCACCCCATGCTAGACAACCTGACCGCGCGGCTGGCGAAGATCGTGAAGCAGATCCGCGGCGAAGCGCGGCTCACCGAAGCGAACATCCAGGATGCGCTGCGCGAAGTGCGCGTCGCGCTGCTTGAGGCCGACGTCGCACTGCCGGTGGTGAAGCACTTCATCGAGGCGGTGCGCGCAAGCGCGCTCGGCGAGGAAGTGATCGGCAGCCTCACGCCGGGGCAAGCCCTGGTCGGCTTGGTGCATCGCGAGCTCGCGCGCCTGATGGGCGGGGCGAATGTCGGGCTCGATCTGGCGACGCAGCCGCCGGCCGTGATCCTGATGGCCGGGCTGCAGGGCTCAGGCAAGACGACCACCGCGGGGAAGCTGGCGAAGCTTCTCGCTGCCGACAAGAAAAAAGTCGCCCTTGTCTCGTGCGACGTCTATCGTCCGGCTGCGATCGAGCAGTTGAAAGCGGTTGCAGCTCAGGCCGGCGCCGATTTTGTTGAATCAAAATCGGGCGAAAACCCCGTCGACATCGCCCGCCGCGCCCTGGAGCACGCGAAAACGCGGTACTTCGACGTGCTGATCGTCGACACCGCAGGACGGCTGGCGATCGACGAGGAGATGATGCGCGAGATCGCCGAGCTGCACGCCGTGCTCAAGCCGGTGGAAACGCTGTTCATCGTGGACGCCATGCAAGGCCAGGACGCGGTCAACGTGGCACGCGCTTTCGACGCGCGGCTGCCGCTCACTGGCGTGATCCTCACCAAGCTGGACGGAGATGCCCGCGGTGGCGTGGCCCTCTCCGTACGACAGGTCACCGGCAAGCCGATCAAGTTCGCGGGCGTTGGCGAGATGCTCGGCGGCATCGAGCCGTTCCACCCCGAGCGCATGGCGGCACGGATCCTCGGCATGGGCGACATCCTCGGGCTGGTCGAGGAGGCGCACGCCAGGATCGACCTCGACGAGGCGAAGCGCGTCGCCGAGAAGCTGAAGCGGGGCAGGGGCTTCGACCTGGAGGATTTCAAGGCACAGATCGCGCAGATGAAGAAGATGGGCGGCGTCGCTGCGCTGCTCGACAAGCTGCCGGCGCAGCTCGCGGGGCAGATCAGTCCCGCGCAACTGCAGGACGACAGGCAGATCCGCCGCATCGAAGGCATCATCAACTCGATGACGCCCGCCGAGCGCGCCGACCCCTCGATCCTCAAAGCCTCGCGCAAGCGGCGCATCGCCGCCGGCGCCGGGGTTCCGGTTCAGGCCGTAAACCAGCTTCTAAACCAGTTCGAGCAGATGCAGAAGATGATGAAGATGATGAAAGGCGGAAACATGGCCCGCATGCTGCGCAACATGAAGGGCATGCTGCCCGGCCTGCGCTGAGCTAGCGCCCGGTGCGCCGCCCGGGGTTCTTGCGGCCGCGCGGGCCGCGCGCATGGGGAGGCGCGCCGCGCCAGGACTTGCCGCCCTGGTGCTGCCGCCCGCCGTTCTGCGACTGACCCTGCTGCTGCGGGTTGCTCCGCTTGCCCAGCGCCTGGACGCGCCGAATGGCCTGGTTAAGGGCTTCGACGTTTTCAGGCAGCTGCTCGCCGGCGAGCGCCTCCTGCAGGCGGCTCAGCGCGAAATTGCGGGATTGCTCGAGGCCGTTGCGGCTTTCCATTTCCTGCCGCTGAATTTCGATGCTGGCGATCAGATCGATGACTTCGTCGGTCGCGTGGGGATGGTGCATTGTTATGATTACGGTAGCACAGATTCTTCCCAAAGGCCTGATTTCTCCCGTATAATCCGCGCCTTTTCGCGGTCCGCGGAGCATTTCCCAATGGTGGTGATTCGACTGCAGCGAGGCGGCGCCAACAAGCGGCCTTTCTATCACTTGGTGGTGGCCGATTCGCGGCGTGCGGCGTCCGGAAAGTTCCTGGAGCGCGTGGGATTCTACGACCCCAAGGCGCCCGAGGGGCGCGAGGCGCTGCGCGTCGACATGGAGCGCGTGAAGCACTGGACCGGCCAGGGCGCGCAGCTCTCCGGCACGGCGGCGCGGCTCGTGAAGCAGTTTGCAAAGAAGGCCGCCTGAGCAGTTGTTAGCGATGGGCCGCGTCGCCGGGTCCTACGGCGTGCGCGGATGGGTGAAGCTGGCGCCGGACCGCGGCGCGGGCGAGGCGCTCGCCGCCGCGAAAGAGTGGTGGATCGGGGCGCAGGCGTACCGAGTTCGCGAGGCAAAGCTGCACGGCGCGGCAGTGGTGGGGAAGCTCGCGGGAATCGAGACGCGCGAGCAGGCCCTGGCTCTGAAGGGATCCGCGGTATCGGTGCGGCGCGGGTCGCTGCCCGAGCCTGGCGAAGGACATTACTACCTCGCGGACCTGGTGGGTCTCGAGGTCGTGAACGAGCGCGGCGAAGCGCTCGGGGTCGTGAAGCGCCTGTTCACCAACGGTGCGCAGGACGTGATGGAACTGGCAGGCGAGCGGACGCGGTTGCTGCCGTGGGTCGCCGCGGTGGTGAAGAACGTCGACCTGGCGAATCGGCGGATCGAAGTCGCCTGGGAGGCGGACTGGTGATCCGCTTCGACGTGGTGACGCTGTTCCCCGAGACGTTCGCCGCGGTGACGGGGAGCGGCATCACCAGCCGCGCGCTGCAGGCCGGACTGTGGCGCCTCGCGACGTGGAATCCGCGCGATTTCACGAGCGACAGCTACCGGACGGTGGACGACCGTCCGTACGGCGGCGGGCCCGGCATGGTGATGCTGGCCGAGCCGCTGGACAGGGCGCTCGAGGCAGCCCGGCAGAACGGGGGAAATGGAAAAACCATTTACCTGTCGCCGCAGGGCAGCAGGCTCGATCACCGCAAGGTGATGGAGCTGGCGAAGGAAAGCGCACTGACGCTGCTTTGCGGCCGCTACGAAGGCGTCGATGAGCGGCTCCTGGCGCGCCGCGTCGACGAGGAGCTGTCGCTTGGCGACTTCGTGCTCTCGGGCGGCGAGCTCGCGGCGATGGCGCTGATCGACGCGGTGGTGCGCCAGCTGCCGGGGGCGCTGGGCGATGAGCAATCGGCGCTCGAGGAGTCGTTCGCGGACGGCCTTCTCGACTGCCCGCAGTACACGCGGCCCGAGGTGTACCAGGGCGCGCGAGTGCCCGAGGAGCTGCTCTCGGGGCACCACGAGAACATCCGGCGCTGGCGGCTGAAGCAGGCGCTGGGGCGGACTTGGCTCAGGCGGCCCGACCTGCTGGCGGCGAGGCCGCTGAGCGAAGAGGAAACGAAGCTGCTGGCGGAGTTCCAGAGAGAGTACAGGAGCTGACATGGATCTGATTCAGACACTCGAGCAGGAAGAGATCAAGCGGCTGGGCCGCGAGGTGCCGGATTTCTCCCCGGGCGACACCGTGGTGGTGAACGTCAACGTCGTCGAGGGCGAGAGGAAGCGGCTGCAGGCGTTCGAAGGCATGGTGATCGCCAAGCGCAACCGCGGACTGAATTCCTCGTTCATCGTGCGCAAGATATCGTCGGGTGAAGGCGTCGAGCGCACGTTCCAGACCTACTCGCCGCTGATCGCCTCGATCGAGGTGAAGCGCAAGGGCGACGTGCGCCGCGCCAAGCTCTATTACCTGCGCGCGCGCTCCGGCAAGTCGGCGCGCATCCGCGAGAAAACCGGCGCCGCGGAAGGCGAAACGCAGGAGTAAAAGAAGCATAAAATTCGGGCTATGCGCAGAGAGGCCGCTGCCATCAGCCCGATCACCGGCATCGTCTCGGCGATCCGCGCCGGCGAGATCGTGATCCTGGTGGACGACGAGCAGCGCGAGAACGAGGGCGACCTGGTTTTCGCCGCCGACTTCGTCACGCCGGAGAAGATCAATTTTCTTGCCAAGCACGGCCGCGGCCTGATCTGCATGCCGATCACCGAGGCGCATGCGCAGCGCCTGGGCCTGCGGCCGATGGTCGAGCAGAACCGCTCGCGCCACGGCACCAACTTCACCACCTCGATCGAGGCCGCCGAGGGTATCTCCACCGGCATCTCGGCGCAGGACCGCGCGCTGACCATCAAGGTCGCCGCGGCGCCCGACGCCAAGCCCGAGGACATCGTCCAGCCGGGCCACGTGTTCCCGCTTATCGCGCAACCGGGCGGCGTGCTGGTGCGCGCCGGGCACACCGAAGCCTGCTGCGATCTCGCGCGTCTCGCCGGACTTTCGCCCGCCGCGGTGCTGTGCGAGATCATGCGCGACGACGGCGGCATGGCGCGGCTGCCCGATCTCATCGACTTCGCCGCCCAGCACAAGCTCAAGATCGGCACCATCGCCGACCTGATCGAGCACCGCAGCCGCAATGAATCGCTGGTGCAGCGCGTCTCGGAGCGCGACATCGAGACGACCTGGGGAAGTTTTCACCTGGTGTCCTATCGCGATCTCGCGCTCGGCTCGATTCACCTCGCGCTCGTGCAGGGCCGTCCTTCGCCGCAGACTGAGATTCTGGTGCGCGTGCACGAGCCGCTGTCGGTGGTCGACCTGCTCGATGCCGGGCCGGGCACGCATGCGTGGGGCGTCGGCGAAGCGCTCGAAGCCATCGGGCAGGCGGGCACGGGAGTGATGGTGCTCCTCAACTGCACGCAAACGAGCGAAGCGCTCGAGGCGCGGCTTGCCGAAACGCGCACGCCGCGCGGCGGCCGGGGCATGGACCTGCGCCTCTACGGCATCGGCGCGCAGATCCTGCGCGATCTCGGCGTCGGGCGCATGCGGCTGATGGCCGCGCCGCGCAAGATGCCGAGCATGACGGGTTTCGGGCTCGAAGTCACCGGCTACGCCGAGCTGCCGAAGCGGTAAGGCCGCGATGCGCCTCGGCATCGTCGCCAGCCAGTTCAATGCGGAGGTCTCTCATCGGCTCCTCGAGCGCGCCCGGGCGCAAGCGCAGTCGATGGGCGTCGAAGTTGCCGTCATCACCGTTCCGGGAGCGCTCGAGATTCCGCTCGCTCTGCAGTGGATGGCGCAGAGCGGACGTTTCGACGCCCTGGTCGCGCTCGGCGTGGTGATCCGCGGCGAGACCTACCATTTCGAAGTGGTGGCGAACGAGTCCGCGCGCGGCCTGATGGACGTGGCGCTCGACTTCGGCCTGCCGATCGCCAACGGCATTCTGACCACCGAGGACGAGCCGCAGGCGATGGCGCGCCTCGACAAGGGCGCCGAGGCGGTGCGCGTCGCCGTCGAGATGGCCAAGCTCAAGGCAAGGCTGCATGAAGACGGCTAGGCGCCAGGCGCGCGAGATCGCCCTGCAGGCGCTTTACGCCTGGCAGTTGTCAGGCAGCGACCCGGTCGAGCAGGCACGCAGCCTGGAAGGCTTCGACAAGACGGATGCATCGTTCGTAAACGCGCTCGCGAGCGGGGTGCGCGATCGCGCCGCGGATCTGCAGCGGATCATCGCGCCGCACCTCGATCGCGAGTTCTCCCGGCTCTCGCCGATCGAGCGGGCGATCCTCTACATCGGCGCCTTCGAGCTCGCCGCGCACCCCGAGACGCCGTTCAAGGTGGTGCTCAACGAGGCGATCGAGCTGGGAAAGAGCTTCGGCGCGACCGACGGCCACCGCTTCGTCAACGGCGTTCTGGAGAAGATTGCGGCGGCGCTGCGCCCGGACGAAGTGGCGCGCTCGAGAAAGATCGCCTGAACGAATTCGAGATCATCCGGCGGTACTTCGAGCGCCCGCCGAAGCATGCGGTGCTCGGCGTCGGCGATGACAGCGCGCTGCTCGCCGCCCGGGCCGGTTTCGAGATCGCGGTCACGACCGACATGCTGGTCGAAGGGCGGCATTTCCTTCCGGGCGCGGACGCACGCGCGCTCGGCCACAAGGCGCTCGCGGTGAGCCTTTCGGACCTGGCGGCGACGGGCGCCGCGCCGCGCTGGGCGACGCTCGCCATTGCCCTGCCTGCGGCGGATGAATCCTGGCTCGGGGCGTTCGCGCAAGGCTTATTCGCGCTCGCAGACCGCTACGGGGTCGACCTGATCGGTGGCGATACAACGCGCGGACCGCTTCTCGTGGTCAATGTCACCGCGTTCGGGGAAGTCCCTGCAGGCAGCGCGCTGCTCCGCTCCGGCGCGCGGCCCGGCGACGATATCTGGGTTTCGGGCGAGCTGGGCGGCGCGGCGCTCGCCCTCGCTCACCCCGAGATCGGGGAAGCGGCGAAGCGGCTGCACGAGCCCGAGCCGCGCGTCGCGCTCGGCGAGCGGCTGCGAGAGCTGGCGCATGCGGCGATCGACGTGTCGGACGGGCTGACGGGCGACCTGGCGCACATTCTGGAGCGCTCCCGGGTCGGTGCCGTGGTCCATTACGAGCAGGTGCCGCGGGCGCCGGCGTTCAAGCACGTCAAAGACGCCGCATTGGAAAAGCGCTGTGTCCTGTCGGGAGGCGATGATTACGAGCTGCTTTTCACTGCTCCGCAATCGCGTCGCGCGCCTATAGAGAGTGTCGCAAGGCAATTGAGGCTGGCGCTGTCGCGGATCGGCGCCATCCGCTCCGGCGCATCCTCGCTCGAAGTGCTCGATGCCGACGGCAGGCCGATGTCCTACCGCGGCGGCTTCGATCATTTCGCCGCGCCGTGATCGTCTTTCGCCCGAAACCGTCGTTCGCTTTCTCGCATCCTGCGCACGTCATCGCGTTCGGCGCGGGCGCCGGCCTGGTGCCGTACGCGCCGGGCACGGCCGGGACGCTCCTCGCCTGGCCGATCGGGTGGATGCTGGGCGGCAGCCTGCCGGCGAGCACCGTGCTGGGGCTCATCGTGACGCTGTTCGCGCTCGGCATATGGGCCTGCGACGTTACCGGCCGCAAGCTCGGCATCCCGGACCACAGCTCGATGGTATGGGACGAGATCGTCGCTTTCCTGCTGGTGCTCGCGATCGTGCCGCGCGAACTGGCGTGGCAGGCGGCGGCCTTTGTCCTGTTCCGCCTGTTCGACATCGCCAAGCCGCCGCCGATCCGCTATTTCGAGCGCCGCTATCGCGACGGCTTCGGCGTCATGTTCGACGACATCCTCGCCGCAGCCTACACGCTGATGGTGCTGGCGGTGATCAAGCGGCTGTTCTCCTGATGCGGCAGCTCGCGGCAAGGATCGGCAAGCGGCTTAAGGCGTCGCGCGCGATGCTGGTCACGGCGGAATCGTGCACCGGCGGCTGGGTCGCTCAAGCCGTCACCGCGGTCGCGGGCTCGTCCGACTGGTTCGAGCGCGGCTTCGTCACCTACTCCAACGACTCCAAGCGGGAGCTGCTCGGCGTGCGCGCCGGTACGCTCGCCCGGCACGGCGCGGTGAGCGAGGAGACTGCGCGTGAAATGGCATCGGGCGCGCTGCGGCAAAGCAAAGCCAGCCTGTCGGTCGCAGTCACCGGAATCGCGGGACCGGGCGGCGGCAGTCCGGCCAAGCCCGTGGGCACCGTGTGCTTTGCGTGGGAGCGCAAGAACGGCCGGCGGCATACCGAGACGCGGCGGTTCGCAGGCAACCGCGAAAGCGTTCGTAAACAGTCCGTTATCCATGCCCTGAAAGGGGTGTTGAAACTGCTTGACGGGGACTGAGCGCAGTCATAAATAGGGGCGATGGCTTCCGTCCGCCCCGCCGCCGTAGCCGGCACGTTCTATCCGAGCGATTCGCGCGCGCTCGTCACCGAGCTCGACGACCTGCTCGGCGGCGTAGAGCACCTCGCGCCGCGTCTGGGCTTTCCGAAAGCGCTTATCGTGCCGCACGCCGGCTACATCTATTCAGGGCCGGTCGCCGCGCGCGCTTATGACGAGCTCGCCGCGGCGCGCGGCATCGTGCGGCGGGTCGTCATGCTCGGTCCGGTGCATCGCGTCCCGGTGCGCGGCCTCGCGCTGCCGGGTGCGCAAATTTTCGAGACGCCGCTTGGGCGGATTCCCATCGATCAAAAAGCTATCCAGGAAGTCTCTTCGTTGCCGCAGGTTGTAAGCAGCGACCCGGCGCACGCCCTCGAGCATTCTCTCGAAGTGCAGTTGCCTTTCCTGCAAAGAGTTCTCGGCGAGTTTGCGCTGGTGCCATTCGCCGTCGGCATGGCCAATGTGGAAGAGGTCGCGCAGGTGATCGAGCGCCTGTGGGGCGGCCGCGAGACCCTCATAGTGATCTCGACCGATATGTCGCATTACCACGCTTACGAGGAGGCGCGCCGGATCGACGGCGCCACCGTGGAGCGCATCGCCGCCCTGGCGACGGATATCGACCATGACGAAGCGTGCGGCGCCACGCCGCTGAACGGTCTGCTGTCGGTGGCGAGGAGAAGGAACCTGTCGATCAAGCTGCTCGCCGCGTGCAACTCGGGCGACACGGCCGGCGGCAAAGGCCAGGTCGTCGGCTATTCCTCGTTCGCGCTTTATGAAGGCGGCGAGGTGCAGCACGAGGACGCCGGCAGCACGCTCATCTCCATCGCCTCGGGCAGCATTTCCAACGAGCTGGGGCTGGGCCCCAAGCCGCAAGTCGACGGCGCAGGCTGGCTCGACCAGGTGGGTGCGACGTTCGTCACCCTGCTGCGCGCGGGGGCGCTGCGCGGCTGCATCGGCAGCCTGGAAGCAGCCCGGCCGATCGGCGCCGACGTTGCCGACAACGCGCTGGGCGCCGCGTTCCGCGATCCGCGTTTTCCGGCGCTCGAGCGCGACGAATGGCCTCTGTGCAGCGTCGAGGTGTCGCTGCTTTCGGTGCCCAAGCCGATCCGGTTCGCCGACGAGGACCATCTGCTTGCGCTGATCCGTGCCGGCGAGGACGGGCTGATCCTGGAGGCCGGGGGCCGGCGCGCGACTTTCCTGCCGCAGGTGTGGGAGAGCATCGCGGATACGCGGCAGTTCCTCGACGAGCTCATGCGCAAGGCCGGAGTCCCGGCGGGCACGCGCCTGGCGCGCTGCAGGCTGTCGCGCTACCGCGTGATCAAGTGGAAAGCGGAAACACTGCACGCATGAATCCGCAGACCGGTTACCCGGGCAGATGGTGGCATCGCCTCGAAGACGGCCGCGTCCAGTGCGACCTGTGCCCGCGCGACTGCAGGCTGCACGAGGGCCAGCGCGGCATGTGCTTCGTGCGCAAGATGGAAGGCGGCCGCATGGTGCTCACCACGTACGGCCGCTCCTCCGGGTTCTGCATCGACCCGGTCGAGAAGAAGCCGCTCAACCACTTTTATCCGGGGACCAGCATCCTGTCCTTCGGCACCGCGGGCTGCAACCTGGCGTGCAAGTTCTGCCAGAACTGGGACATCTCGAAATCGCGCGAGATGGACCGCCTGCAGGACCAGGCCAGCCCGGAAAAAATCGCCGACGCGGCCCTCAAGCTCGGCTGCAAATCGGTCGCGTTCACGTACAACGACCCGGTGATCTTCGCCGAGTATGCGATGGACATCGCCGACGCCTGCCATGCGAAGGGGGTGAAAGCCGTGGCCGTCACCGCGGGTTATATCCATGCCGAGCCGCGGCGCGAGTTCTACGCCAAGATGGACGCCGCGAACGTCGACCTGAAGGGCTTTACCGACGACTTCTACTTCAAGATCTGCGGCGGCCACCTGCAGCCGGTGCTCGACACGCTGGTCTACCTGGTGAAGGAGACCGAGGTCTGGACCGAGATCACGACGCTGCTGATCCCCGGCAAGAATGATTCGGCTGCCGAGCTCGAAGCCGAGTGCAAGTGGGTCATGCAGCACCTCGGTGCCGACGTTCCGCTGCACTTCACCGCTTTTCATCCCGACTGGAAGATGACCGACGTGCCGCCGACGCCGCCGGCGACACTCACGCGGGCGCGCGAGATCGCGCTGCGTCATGGCCTGCGCTACGTCTATACGGGCAATGTGCACGATGAGACCGGTGGCTCGACTTACTGCCCCGTGTGCGGGAATGCAGTGGTCGTGCGCGACTGGTACGACATCCGCGGCTACCACCTCGCCGACGATGGCGCCTGCAGCTCCTGCGGCACGCGGATCAGCGGCCGGTTCCAGAAGTTCGGCCGCCCCTTCGGGCCGCGCCGCATCCCCGTAAGGCTGGACAGCAGGGTCTAACCGCCAACTGATATGCTAGGCGGAGGGGAACAACAAGATGGTCCTGCGGGGGATCTGCATCCTGTCAGTGCTCCTGGTTTCCACTCCCGCCGTCACGCCCGCGCTCGCTGCGCCGTTTCCCGAGGACGGGCCGCTCCTGATCAACGATTACAAGAGAACCGTAGCAAGCCGCATCGTGGCCGCGAACGAAGAAGTGTTTTTCGAGCCGTTGCCGGAGATGCTGAAATCGGTCGTGGTTCTGGAGATCACGGTCGACCGCCGCGGTTACCCTCTCGATGTCTATGTCATCCGCTCCAACGGCTATCCGGAGCTGGAGCAGGTCGCGCTCGCGAGCGTGCTGCGGGCGGCACCGTTTGACGGGCCGCAGCCGGGCGTGCTGCAGGGCGCCGCTTCCGTGAGCTTTCTCGAGACGTTCCTGTTCCGCGCCGACGGGTTCTACCAGGTTCTCAGCCTGGTTCTTCCGCTGCAGGACTCGTTCAGTCCTTCATTAGCAGGTGCATCAAACTAGAGGTGTCCCAGCGGCGCCCGCCGCGCGCCTGCACCCACGCGTAGAACTGGTCGATGAGCGCGGTGGCGGGAAGCCGCGAGCCGTTTCTCTTCGCTTCCTCTCGGCGGACTCCTCGGCGCCTTGGGTGCGAATACCATCGTCAACGGCTGCATCGACACCGTCCCGTTGCTTGTTTAGTCCTTGAGCAGGAGCTGGATGAGCGAGGCGGTGCTGTCCCAGCGCTTGCCGCCGCGCGCCTCGAGGTGAGCGTAGAACTGGTCGACCAGCGCAGTCACCGGTAGACGCGCGCCGCTCTGCTTCGCCTGCGCCAGGCAGATGCCGACGTCCTTGCGCATCCATTCGATCGCGAAGCCGAAGCCCTCGGCCTTGAGCTCGCTCATCGCCTTCCACCGGTTCTCCATCTGCCAGGACTGCGCCGCGCCTTTCGAGATCACCGAAATGACTTTTTCGAGATCCAGACTGTTTCTTTTTGCGAAGGCCAGCGCTTCGGCCAGGGACTGCGCCAGCCCGACGATGCAGATCTGGTTGACCATCTTGGTGAGCTGGCCCGAGCCCGGGCCGCCGATCAGCGCGCACATCTTGGCGTAGACGTCGAGCACCGGCTTGGCGCGGTTGAAGTCGGCCGGCTCGCCGCCGCACATGATGCCGAGCTGGCCGTTCTGGGCGCCTGCCTGGCCGCCCGACACGGGCGCGTCGATGAAGCCGACGCCGCGCTCCTTGGCCTTTGCAAATAATTCTTTGGCGAGTAGCGCAGAGGCCGTGGTGTGATCCACCAGGATCGCGCCGCGTCTCATGCCGGCGAGCGCGCCGTTGTCGCCGTACGCCACCGAGCGCACGTCGTCATCGTTGCCGACGCACAGCATGACTAAATCGCAGTCCTTCGCGGCCTCGCGCGGGCTGGCGGCGTGCTTCCCGCCGAATTCCCCGGCCCATTGCTGGGCCTTGGCGCCGGTGCGGTTATAGACGGTGACCTGATGGCCGCCTTTTTTCTGCAGGTGGCCGGCCATGGGATAGCCCATCACGCCAAGACCCAGGAACGCTAGCTTCGCCATCGTTTTGTCTCCTAAAGGATTTTTTTGAAGTTGACAGGCCGGCGTCAACGACCCACAATACCTGGACGTTTATACAGTATCCGGTGTTGGCCCAGCGCTAAAGTGCCTGCCGTAGATGCCGACAACCCAGAAAAAGAGGTACAGCAATGGATGACAACAAGTCTAAGGCATTAGCCGCCGCACTGTCCCAGATCGAGAAGCAGTTCGGCAAGGGCTCGATCATGAAGATGGACGCCGAGGCGATCAAGGACATCGAGGTGGTGTCCACCGGCTCGCTGGGCCTCGATCTCGCGCTCGGCGTCGGCGGGCTGCCGCGCGGCAGGGTGGTGGAGGTCTACGGGCCGGAGTCCTCCGGCAAGACCACGCTCACGCTGCAGGTCATCGCCGAGGTGCAGAAGGCAGGCGGCACGGCGGCCTTCATCGACGCGGAAAACGCGCTCGACGTCACTTACGCCGGCAAGCTCGGCGTGAAGACCGAGGACCTGCTGATCTCGCAGCCCGATACCGGCGAGCAGGCCCTCGAGATCGCCGACATGCTGGTGCGCTCGGGCGCGATCGACGTGATCGTCATCGATTCGGTGGCCGCGCTCACGCCCAAGGCGGAGATCGAGGGGGAGATGGGCGAGCCGCAGATGGGTTTGCAGGCGCGCCTGATGAGCCAGGCGCTGAGAAAGCTCACCGCCAACATCAAGCGCACCAACACGCTGGTCATCTTCATCAACCAGATCCGAATGAAGATCGGCGTGCTGTTCGGCAATCCCGAGACCACCACCGGCGGCAACGCGCTCAAGTTCTATGCCTCGGTGCGCATGGACATCCGCAGGATCGGCTCGATCAAGAAGGGCGACGAGGTGGTCGGCTCCGAGACGCGCGTCAAGGTGGTGAAGAACAAGGTGGCGCCGCCCTTCAAGCAGGCCGAGTTCGACATCATGTACGGCGACGGCATTTCGCGCGAAGGCGAGGTGCTCGAGATCGGCGTCAATCTCGGCGTGCTCGAGAAGTCGGGCGCCTGGTACATCCACAACGGCGACCGGCTGGGGCAGGGCAAGGACAACGCGCGCGACTTCCTGAAGGAAAACCCCCAGCTCGCGCGCGAGATCGAAGCGAAGATCCGCGAAAAGGCGGGCATCGCCAAGCCCGCTCCGGCCGCCGCGGAGCCGGCGGAAGAAAAAAAGGTTGAGCACCTCGCCACCCGCAAGCGCGGCTGAGCTCAGACAGCGCGCGTTGCGGCTGCTGGCGCGGCGCGAGCATTCGCGCGCTGAGCTCGCGCGCAAGCTCGCGCCGCATGCCGGGTCGGCCCAGGAGCTGGAAACGCTCCTCGACAGCCTGATTGAGAAAAGGCAGCTATCGGACGAGCGCTATGCGTCGGAGCGCGCGCGCTGGCTGGCGCGCAAGTACGGCCCCGCGCGCATCCGCCGCGATCTGCGCGCGAAAGACGTCGCCGAAGAGCTGGTCGCGCTCGCCTGCTCCGACGACGACGAGCTCGAGCAGGCGAGCCTTGCACTGAGGAAAAAGTACAGAACCAAGGCCACGACGCGTGAGGAGCGTGCACGCCGCGCACGCTTTCTCCAGGGTCGGGGCTTCTCCTATGAGGCGATCCGCCGCGCGCTTGATCTCGCCGGCGAGGACGCCTCTCTGTAGCTAAGCCGCCACAAGAGGCTCGGAACGGCCGTTCTTGCGTCGCCAGCGAGCGACGAATCGCAGTCGCCTGGCAGCGACAGCCTTGCGCGCAGGTTTTTCAGTGGGCAGTCTGAGCCTTCCAACAAGGCCTAGAGCGAGGAGACCAATGCGCAAGTCATTGGCGGGTTGCATCACCATTGCGGTCGCCGTCGGCTGTATCGACCTGGCCGCAGACTACGTGACGCCGGCCTTCATTCCGTCGCCTGCGAGCCAGCCTTCGGTCGTGTTGTGGCCGCCCCTTCTACCCGAGGCGCAGTCCCAAGCCGAGGATAAGACCGGTCAGCGACGCACCGCCACCGCACCGGCCGGGTTGCGCGGCTGACGCTGTCATCCGCTGATACTGTATAAACGTTCATCCCTGCACGCGATAGCGTGGAGAGGGGGTGATTGGCATGGATTCAGTACAAGCATTGGCGGTGGTGCGTTCGCTGGCGAACGGCGTCGATCCTGAAAGCGGCGAAGTGTTTCCGCCGGAGAGCGCCTATCAAAGGCCGCTGGTGGTGCGCGCGCTCTACGAGGCGGCGAGTGCGCTCGAGCGCATCGAGCGCTTCGAGCGCCGCAAGGCGCAGCTGCCGCAGAAGACCGGCGAGCCGTGGTCCGAAGACGAGGACCGC
>Ga0209235_1000719_pt1 | contig 17323 bp, 15 predicted proteins | sample GraSoi013_1_20cm_4_FD_185817 | JGI IMG/M metagenome (GOLD analysis project Ga0209235, IMG submission 185817) | Grasslands soil microbial communities from the Angelo Coastal Reserve, California, USA - Sample 09_25_2013_1_20cm (SPAdes) (version 2) | ecosystem: Environmental > Terrestrial > Soil >... | reverse complement strand
AAGGCGCGCCAGGAGCTGATCGGCATCGGCGCCCTCGCGGTCGGGCTGTTCCTCGGACTCACCCTGCTGCGGCTGCCCATCACCGGCAGCTGGGGCGACCAGATCGGCTCGCGCCTGTGGCGCGTGCTGGGGGTGGGCTCGGTGCTGCTGCCCGTCCTCGGCATCGGTTGGGCGCTGGCGGCGTTCGAGCGTCTCGGGAGCCTGTCCGCCGGGCGGGCGGCTGCGCTGGGCGCGGGGCTGGTCTTGCTCCTTCCTTATGGGATCGGCACCGTGACGGGCGCGAGCTTTCCGCCGGCGTACGCCGCCTGGAGCCCGACGCAGAAGCTGGTCGGCCTCATGCCCGCCATGCTCGCCCACGGCGTGCATCAGGCGGTCGGGACGGCGGGCGGGACGCTGGTCGGCCTGTTTGCGCTCTCGGCGCTGGGGATCCTCACCGTCGGCTGGCATCCGCTGGTCGCGTTAAGAACCCGGGAGACGGGAGTCGGGAGACGGGAGGCGAAAGGGGGCGTGCGGGAGGCGCCGACCCTCGAGAAGCCACCACGCATTCTGGATGCGCAAGAGGCCGCGCGAGAGCGCACGGTCGCCGCGCTGAAAGAAGCGAAGGTCCGTAAGACGAAGTCCATCCCTCCCGCCTCCCGTCTCCCGCATCCCGTCCCTGCAGGGGTTCTCATCCCGCCGATCGAATTACTACATCCCGCTCCGCCCGAAGACGGCGACGCCGGGCTCGCGCAGATCGAGCAAATGGGGCGGAAGCTGATCGAGACGCTGCAGACCTTCCGGGTCGAAGGCTCGATCGCCGGTCGCACGGTCGGACCGGTGGTGACGCAGTACGAAGTGGCGCCCGGTCCGGGAGTGAAAGTGGGCCGCATCGCGGCCCTCGCCGACGACCTGGCGCTCGCGATGCGCGCCCCCTCCCTCCGCATCGTGGCGCCGATCCCGGGAAAGGCCGCCGTCGGCATCGAAGTCCCGAACCCCATGCCGCGTATGGTGCACGTGCGCGAGCTGATCGAGGGCGCCGAATATCATCGCCCGACGCGTGCCCTCCCGATCGCCCTGGGCAAGAACCTCGAAGGCGATGCCGTGGTCGCGGATCTGGCCAAGATGCCGCACCTCCTGATCGCCGGCGTCACGGGGTCCGGGAAGTCGGTCTGCATCAACACCATTATCACGAGCCTGATCTATACGCACCCCCCTGAGAAGCTCAAGCTGCTGATGATCGATCCCAAGATGGTCGAGCTCTCGATGTACGCGGCCCTGCCGCACCTCGGGCTGCCGGTGGTGACGAACCACCACAAAGCGGCGAGCGTGCTCAAGTGGGCGGGATGGGAAATGGAGCGGCGCTACCGGCTGCTGCACGCCAACCACGCCCGCAACATCGCGGACTTGAACCGGAAGGTCGAGGAGAAGAAGCCACTCAAGGGTCCGCGCGAAACCCTGGCGACGCAAGTCGGGATCCAAAAGGAGCTGCCGTTCGACGGAGAGTACACCGACGGCATCCTCCCCTATATCGTCTTGATCGTGGACGAGCTCGCGGATCTGATGCTGACGGTGCAAGGCGAGATCGAAACGCCGCTCGCGACCCTGGCGCAGAAGGCCCGCGCCATCGGGATCCACCTGGTGCTCGCCACCCAGCGGCCGTCGGTGAACGTCATCACGGGTCTGATCAAGGCGAACTTCCCGTGCCGCATTGCGTTTCGGGTCTCCGCCAAAGTGGACAGCCGCACCATCCTCGATCAAAACGGCGCCGAAACGCTGCTCGGCAACGGCGACATGCTGTTCCTCCCGCCCGGCAAGAGCGATCTGTTGCGCGTGCAGGGAGCTTTCATCTCGACCGACGAGACCGAGCGGCTCATGGAGTGGTACAAGGCGCACGCCCCGACGGTGGCGGTGCCGGCGGGCACGAGCATCGACGAGCAGGTCACGGCGCTGGAGGAAGCGGAGAAGGCTGCGGAAGAGGGAGCGGGGAGCGGGGAGCAGGGAGCAGGGGAGCGTGATTCGCTGTTTCGCCAGGCCGCCGAGGTCTGCATCCAGAACCAGCTCGGCTCGACCTCGCTGCTGCAGCGGCGCATGAGCATCGGGTACGGGCGAGCCGCCCGGATCATCGATCAGCTCGAGCTGGCCGGGATCCTCGGACCCGCGAACGGGTCCAAGCCGAGAGACGTGCTGGTGGGACTCGAGGAGCTGGACGAGCTGTGCGGACCGGCGTGATCAGTCTCTCGTCAGCATCGCCTCGAACCCGAACTGATACGGCGAGAGAAACCACGGCGACACGGGAATGCGCTTCAGGTCGAATGGGTCGCCCTGGGAGCTCACGGTGCCGCCATACGCCGACAGGCAGCAGCTGAACCCGGCATCGCGCACGGCCACGCGATTGCCCGGCGTGATCTGGTGGGGCCGCCCGAACGGGTAGCTGAAGAGCGGCGTTTCCTCGCCGAGTTCCTGGCCCAGCCGACGCCGCGAGCCCACGATCTCCCGCACGGCGTCGTCCCCCTGCACGACACCCAAATCCACGTGGTTCATCGTGTGGGCCCCGACTTCGAATCCCCGCTCGCTCAGGGTGCGCACATCGTCCCAGCTCATCCAACGCGACGCGATCCCCAGCTCCGCGTCCCACGGTGGCACGCGGCTCGAGCCGATGAATTCGGTGGCGACAAAGAAGCACGCCGGCAACCGCCGCCGCTCGAGCTCGACGGCGGCGGTCTCGAGGTTGTCGCGGTACCCGTCATCGAAAGTGATCACGAGATGACCGCTTACATCCTCGCCTCGCCCCAGCTTGCTCAGCAGCGTCTGGAGCGACACCACGCGGAAGTACCGGTCGAAGAAATCACAGAACGCCCGGAATTGGGCCGCCGTGCAGCTGATCGGATTGCCGGCGAGCCGGTCGTCCACGCGATGAAACAGGGCGATGATCGCCTTGTCCCGGAAGAACAGCCGGTACAGTCCGCTGCGGTAGCACAGCAGACCGAGCAACGCCTTGAGCCGACGCTTCACGAGGCCTCCCCCATCCCCGTCCCCACTCCCAGCCCTGCCCGCTCGAGGCGGCGAGCCGCGACGCGACGCCGCAGCTCGCGGATGGCCCGGTAGTCGGGGGTGCGGTAGGTCTGGGCCCGAGCCGGGTCCTGCGGTCGCTCGCTGAAGCGGCCGTTCGCGATTTGGGCCACTGTCTGCGCGAGCAGGCGGACGCCGTTCGGGCGAAGCACCTCCCGGCGGTAGCGCTCGAGGTAGCCGAGTGGGTCTTCCACCGGGGCCGGATCGAGTGGGAACGTCTCCTGGAGCAGGATGTCGCCGGCGTCAAGTGCGGTGGCGACGCGGTGAATGGTGATACCCACTTCCCGCTCACCGTTGTACAGCTCCCAGAACGCGGGCGCGGCCCCGCGGTACTCCGGCGCCTTGCCGCTGTGGAGGTTGATCGAGCCGAGCCGGGGAATGGAGAACACGGTTTCCTTGAGGATGTAGGTTCCCGCCACGACTCCCAGATCCGGTTCGAAGGCCCGCAGGGTCGCGAGGCAGTCGGGATCGTGGAAATCGGAGAAGTGGTGGCGCTCGACGCCGCTCGCCACACCCCCGTTGGTGTCGTGAGGGAGCGGCGCGTGGCTGCCCCGTAGCTTCGCCGCCAGCACGGCGAGGAGCCCCGCCGGCCCCTGCGCGCGGTAGACGTGGCGCATCTTCCCGACGAGGCTCAGCGGCTTGCGGACGTACGGCGCCGTCACCAGCGCTACGCGTCCCACGCCCGGCACGCGGCCCAGCTCCCGCGCGACTGCGTCCCCCAGGTCGCCGCAACTCAGCACGGCCACGCGGAGGCTCCTCGGTTTGGTGGACATCGCATGGCCCATCGGCAAAAAACGTGCACACCGCGCAATGATTTGGTTTCGCGGTTCGCGCGCCAAGCTATTAGGTTGCAGGCGTGAAGAGCGGGCTGAGGAGCGATCCGGCCGACTGGAAGGACGAGCGCCACCGGCGCGGGATTGCCGGCGAGGAGCAGGCCATCCGATACCTCCTGTCGCGCGGATGCAACATCGTCGCGCATCGGTTTCGGGTAGGGCACACGGAGATCGACCTGATCGCGCGGCAGGGCGACCTGGTGACCTTCGTGGAAGTGAAGACTCGGCGGGGCAAGGCGTTCGGGAGCCCGCTCGAAGCGGTGACGGGGGCGAAGCGGCGCGAGCTCGTGAAGGCCGCGCGGGTCTGGGTGGACCGCTTCGGGAAGCCGGCGGACATCTACCGGTTCGACTGCATCGCGATCGTGGACAGCAAACTGGAGCACCTGGCAGACGCGTTCCGCCCCGGGTGGCGATAACCGGGGCTTCGGTGTATATTCGGGCCTCACCAAACGAGGCCCCCAACCCATGTCGAGGACACTCATGGCGGCGGACAAGGAAGTCCCGCAGCTCTCCGACGAGCGCAGAAAGGCCCTCAACCTCGCTATCACGCAGATCGAGAAGACCTGCGGCAAGGGCGCCATCATGCGGATGGGGGCCGATTCGCCGCGGGTGCGGGTGGAGATCATCCCGACGGGCGCGATCAACCTCGACGCGGCGATCGGGATCGGTGGCATCCCGCGGGGGCGGGTGACGGAGATCTTCGGCCCCGAGTCGAGCGGCAAGACCACGCTGGCGCTGCACGTCGTGGCGAACGCCCAGCGCCTGGGCGGGGCGGCCGCCTACATCGATGCCGAGCACGCGCTCGACGTCGAGTACGCAAAGAAGCTGGGCGTGGACATCGACAACCTGCTGGTCTCCCAGCCGGACACGGGGGAGCAGGGACTCGAGATCACGGAGATCCTGGTGCGGTCCGGAGCGGTGGACGTCGTGGTGGTGGACTCCGTGGCGGCCCTCGTCCCGAAGGCCGAGATCGAGGGCGACATGGGGGACTCGCTCCCGGGTCTGCAGGCGCGACTGATGAGCCAGGCGCTGCGCAAGCTGGCGGGGGCAATCAACCGTTCCCGCACGTCGGTGATCTTCATCAACCAGCTGCGCGAGAAGATCGGGATCATGTTCGGCAACCCCGAGACGACCACGGGTGGGCGGGCGCTCAAGTTCTACGCGTCGGTCCGGCTCGACATGCGGCGCATCGGTCCGGTGAAAGAGCGGGAAGTGGTGATCGGCAACCACGTCCGCGTCAAAGTGGTGAAGAACAAAGTGGCCCCGCCGTTCCGCCAGGCCGAGTTCGACATCATGTTCGACGAGGGGATCAGCCACGAGTCGCTCCTGGTGGACATCGCGGCGGAAGCGGGGATCATCGAGAAATCCGGTGCCTGGTACGCGTACGGCAAGGAGCGGATCGGACAGGGCCGCGAGAACGCGAAGCTGTATCTCAAGGACCACCCGGACCTCGCCGTCGAGGTCGAAGCGAAGGTGAAGGAGCACCTCGGGGTGAAGCCCGTCGTGGTGGCGGCCGACGAGGAGGCCTCTGCCCCCGAGGAGTGAGTGCCGACCCTCACTGCGCTCGCCCCCGATCCACGCCAGCCGGGCTATCGGCTGGTCGAGGTGGATCGGGGGCGATTTGCGTCCCTCCCCCTCGTAGCGCTCGAGCCCCTGAGCCTCCAGGTCGGGGCGCAGCTCGCGCCCGCGGTGCTGGACCGGCTGCGCGAGCTCGCCGATGTCGAGGCTGCCGAGCGAGCGGCCCTTCGGGCGCTCGCCCGGCGGGCGCACGCCCGGCTGGATCTGCAGCGCCGCCTCGTGAAGAAGCAGCACCCGCCGGCCGCCGTGGACGCGGCGCTCGAGCGGCTCACGATCCGCGGCCTGCTCGACGACCGCCAATTCGCGGAGCAGTACGCCGCGCTGCGCGCGACGCGGGGCAGGGGACCGGCGCGTCTCCTCCGGGATCTCCTGGCGCAGGGCGTTGAGCGCCACACGGCGGAGCACGCGGTTCGCCGGGCGCTCGAGGAGGAGGGGATCGACCCCGGCCTCGAGGCGCGCGCCGTGGCGGCGAAGCGGGCCCGGCACCTGGCCGGCCTTCCCGTTCCCGTGCGCAAACGCCGCTTGCTCGCGTTTCTGGTGCGCCGGGGCTACGCCGGGGTGCAGCTCAAGGCGCTGGTGGAGGAGCTGTGCGGGTAGGCGGAGATGCGCTCTCAGCGATCTTCGGTCACCCCGGGCCATGGGCCCGGGGTCGGTCTACCAACTTGGCAGGGTTCTGAACCCCGCGGCGCCGCCGCGGGGTTAACCCACCCTGAAGGGCGTCGGTGTGCGGGAGAGAAGGTCTCATAAGGCTTGCGGACTGTACGCGCACGTCACGTGGCACACTTGGCGGCGCACAGCACAGATACGAAAGACCGACGCATCAGTCGTAGTGGAAACCGTGTTGGATGCGGCTCGACGTTGGGACGTGCGTGTGCATGCCCAGGCGGTCCTCTCGGATCACGTGCACATGGTCGTCAGTTATCCCCCGCACGTGGCTCTGGCGTCGTTCATTCGACACTGCAAGTCGGAATCTGCGCGCCGCATCAACGCTGCGCGCGTCGACGCGCAGCGAGTGCGCTGGTGTCGGGGCTACTATGCGGGTTCAGTGTCGCGCAGCCAGGTCCTGGCGGCGCGGTCCTATCTTGCACGGCAGTTTCGACGACACCCGGACCGCATCCCACGCTAGCTCGGGTGGGTTAACCCCGGGGCGTCGCCCCGGGGCCAACGGAGACCGGTGTGCCACCGCCGCCGGGCCGGGCAGCTTGGGCGGTAAGTCTCAGCGAGCCTTTCAGTTGCTCGTCAGGGCACAGTATATTCCCCCCCATGACCTCCGCTGAAATCCGCCGCCAGTTTCTGGAGTTCTTCAAGGCCCGGGGGCACCAGGAAGTGCCCAGCTCCCCCCTGGTCCCGGCGGACGACCCCACGCTCCTGTTCACCAACGCCGGGATGGTGCAGTTCAAGCGCGTATTTCAGGGGCTCGAGCGGCGGGCGTACTCCCGGGCGGTGACCTGTCAGAAGTGCGTGCGGGCGGGCGGCAAGCACAACGACCTCGAGCAGGTGGGCCATACCGCGCGGCACCACACCTTCTTCGAGATGCTCGGCAACTTCTCGTTCGGAGACTACTTCAAGCAAGAGGCCATCGAATACGCGTGGGAGTTGGTGAGCGGGAAGAACTGGCTCGGCATCCACCCCGACCGGCTGTACGTCACCGTCCATCACACGGACGACGAGGCCCGCCGGCTGTGGACGAGCATCACCGGGATCCCGGACGCTCGCATCTACGGCCTCGGCGACAAGGACAACTTCTGGCAGATGGGTGAAACCGGACCGTGTGGTCCCTGCTCGGAGATGCTGGTTGATATCCGCGGGATGCAGGATGCGAGAAGCGGGATGCGTGACCTGAGCCTGGACGAATTCGTGCGGTTGAGCGAGGCGGGCGAGCTCCTCGAGATCTGGAATCTGGTCTTCATGCAGTACGACCAGCAACCCGACGCATCCCGCATCCCGCTTCCCGCGCCTTCTGTCGACACCGGCGCAGGTCTGGAGCGGCTAGCGGCGGTCATGCAGCGGGTCCCGTCGAACTACGACACCGACCTCTTCGCCCCGATCATCGAGCGCGCGGTGGAGGTCGTGGGGAAGAAGTACGATCGGGGGCCGGGAGGCGCGTCCTATCGGGTGCTTGCGGACCACGCGCGCGCCGTGGCCTTCCTGCTGGCGGACGGCGTCTACCCGTCGAACGAGGGGCGGGGCTATGTGGTGCGCCGCATCCTGCGCCGCGCGGTGCGCCACGCCTGGCTGTTGGGCCGCCGCGAGCCGACGCTGGTGCATCTGGTGCACACGGTGAGTGGTCTCATGGGAAGCGCGTACCCGGAGCTGGTCCACAAGCGCAGCCACCTGGACAGCGTCACGCGCGCCGAAGAAGAGCGCTTCTTCGACACGATCGAGGGCGGGCTCGAGCGGCTCGAGCAGCTGCACGGTGCGAAGACCATCTCCGGCGCGGAGGCGTTCAAGCTGTATGACACATTCGGCTTTCCGATCGACCTGACGCAGCTGATCGCCGGCGAGCGCGGCCAGACGGTGGACGTCGCCGGGTTCGAGCGGGAGCTGGGCAAGCAGCGCACCCGCTCGCTCGAGGCGCTGGAGCGGAGCAAGGTGGGCGACGCGGGGAAGGTGGCGGTCCACCTGAAACGCGGCGGCGAGTGGCGCACCGTCAAGCCGAGGGCCAAACAGAAATGGGTGGGCTACGATACCACACAGGCCGAGACCGACGTGCTCAGGTTCCGGCAGGCGAGCGACGTGGTGGAGGTGGTGCTGCGGGAGAATCCGTTCTACGCCGAGTCGGGCGGGCAGGTCAGTGATACGGGGCGGGTGAAGGGGGAGGGGTGGACGCTCGACGTGGAGGGTGTGGAGAAGGTGGACGGCGTGAGTGCCGTCGTGGGCCACTTCGCGGACGAGTTCGAGCCCACGCCGGTGCTGGCCCAGGTCGACGAGCCGCGCCGCAAGAACATCGAGCGGAACCACACGGCGACACACCTCGTGCACGCCGCGCTCCGCAAGATCCTCGGCCCCCACGTGCGCCAGCAGGGCTCGGTCGTGGCCCCCGAGCGGCTGCGCTTCGACTTCGCGCACCACGGGCCCGTGGACGACCCGACCCTGGCCCGGATCGAGGAGGAAGTGAACCGCCACATCTGGGCGAACCTGCCCGTCACCACGCGTGAAGTGAAGTACAAGGAGGCGATCGCGGCCGGGGCGATGGCGTTCTTCACCGAGAAATACGGCGACATCGTGCGCGTAGTCGACGTGCCGGGGGTCTCGCTCGAGCTGTGCGGTGGGACGCACGTTCCGACCACCGGCCAGATCGCGCTGTTCCGGTTCACGCACGAGACCGGCGCGGCCGCCGGCGTGCGCCGCATCGAGGCGGTGACGGGCCCCGGGGCGTACGGCCTGATCCGGAAGCTCGAGGCTGAGCTCGAGCAGGCGGCGGGCGCGCTGCGGACGCAACCCGAGCATCTCGTGCGGCGCATCGAACAGCTGATCGACGAGAATCGGAAGCTCGAGAAGCGAATCGAAGGGCTGCTCAAGCAGGGAGCAGGGAGCGGGGAGCAGGGAGCGGTAGAGAAGATCGGCGACGTGGAGCTGCATATCGCGGACTCGGAGCTCGAGGACCGCGACCAGATCGGGCTCGTCATGGACGCGTTCCGCTCGAGCCACAAACGGGCGATCTCTGTCCTGTTCACGAACGGCGAGCGCGCCGGCGTGCATGTCGCGGTCACCGACGACCTGGTGCAGCAGGGGGTGAAGGCGGGAGAGATCGCCAACGCAATCGCGGCGGTGTCGGGCGGGAAGGGAGGGGGCCGGCCGCATTTCGCCTCCGCGGGGGCGGGTGACGCCGCCAAGCTGGGCCTGGCCCGGGCCCAGGCTCGGGCGATCGTTGAGGGGTTGCTGCGGCGATGACCCGGCGCGAGGTGCTCGCCTGGCTCGCAGCGCGCCGCCCGGTCGCCCCGGACGCGCTGCGGGCGGGCCTCGAGGCTGCCGTGACCGGCGCGGAGCTTTCCCCCACCGTCCCGCTGCCGGACCAGCTCGCCCTTCTGGGGCGGCGGGTGCTCGGGCGGGTGGTGGGCCGGCCGGCCGGCGGGCGCGAGCTGGCGCTGGAGCTGCTCGTGGCCGACGCGTTCATCACGTACGCGTTCGAGGCGCAGTCCGAGGTGGACGCCGCCGGGCTCGCGGCGCTCGCCGAGCGCATCGCGGGGAGCGAGCGGTGAGAGGATTGCTCGAGCGGCGTCCCGGCCTACTGGTGCTCGTCGACCCGAGCCGCACCACGCCGGCGCAGGCCGCGGAGGTGGCGCGCGCGGCGCGTGAGGCGGGTGCGGCGGGGATCATGATCGGCTCGTCGTTCGACGGGACGCAGAATACGGACCTCGTCGCGCGGGCGATCCGGCAAGCGGCGTCCGGGCTCCCGGTGGCGTTGTTCCCCGGGTCCGCCCTGCAGCTCACCGCCGAGGTCGACCTGGTCCTGTTCCTGTCGCTCGTCTCCGGACGTAACGCGCAGTACCTGATCGAAGAGCACGTGCGGGCGGTTCCCTTCCTCACCCGTCACCCCGTCGCCACGCTGTCGACGGGCTACATCCTGGTGGACGGTGGCCGGGTCACGAGCGTCGAGGCGGTGAGCCAGACGCGACCGTTGCCGGCGGACAAGCCGGAGCTCGCCGCCGCGCACGCGACGGCGGCGCAGCTCATCGGCATGCGGGCGATCTATCTGGACGCGGGGAGCGGCGCCCCGCGCCCCGTGGCCGCCGAGGTGATCCGCGCCTGTCGCGCAGCGGTGCCGGATCTCACGTTGTTCGTGGGCGGCGGAATCAGGAGCTCGGCCCAGGTGCGGGCGGCGCGCGCCGCGGGGGCGGACTTCGTGGTCGTCGGGACCGCGCTCGAGGAGTCGGCCGCGGACTTGCAGGCGTTGGTGCAGGCGGCCGCCGAGTGACGCCCGCCGAGCAGGCCCGGGCGGAGCTCACCGCCCTGGCGGCGCTGGCGACGCGGGTCGGGGAGGAGTACGCCGAGACGATCGCGGCGATCGCGGACACCTACGGCGCCGCCCTGCGCGCCGGCGGGACGCTGTTCTTCGCCGGCAACGGCGGCAGCGCGGCCGACGCGCAGCATCTCGCCACCGAGTACGTCGTACGCTACCAATCCAACCGGCCGGCGCTGCGCGCCGTGGCCCTCACGACCGACAGCTCGCTCCTCACGGCGTGCGCCAACGATATGGGGTTCGACGAAGTGTTCGCGCGCCAGGTGGAGGCCCTGGCGCGGGCCGGCGACGTGCTGTCGCTCCATTCGACGAGCGGCGACAGCCCCAATGTGATCCGCGCCGCGCAAGCCGCGAAGGCCCGCGCCGTGACCGTCGTGGGTTTCGTCGGGCATTCGGGCGGCCGGCTCAAGGACCTGACGGACGTCGTGCTGATCGTTCCCTCGGACGACACGGCGCGGATCCAGGAAATCCATCTCGCCATCGAGCACGTGATCTGCGGGCTCGTGGAAGCTCGGCTGCGCGAGTGAATGCGGAATGCGGAGTGCGGAATGCGGAGTTGCAAGGGGAGGTCGTCACGCGAATGACCTCCCACTGCAATTCCGCAGTCCGCATTCCGCACTCCGCACTGGGGTAGGGGCGGTGATCGATCTGTCTGGGAAGCGCGCGTTCGTGACGGGGGGTGGCAGGGGCATCGGGCGCGCGACGGCGCTGTTGCTGGCGCAGGCGGGCGCGGGCGTCGCGGTCGGGTATCGGAGTCGGCGGGCGGAGGCGGAGGAAACGCTCGCGGGGATGAGGCGGTTTCGGCGTCCGGCGATTGGCGTCACCGGTGACCTGGGGGATCCGGTGGCGGCGGGGCGGGCCGTCGACGATGCGGTCCAGGGCCTCGGCGGACTCGAGCTCCTGATCGTGAACCACGGGATCTGGCCGTCCGACGAGGTGCCCGTGGCGGCCATGACCGACGCGCAGTGGGACGCGACGCGGCGCGCCAACCTGGACAGCGTGCTGTACGTGTGCCGCGCCGCGATTCCGCTCCTGCCCGAGGGCGGGAGGATCGTGCTCGTCTCATCCACGGCCGGACAGCGCGGCGAGGCGTTCCACGCCGACTACGCGGCCACCAAGGGCGCGGTCATCTCGTTCACCAAGTCGCTTGCGATCGAGCTCGCCCCGCGCCAGATCAACGTGAACTGCGTCGCGCCGGGATGGGTCGATACGGAGATGTCCGCGACGCGGTATTCGAGAGAGGGGGGAGGAGGCAAGCGGGAGATCGAGCGGACCATCCCGCTCGGCCGCGTGGCGAGCCCGGAGGACTGTGCGGGGCCGATCGTGTTTCTGTGCTCCGACCTGGCGCGGCACATCACGGGCGAGATTCTGAACGTGAACGGGGGGAGCGTGCTCTGCGGATGATCGTGGGCATCGGCCTGGACGTCGTGGAGGTGGGGAAAGTCCGTGAGCTGCTCGCCGCCCAACAGGCGTTTGAGGAAAGAGTGTTCACCCCCGCGGAGCGTCGCGACTGCGCCGGGCGCGTGGACAAGGCCGAGGCGCTCGCCGCCCGCTTCGCCGCCAAGGAAGCGTGCTTCAAGGCCCTGGGGACGGGGTGGAGCCAAGGGGTGTCCTTTCTGCAGGTGGAAGTGCAGCGCGGGGACGGCGGCGTGCCCCGCCTCGGGTTGAGCGGGCAGGCGGCGGAGCGCGCGCGCGTGCGGGGCGTGAAACAGCTGCACGTCAGCCTCACCCACAGCGCCGGCGTCGCCGCCGCCGCCGTGATCCTCGAGGGATAGGGTCGGGCATGGGCTTTCCCGCCCGGCTGCCGATCCCCGACGCCGTCCTGCGGATCGCCAAGCAGCTGGAAGGCGCGGGCTACGAGACGTGGTGCGTCGGGGGGGCGATCCGCGACAACCTGTTGGGGGTCGAGAATCATGACTTTGACTTGACGACCGCGGCGCCGCCCGCCGAGGTGCGCCGTCTGTTCAAGCGCACGGTGCCGGTGGGGATCGAGCACGGCACCGTCGCCGTGCTCGACCCGCAGAACCGGCAGCACGAGGTCACCACGTTCCGCAAGGACCTCAAGACCGACGGCCGCCACGCGGTGGTCGAGTTCGGGGTCTCGTTGATGGACGACCTCGCGCGCCGCGACTTCACGATCAACGCCATCGCCTACCACCCGATCCGGCACGAGTGGCGCGATCCGTTCCACGGCGCCGACGACCTCGAGCGCAGGCTGATCCGCTCGGTGGGGGACGCCAACTGGCGCTTCCAGGAGGACTACCTGCGGATCCTGCGGGCGCTGCGCTTCAGCGCGCGGTTCGAATTCCGGATCTACCCGCGGACCCTCGAGGCCGCGAAGGCGAACGTGCAGGGGTTGGCGCAGCTCTCGGCCGAGCGGGTGCGGGACGAGTGGTACAAGGGGATCGCGACGGCCAAGCGGGTGTCGAAATTGCTCACGCTCTGGATCGATGTGGGCGCCGCGCGGATATGGTTGCCGGAAATCCGGGATGGGGGAGGCGGGATGCGGGATGCGTTGAAGGCCGTCGACAAGCTCCCGCGCGATCCGGTGCTGATCACATCATTTCTCGCCTCCGATCCCGCCTCCCTGCTCACGCGGCTCAAGTCCTCCAACAAGGACATCGAGCGCGGGCGGGCCATCGGGCAGTGGCGCGACAAGTATCCGGATCCGAAGCATGTTCCCGACGTGCGCCGCTGGTTGTCACAGGTGGGTGAGTCCGCCGACGATTTGCTAGTCCTGCTCCCTGCTCCCCGCTCCCCGCTCCCGAAGGTTGTGGAGTCCATTCGGGCTGCGAAAGATCCCCTGACCGTAAAGGATCTCGCGGTGAACGGCGACGATCTCCTGGCCGCCGGTGTGCGCCCCGGGCCCGACGTGGGGGAGACCCTCGAGCGGCTGCTGGCGGAAGTGCTCGAGGAGCCCAGCCGCAACACGCGCGACTATCTCCTCTCCCGTGTCTAGCGCCTTCGGGTACGCCCTGGTCGCCGCGCTCGGCAACGTCGTCGGAGCGCTCGCGGTGACGCGTCGCGCGGCCGGCGAGCTCGCGCTGATCGAGCACTTCGTCGCGTTCGGCGCAGGCTTCATGCTGGCCGTGGCCTTGGTGGAAGTGTTGCCCGAGGCGTTCGCCCGCTCGGGCCCCGCGGCGCCGGCGCTGGTCCTGGCGGGCTACCTGGCGGTGCATTTCACCCAGCACACCCTGACGCCGCACTTCCACTTCGGCGAGGAGACCCACGCCGTCAACCGGGTGGCGGGCACCTCGGCGGTGGTAGGTCTGCTGTTGCACACGTTTTTCGACGGCGTCGCCATCGCCAGCGCGTTTCTCGTGCGCCCGGCGCTCGGCCTGATGGTCTTCATCGCCATTTTCCTCCACAAGCTCCCCGAGGGCGTGACCGTGTCGAGCTTGATGATGGCGGGCGGGCGGTCGGGCGGGCAGGCGATCGGGGCCGCCGCGATGCTGGGCGCGGCGACGCTCGCCGGAGTGGCCCTCACCGACCAGATTTCCTTCCTGGTCCACCACGGGCTGGCGTTGTCCGCCGGCGTCACGATTTACGTGGCCGCGTCGAATCTGGTCCCGGAATTCCAGGGGAAGCGCGGGTGGAAGCTGCCGGCAGCGTTTTTCGCGGGAGCGGCGGTATTCTACCTCACGAAACACATCTTAGATTCTGTATCGTGAGCGGGAGACGGGAGACGGGAGTGTTACCGGGACAGTTTCCGAATCAGACGTATTACGACAGCGAGCATGCGATCGCAGAGATTTAGCCCCGCGGAGACGTCCGGCTCTGGTATGAGGTGGACTCGCCGAGCGATCTCGAGATGAGAGCGCAGCTCCGCCGTCGAACCGACCGAAATCCGCAGACACCGCAGGAACTGTGGTGTCGTTCGCAAGGCATAGCCCTCAGCGATATTGGCTGGAATCGACAGTGCGGCACTGCGAATCTGGTCTTTGAGTGCAAAGTGCCTTTCCAACTTAGGCGCGAGAGTCAGCTGGTCGGCCAGCGTCGCCAGATCTTGACCAAGCTTCCAAGCATCGAACGACTCCAGATTGCGCATCCGCCAAAGGTGGCGAGTGCTGTAAGCAGGTGCGGCATCCAACTTCCGCGAGGTGTCCCTTTTTCCCCGCGGGATCACTCCCGCCTCCCGCCTCCCGTCTCCCGTGTCTGACCCGACGTTGTTCTCCCGCTCCGCGGAGCCCCTCGCGGCCCGCATGCGCCCCACGACCCTCGAGGAATTCCTCGGCCAGGAGCACCTCCTCGGATCCGGCAAGGCGCTGGGCGACCTGATCCGCCGCGGCGATGTGGGGTCGTGCATCTTCTGGGGGCCGCCCGGCTCGGGAAAGACCACGCTCGCCCGCCTCGTCGCCAACTACACCGATCGCCACTTCGAGCCGTTTTCCGCGGTGACCGAGGGGGTGGGGCGGGTGCGGGAAATCATCAAGGAAGCGGAAGAGCGACTCAAGTACGAGGGCCGCGGCACGATTCTCTTCTGCGACGAGATCCATCGCTTCAACCGGGCGCAGCAGGACGCGTTCCTGCCCTGGGTCGAGAACGGGATCATCACGCTGATCGGCGCCACGACCGAGAACCCGAGCTTCGAGCTGACGGCCCCGTTGCTCTCCCGGTGTCGCGTATTCGTGTTCGAGCCGCTCACCGATGCCCATATGCGAGTCGTGATCGAACGGGCGTTGCGCGACGTGGGAAAAGGGAATGGGGAAAGGGGAAAGGTCGAGCTCGCAGAAGAGGCGTTGGCGCTGCTCGTGCGCCACGCGCAGGGGGACGCGCGGCGAGCGCTCAACACGCTGGAGGCGGTGCTGAAGCATGCGTCTACCCTTTCCCCATTCCCCATTCTCCTTTCCCCCGAGCTCGTGCGGTCCGTGCTCGAGCGGCCGTTGCCTGCCTACGACAAGTCTGGCGAGCAGCACTTCAACCTCATCTCGGCATTGCACAAGGCCGTGCGCGGGTCGGACGTGGAGGGCACGCTGTACTGGCTGGCACGCATGCTCGCGGGCGGCGAGGATCCCCTCTACATCGCACGCCGCCTGGTCCGCATCGCCGCGGAGGACGTTGGGCTCGCCGACCCGCGGGCCCTGGCGCTCGCGCTCGCCGCGAAAGACGCCTACCACTTCCTGGGATCGCCGGAGGGTGAGCTGGCGCTAGCCGAGGCCGCGGTGTACCTCGCCACCGCGCCCAAATCGAACCGCGTCTACGCGGCATTCGCCCAGGCGATGGATGCGGCGGCGGAGCATCCTGCCGAAGCCGTGCCCCTGCACATTCGCAACGCCCCGACCAAACTCATGGAGGAGCTCGGGTACGGTGCGGGGTACAAGTACGCGCATGCGTTCGAGCACGCCTACGTCCCGCAGGAGTATCTGCCGGAGGTGTTGCGGGGGGCGAGCTGGTACGAGCCGAGCGAGTTCGGATACGAAAAGACCATCGCAGAGCGAATGGAATTCTGGAGACAGGTGAAGGAGCGGATCGAGCGGGAAACGGGAAAGGGGAAACGAGAAACGTAATGGCACGATACCTCGCGTTTCCCGTTTCCCGATTCCCGTTTCCCGTGGTGTTGTTGTGCCTCTCCTGCGCCACCCTGGGCCGGCTGGCGTTCACCGAACCCGACGTCGCGCTGCAGGAGATCGCCGTCACCGGAATCCGCCTGACGGGCGGCACCTTCGACCTGGTGTTCGACGTCTATAACCCGAACGATTATCGCATCCGCTCGACCCGCTTGGAGGTCGGCGTCGATCTCGAAGGCACGCACTTCGGCGACGCGCTGCTGGACCGCCCGCTGGACCTGTCGCCTACGAATCACAGCCGGGTCGTCGTGCCGGTGCGGTTCGAATGGGCGGGGCTCGGCGCGGGGGCCAAGGCGCTGCTCACGCGCCGGGCGGTGGGCTACGGCATCACCGGACGGGTGCTGCTCGACACCCCGCTCGGGGACAAGTCCGTGGCGCTCACAGGGAAGGGGAACGTGCCGCTCAAGAAGCTGTTGAAATGAGGGTCGGCACTGCTGCGTGGTCCGTGCGCTGTTAGATTCTGGTCGAGGGAGGTCTCGGGGTATTCGACAACTAATTGAGATCCAGCCGCCTGTGGAGAGGGCGTTCCTGGTCGGAGCTCCACGCAAGGGGTCGGCCGAGGCGACGCAGGTGGAAGACCATCTTGACGAGCTCCGCCGGCTCGCCGACACGGCCGGCGCAGAGGTGGTGGGCAAGACCCATCAGCGCGTCGAAGCGCCCACGCCCACCTTCTACCTGGGACAGGGGAAGGTCGAAGAGTTGAAGCGCGTTCTCCAGGACACCCGCTCGACGCTGGTGCTGTTCGACGAGCCCCTCTCGCCCGTGCAGGGGACCAATCTGGAGAAGGCCCTGGCGGTGCGAGTGATGGACCGCACCGAGCTGATCCTCGACATCTTTGCGACTCGTGCCCGCTCGGCGGAGGCGAAGATGCAGGTGGAGCTGGCGCAGCTCGAGTACCTGTTGCCGCGCCTCACCCGCATGTGGACCCACCTGTCGAGGATCCGTGGCGGCATCGGGCTGCGGGGTCCGGGCGAAACCCAGCTTGAAACCGACCGCCGTGTCATCCGCCGCAAGATCTCCGTCCTCAAGAGACGGCTCGAAGGCGTTGCCGACCACCGCGCGAACCAGCGACAGGGTCGCCGCGATCTCCCCAGCGCCGCGCTGGTGGGCTATACCAACGCCGGCAAGTCGAGCATCCTGCGCGTGCTCTCGGGTACCGAAGTCTTCGTTGAGGATCGGCTGTTCGCGACGCTCGATACGCTCACGCGCGAGGTCGACGTCGGCGGGGGTTATCGGTTCCGCGTCAGCGACACAGTCGGCTTCATCCGGAAGCTGCCGCACCATCTGGTCGCCTCGTTCCGCGCCACGCTCGAGGAAGCGCGGGAGGCCGACCT
>Ga0209235_1000705_pt1 | contig 17410 bp, 14 predicted proteins | sample GraSoi013_1_20cm_4_FD_185817 | JGI IMG/M metagenome (GOLD analysis project Ga0209235, IMG submission 185817) | Grasslands soil microbial communities from the Angelo Coastal Reserve, California, USA - Sample 09_25_2013_1_20cm (SPAdes) (version 2) | ecosystem: Environmental > Terrestrial > Soil >... | reverse complement strand
CGGGGGGGGTGGCGCAGGCGGCGGAGGCGCGGGCGCGGGGGACGGCTGCGGCATCGCCGACGCGGGGGTAAACCTCGGCTCCGAGGGCGGCCTCGCCGCCGGTGTTCGCAGCGTAGGTGCCGCCGGTGGAGTGACCGGATTGTAGGCGCGGTGATTCTTCCACGTTACGAACGAGCGCTTCTTCCCATCCGGACGGATCGACTCCGGGGCAAGGAGCTCGTAGAACGGCACTGGGGTGGCGATCCACGCCTCGTCCGGGCCCGCGCGGAAGAATCCCGCCGCGGGCTCCTCCGGATCGGTCCCGAGGAGCAGCGCCACCTGCCACGGCTCGGCGAAGTAGTGCTCGTGCGTCTCGACGTCGTGCTCGGTGAGGCTCAGCGGGAGCGGCGGGTGCGTGTGGTACCAACCGATGAGATGCGCCTGTTGCGTTTCGAGCTGCTACTGGACGCGATCCCACAGCCGGGTGACGACGTCGCGCGTGCGGTCGCCGTAGATCGCCTGGTTGAGCCGCAGGGCGGCGTCGATCACCAAATAGGAGACGTTGGTCTCCGGGCACTCGCACAGGTCGCCGAACAGGAAGCCGAGGACGCCCTGGCCCGGTCGCGCGGGCGTCGCCACGTGCTCGTGGATCGCCGTCAGGGCAGACTGCGACAGGAAGACGGGAAACGACATGTGACCCGGTCGCTGGCCCCCCCCGCCCCCGCCCCCGCCCCCGCCCTCGCCGGCGGGGCTCCACAGGATCGACCGGGCGACAGGGATCGCCTTACGCAGCGGACCGCCGGTGCTCATGGCCCGAAGATAAGGAGGATGGGGGAGGATGTGGAGGTTGGGGAGGTTCGGGAGGGTGTCACGTCAGCGGGGCAACCTCCCCCAACCTCACAACCTCCCCAACCTGCTTCTAGCCGAGCTGCACCCGCTGCGACCGCCGCATGCGGACCAAATCGTACATCTCCGCGACTTCGCCGCCCAGGAGGAACAGATAGGCCGTGTAGTAGACCCACAGCAGGAACAGGAACAGGGCGACGATGTTCGCGTCCGAGGCCACGCGGTCGAGCGTGGCGAAGCGGGTCACGTACAGCGCGTACAGCCGCTTCGCCACCTCGAAGCCGAGCGAGCAGAAGACGGCCGCGACGAGCGCGGTCCGCCACACGATGCGCCGGCTGGGAAGGAATTTGAAGATGACGAAGAACAGCGCGACGCCGAGCGCGAAGGAGATCAATTCGAGACTCAACCGCCACAGCCAGTCGATGGCGAAGCTGCGGCTCACGCTCCCGGCGTTGCGCGCCTCCCAGGTGGCCACCAACGCACCCAGCACCAACAGCGCGCCGGTGCCCAGCACCATGGCGAGGTCCAGCAGCTTGGCGACTGGCCACGAACGCCGCTCGTCGGTGTCGAACACTTCGTTGAGCGCGGCGCGGAGGCCGCCGAACAGGCGGGTCGAGAACCACAGGAACAGCGGTAGGCCCACGGCGGTCAGCCGGACGCGCTGGCGCACCACGCTCGCGAGTGCGCTCTCCACTTGCGTGAACGCCTTGTCGGGGACGCCGCCTTCAGTGGAGGGGAGCAGCCGGGCGAGCAACTCGTGCAGCTCGACCTGCTGGGTCGTGATCTGATGCTGCACGAGGTATCCGACCGTGGCGAGCAGCAGGGCGACGAAGGGGATGATGGTCAGCAGCAGATCGAACGACAGGGCGCTCGCGAGGAAGGGAATGTTGTCTTCGAAAGCCGCCTCAAACGTCCGCCGGGCGATGCCGGTCACCGACCGATGCCAGCCGCGCTCGGCCTTCACGCGACGGGTTCGTCCTCCTCGAGGCTCGCCCCCTTGGCGCCGCGCCGGCGGCGCTTCGCTTCAGTCAGCCGCCGCTCGATCGCGACGCGGGCGGTGGGCGCCTCATCCTCCTCGTCCTCCGCCGTGTCGAGCAGCTCGCCCAACTCGCCCGCCTTCTCGGCCGCCAGGTCGCGCAACCCCCGCAGCTTGCGCGACAGCTTGGTGCGGGACGCCTCGCCCGGCTCGGGCGCGAACAGGTACCCGAGCACCGCGCCCAGACCCAAGCCCAGCAGGAAGGGCCCGAACCCCGCGCCCCGCTCGCTCACTCGCCGGCCTCCAGATCGTCGGGCGCGGCCACCGCCACCGGGCGCGGCTGCGCGTGTGACTGCAGTGGCGGCTTGACGCAGCGGTCGGTGACCGCGCGCGTGCCGGTGACGCGGAGCTGCTCGAACAGGAAGGCGAACGTCTTCTCGAGGTCGCCCGCGATGGCGGCGCGGACGTCCGCCGGCAGGTCCCACATGCGCCGCTTGAACGGGCCGATCGCCTTCTTGCGGCTCTTGTAGTAGAACTGCTCCTCGGTGTCCCCCTTCTTCCACTCGTCCTTGCACTCCGCCTTCACCCACTCCTGAAGGTCGCGCCGCAGGTCGGCCGGCAGCTTCGGATGGTCGAACACGATGTTCTGGAAATTGGTCGCGAGGTGGATCTCGATCGCCTCGCACTTGGGGAAGTGGCCGAACGCGTCGGGCGGCAACGTCGAGGCCCCATGCTGCACCGCGCCGCCCAGACCATACTTGCTGCGCGCGTCGGCGGACAGCGCCTTGAGGGCAACGAGGTCGAGCTGGACCTTGGCGATCGAGCCGTCGGGGAGCACCACACCGCCGTGGCTCGTGCCCGTCTGGACGGAGATCTTGCTGATGCCCGTGTAGGGCCCCAGGCGCGCGAGCGCGCGCCCGTAGCCGTCCATGAACGCCGTGAGCTCGTGCACGTCGGAGTTCTTGCCGCCCACCTCGCCGATCTCCGCGCCCACGGAGACGGTCACGCCTTCGGGCTCCCGGTCCCGGATGAACTTGGTCAGGTCGGCGGCCCGCTCGTAGTTGACGCGCTGCTGCGCGTCGAGCGTGGCCTGTGACAGGTCTACCAGGGTAGACGTGTCGACGTCGATGTTGTAGAAGCCGGCGTGCAGCTCCTCATCGATGAGTGTCCGTATCGCCTGGAGCTCGGTCTCGGGGTCGACGCCGTACTTCTTGGCGTTCACCTGGACGTGGTCGCCCTGGATGAACAGCGGCCCCGTGAAGCCCTCCCGCAGCGCCGCGGCGGTCATCACGGCGACGTACTCGGCGGGGCGTTGCTCGGTGTAGCCGATCTCGGAGCGGGCGATCTCGCAAATGAGGGCGCCCACGTCGAGCCGCTTGGCGGCGCGGAAGACGGCACGCGCGGAGTCGTAGGAGAGGACGCGGATGTTCATCGCAGGGGTCGTGAACGGCGGCACCTCGCCGCGACCGCGCGCGAGGTACAGCTCGTGGATCGACGCCGGCCGTACCCCCGCCTGCTGCCCGATCTCCCAGATCAGCCAGCGCGCCTGCTCGCGCTCCTCGGGCGCGCCGAACACTGCCTGGCGCACCAGGTCGTCCAGGGCGGCGCTCTGGCGCGCGGCCGGGCTCTGGAACCGTCGCAGCGTCGCTTCGGGTGCGTTCGCCATCGCGTGCGATCCTCCTCGCGACGAATCTAGACCGGGCCCACCTCGATGACCAGCCCGTCGTAGGCCGGCGCGACGCCCGCCGGCAGACTCGCCGCGAGCTCCGCGTGGGGCGTTGCATGCGTGAGGTGGGTGAGGAAGGTGCGCCGCGCGCCGATCTGCTGCGCCGCCACGACGGCCTCCGGAATGGAGAGGTGCAACGGGTGCGGGCGCGGCAGCAACGCGTTCAGCACCAGCACCTCGAGCCCCGCCAGCCGGGCGAGCGCCGCCTCCGGAATCGCTTTCGCGTCGGTGAGGTACGCAATCGGTCCCACGCGGTAGCCGAGCACCGTGCGGTCGCCGTGCGGCAGGACGAGTGCGCGTACCGGCATCCCCGCGATCTCGGCTTCGCGGTCGGGCTCCAGGGGCCGCGCGGCGAGCTCGGGCTTGCTCGTCCCCGGGTGGGCCGGCGCGCGGTCGAAGATGTACGCAAAGCGCCGCTCCAACTCGGCGAGCGTGCCCGCCGCGCCGTAGACGTCGAGCGGGGCCCGCTGGCGCACGGAGAAGGCGCGCAGGTCGTCGATGCCGTGGACGTGGTCGGCGTGCGCGTGCGTGAACAGCACGGCGTCGACGGAGCCGACGCCCGCCGTCACGAGCTGCAGCCGCAGCTCGGGCGGCGTGTCGATGAGGAGGCGCCGACCCCCCGATTCGATCAGCGCCGCCGTGCGGGTGCGCCGGTCGCGCGGGTCGGACGATGTACATGTGCGGCAGTCGCACCCGATCTGCGGCACCCCGTACGACGTGCCCGTGCCCAGGAACACGAGCCTCACCTCACACGACCTCGACCTTGAGCAGGTTGGTGGTTCCGGAGACCTCCCACGGCAAGCCCGCGGTCATCACGATGCGGTCGCCCGCGCGCGCGTACCCGCGCTTCAGGATCAGGTCGCGCACCACCGCGAGCATCGCGTCGTAGCCTGGCACTCGATCCACCAGGACCGGCGTCACGCCCCACACCAGCGCGAGCTGGCGGTAGGTCGTGGGCTGGGTGGTCACGGCGAGGATCGGCACCGGGGTGCGGAGCGCCGCGACTTTGCGGGACGTGAACCCGCCCGACGTCAGCGTCACGATGAGCGGCGTCCGCAGCATCCGCGCCACCGCGCTGGTCCCGATCGCGATCGCGTCCTCGACGGAGACCGTTTCGCCGGGGGTGAGCCGACGCTCGTCCCGGGCTCCCACCCCCACCGCCGGGCCCTGCCGCTCCATCTCCCGGATGATGCGGTCCATCGCCCGCACCGCCTCGAAGGGGTACTCCCCCACCGCGGTTTCGGCCGAGAGCATGACCGCATCCGTCCCATCGAGGATCGCGTTGGCCACGTCGGACGCTTCGGCGCGGGTCGGCCGTGGGTGGTGCACCATCGACTCGAGCATCTGGGTGGCAGTGATCACCGGCTTGCCGTAGCGATTCGCCTCACGGATCAGGCGCTTCTGGACCGCCGGCACTTCCTCGAACGGGAGCTCCACGCCCAGGTCGCCGCGCGCAACCATCACCGCGTCGCACGCCTCGAGGATCCGCGCCAGATCCTCGAGCGCGGTCGCCTTCTCGATCTTCGCCACGAGCTTCACGTCGGGCGGGACGAGCGCGCGCAGCTCGCCCAGGTCCTCCGCCCGCCGCACGAACGAAAGACCCAGATAATCAGCGCCGGCCGCCGCCGCGTGCGCCGCGTCTTCGCGATCCTTGTCCGTCAGGGCGGGGGCGGACACGTGCAGCCCCGGGAGGTTCATCCCCTTGTGCGACGTGAGCGTCCCGCCGTCCACTACCCGGCCTTCCACCCGGGGGGCGACGATCCGCGTCACCTCGAGCGACAAGAGGCCGTCGTCGAGCAGGATGCGGGCGCCCGGCCGCACGTCGGTGGCGAGATCGGCGTACGTCGTCGGCAACTCATCACCCCGCGCCACCTCCTCCGGCGCGAACACAACGGTCTCCCCGGCGCGCAGGACACGCGGAGCGGCAAGGTTGCCGATTCGGATGCGCGGCCCCTGCAGGTCCACGAGCACCGCGACCGCGACGTCGGCCGCCGCCGCGGCCGCCCGCACCGCCGCGATCCAGCTGGCGCGCAGCTCCGGGGTCCCGTGCGATGAGTTCACGCGAATGACGTTCGCGCCGGCGGCGATCAACCCGGCGATGCCCTCGGGCGTCCCGGTGGCGGGACCGAGCGTGGCGACGACCTTCGTGCGACGGATCAGAGCCGTTCCCCCCCTTCCCGCTCCCTCGTCAGTTTTCAACATTCCGAGTGCATCGCCTTGTTGTGGAAAACCCGGCGGCCGGGACCGCCGAGCAAGAGGTCGGAGGACGGACTACGAGCCCCTCAAGGGGCACGAGTTAAGTGGATATCGAGCGGTCGAATAGATGACGCACTTCAAGTGGTCTCTCGCTCGGTCGAGCGGCAATGGCGGTGGGCAGGCGTCATGCATAAAGATACGCACACGTGTAACCCTCTAGTGCACGACGCCGATCTCCTTCTCTTCGAGCCGCTGCTTGAACTCCTCGAGCAGGTGGACGGCGCGGGCAATGCTCGACGCGGGCAGTCCCTCGATGGCGCGGGCTGCGAGGCGGCGCTCGAGCTGCCCGGCGCGCAGCAATACCTCAAGGCCATGGCGCGTGAGGGTCACGCGCACACCGCGGTCGTCCTCCGGGTCCGGCGTGGTCTCGACCAGCCCCTTGGTCTCAAGTCGCTGAATGAACGTGGTGGCGGCTGCGCGCGACACGCGCAGCTGGGTGGCGATCTCCTTAGGGCGGGCCCCGTCCGGGCCACCCAGGTCGACGGCCACCAGCGCTGCCTGGGCGCGGTGCGACAGGCCGTACGCGCGGAACGCGCGGTCGCCCGCCCGCTCCGCTGCCGCCTTGGCGGCGACGATCGCGTCGGTCAGCTGCAGGGCAAGCTCGGAGCGGTCGGTCATGTCGGTCCCGTTGCACGTCGCAGGTGATGCGTTGCACGTGCGCGAGTAGTTAATATGTTGACGGTTAATATACTAACTACATATCATGCCGCAAGCGCACCGCATTTTCGTGCAACGTGGAACGCGCAACGTGCGACGTCTAACACGTTTCCGTCCAATCCACCGGCGAGGTCGCGCCACAGCGGACGCACTTCAGACGGTCGGGCTTGGCGGCGAAGTCCTGCCGATAGTGGCACAGGGGACAAACCGCGTAGGTGGTGACGACGTCACTCCCCCGCCCTCCCAGGGTGGGCCGGAGCACCCCGGTGCGGGCCACGATGCTCCAATGGTCGGGGACCTCGGTCCGGATCGTCACGTCGGCGCGGGGCAGCCGCACCCGCTGCTGTCGCACCTCGACGACGACGTGGCCGTCCGCCGCCTCCTCGACGATGGGATACCAGGCGCCGCGGCGGAGAATGTCCGCCACGTTGTCCGCACAGCGGGCCCAGCCGAGAGTGACACGCATGGGAGATGACGACTCACATGATACTACGTTTTGATAGATTCCGTTATGCGCGACGTCGGCCGTATCGTCCGCCTGCAAATCCAACGCTCCTCGCTCAAGACCGGTGAGAAGCCCACGCGCGTGTATGACCCCGCGCCGCTCCTCGTGGTGGACCGCCTGGCGCTCGGACCGGACGGAGTGCTGGGTGAGGGGTCGGACGGCTCGTGGCTCGTGGATGTGCACCACCGCGCGCACCCGCGCACGAAGAACGAAGACGGCGCACACGGCGTGTCGCTGGGCTTCACCTCCCACTATGCGCTGATGCGCGACCGCTTCGGGGAGGGCATCACACTCGGCTGCGCCGGCGAGAACATCATCGTCGAGACCGAGCGTCGAATCGTGTTCCAGGACCTGGAGCGCGGGGTCGCCTTGCTAGCACCCGACGGTCAGGAGATCGCCCGGCTGGAAGTGCTCCATGTCGCGCAACCGTGTCGGCCGTTCAGCGGCTGGGCGCTGGGGGGCGTCGTGGAAGCCCGCGTCCTGAAGGAGACCCTGCAGTTCTTGGATGGGGGAACGCGAGGGTATTACTGCGTCGGGGTGGGTACGGGAATCGTAGCGGTGGGAGATCGGGTGGCGGTGGTCTAGAATCGGGAAACGGGAAACGGGAAACGTGCGGGCATCCTGCCTTTACGTTTCCCGTTTCCCCTTTCCCGTTTCCCGTTTTAACTCATCTCGTCCCACGCCAGCGCTCCCGCCTTCTTGCACCGCTCGCACATCAACTCCTTCACGTCCGACTCAAACGCTTGCCGGTGGCGACAGGCGGGACAGACGGCGTACGTGAGGGGGAACAGGCGCCCCACGCGCTGAATCTCGCGCGGCTCGCACCGGACGACGCTCCAGCGCTCGGGAGGATGATAGCGGATCTCGAGGAAGCGCCGATCCACCGGTACGTTGCGCCGGTTCACGTCCAACACCACGATGTGGCTCGACGAGATGCGCACGACGGGGTACCACGCACCCCGACGCAGCAGATGAGCGCCGGGCCTGCCGACCCGGGCCCAGCCTTTGGCCTGGAGCCGCGTGGGAGTCATCGGGCGGAACGGAATACTCACGCGTGGAGAATAACACGATCGCGGTGCACAGAGTCGTGACAGCCGTCACACGCATGGGACTCGCGCGAAATGTGACGAGGGACCCCGGCGTGTAGTGAGCCGCGCCGCTCGACACCCGTCCGTGCCCCCCTCTAGCTCAGCCGCACTCCGAAAACCCGCACACGTGGCACTTGGCGCAGCCCTCGATGAACGCGAGTTGCGATCCGCAGTCGGGACAGGCACCGATGAAATCCTGCTCCGGGCCGCCGGCGCGAAGCGCGGCGGTGGCTTCCGGCCCTCCCTCTCCACCGATCGCCTCGCGCACCGGAGCTGCGGCGGCGGGCCCCCCAGGCCCGCCCGGCCCCCCCGCTCCCCCGGGCCCCGCCCCAGTCCCGCCCAGCAGATCCTGTTGGATTCCCTGCTTCTCCTGCATCCATTTCTCGATCGCGATACCGATCGCGTCGGGGACCGAGAGCACCTTGTTCGGCCCGAGCCCGACGACTCGATCGGACGAGATGCCCCGCAACTGGCGGTACACCTCGCGCAGCGGGATGCCCGAGCGCAGCGCGAGTGAAATGAGCCGCCCGATCGCCTCGACGTCGGCCATCAGCGCGCCGCCGGCCTTGCCGAGCGAGATGAAGACCTCGAAGGGCTGGCCCTTGTCGTCCTCGGTGATGTTCACGTACATGGTGCCGAGCGGCGTCTCGACCCGCCGAGTCGCACCCTTGAGCAGGTCGGGACGCGACCGCTTCGCCCGCCGCTGCAGGTTCTCCGCTTCGGCGTCGTGCAGCTTGTCGCGGGTGCGCGCGAGCTCGGCCTCGAGCTCGGCGATCCGCCCCAGCGCCTCCGCCAGCGCGTCCTTGCCCAGCCCCGCGGCCTGTTCCTGCACCTTCTTCGCCGTCGACCCGGTGGACAGCACCTGCATCTCGCGCGCGCCGTCGCGGTACACGGTCACGCCCTTGCAGCCCAGCTTGTAGGCGTACCGGTAGATCTTCTCGACATACTCCTCGGTCGCGTCGTTCGAGAAGTTGCAGGTCTTGGAGATCGCCGAATCGGTGAACTCCTGGAACGCCGCCTGCATCTGGATGTGCCACTCGGGCGTCACGTCGTGCGCGGTGACGAACACGCGCCGCCACTTCGCCGGCACCGGATCGAAGTGAATGTGGCCGGCTTCGGCGATCTGCTGCATCAGCGCGTCCGAATACCACCCTTCCTGCTTCGCGATCGCCACGAAGTCTTCGTTCACGTCGGGCATGATCACCCCCGCCTGATTCCGCATGAACGCGACCGCGAACAGCGGCTCGATGCCCGACGAGCACCCGGCGATGATCGAGATGGTGCCGGTGGGGGCGACGGTGGTGAGGTTGCAGTTGCGCAGCCTCCGCATGGGGCGCACGCGCTCACCCTTGGGCCCGCGGGCACAGGTCGCATCCGGCCCCCAGATCGACCGCTCCCACTCGGGGAACACGCCGCGCTGCTCCGCGAGCTTCTCCGATGCCGCCTTGGCCTCCTCGTCGACGAATTCCATCACGCGGCGGCCCAGGGCCACGCCCTCGTCCGAGTCGTACGGGAGGCCGAGGCGCACCAGCAGGTCCGCCCACCCCATGACCCCGAAGCCGATACGACGGATGCGCTTGGCGAGGTCATCGATATCGGCGAGCGGGTACTTGTTCGCGTCGATGACGTTGTCGAGGAAGTGGGTGCACAGATGCACCGCCGTCCGCAGACGATCCCAATCGACGTCGCCGTCCTTGACGAACAGGCCGACGTTGATCGACCCGAGGTTGCACACATCATAGGGAAGCAAGGGCTGCTCGCCGCACGGGTTCGTCGCCTCGTAGCTGCCGAGCTGCGGCACCGGGTTGTAGGCGTTCGCCCGATCGATGAAGTACACGCCCGGCTCCCCGGTCTTCCAGGCACCGTGCACCACCTTTCGGAACACCTCGCGGGCGTCGAGCTGGCCCACGACGGCACCAGTGCGTGGGTGGATCAAGTCGTACCGCGTCCCCTCCTCCACCGCGCGCATGAAGGCGTCCGTCACCGCCACCGAAATGTTGAAGTTCGTCACCTGGGTCAGGTCGTCCTTGCAGGCGATGAACTCCAGGATGTCGGGGTGGTCGACCCGCAGGATGCCCATGTTCGCGCCGCGGCGCGTCCCCCCCTGCTTCACCACGTCGGTCGACGCGTCGTACAGCTTCATGAACGACACGGGGCCCGAGGCCACGCCCATGGTGGAGCGCACCACGTCGTTCTTCGGACGCAGGCGCGAGAAGGAGAACCCGGTTCCCCCACCCGACTGGTGCACCAGGGCCATCGCCCGGAGGGTGTCGTAGATCCCGCTGCGTTCGTTGGACAGGGCGTCGTCGACCGGGAGCACGAAGCAGGCCGAGAGCTGGCCGAGGGGTCGGCCGGCGTTCATGAGGGTCGGCGAATTCGGCATCCAGACCCGCGTGGCCATGAGCTCGAAGAACGTCTCCGCCAGCCCTTCCAGGGCCTTGTCGGAGGCCCCGTAGCGTCGATCCGGCTCGGCGATGGTGCGCGCGACCCGCCAGAACAGGTCCTCGGGCCGCTCGGCGGGCTTTCCCTGGTCGTCCTTCACCAGGTAACGCCGCTCGAGCACGGTGACGGCGTTGGGGCTCAGATCGAGTGTGCCGGTGCGGCTGGAAGCAGTCATGCGGGCTCGTCCCTCGCGGAGGTGAGCGTGCTCACCAAACGTGTGGTATGTGTGAAATTTACTGCGCGCAGATCAAAAAGGCGCGGAAGGGCAAGGTAGATCGGCGGGCACGCCCGGGCAACACCTCGCGGTAGCGGCAGCCCCACGGGACATCCAACAATTCACATCACAAACTTGTTCCAGCGATGGGAAATGTCCCCGCGCGGTGCCGCTTCGCCTCGGCCACGTAGTGCTCCCAGGTATCTCGGATGCGCTCCCGCAGGGCGTCGTCCACCGGTCGTGTGACACGTGCCGGCACGCCGACCACGAGCGAGCCCGGAGGTACGCGGGCGCCTTCGGGCACGACCGCACCCGCTGCTACGACACTGCCCGTCCCGATGTGGACACTGTTGAGGAGCACGCTTCCCATGCCGATCAGGCAGTCGTCCTCGACGGTGCATCCATGCAGAATGGCGCGGTGCCCCACCCCGACCCTCGCGCCGATCCGCGCCGGGAGCCCTGCGTCCACGTGCACGATCGTGCCGTCCTGGAGATTGCTGTTCTCGCCGACCACGATCGCGGCCATGTCTCCGCGCAGCACCGCGTTGTACCACACGCTCGCGTGCGCGCCCAGCGTCACGTCCCCTAGCACGACCGCGCCGGGAGCGATGAACGCCGTCGGGTGAATGTCGATGTTTACTGCCTCACCGGCTGGAATGGCCACTGCACCCACGCGTCCACCGGCTCACCGTTCTTCTGGGCGGGGTTCCAGCGCAGGTTCTTGGCCATGTCCAGCGCCTCATTGTTGAAGGTGTCGAGGTTGGAGGGTCCGAACACGCGCGCCTCGAGCGTCGTGCCCTCCCGCGAGACGAGGATCAGCAGGATCGCCTGGCGGGGGAAGATGGTCGCGTCCGCGGGCACCGGGATACGCGTGGGGGACAGCGGCACCGGTCGCGTGTCGAAACAGAGGTTGTCTTGGTTGTACGCGGGGCCGTATTGATCGCAGGGACCGGTCTTGCCGTCCTCACGAGGAAAGGTGAGGGGCTGCAGGTCCAGCCGGACGGTGGACGGCGCGCCGGGGATGATGACCACCTGACGGTCGTACGGCGCGAACCCGCCGGCGCGCACGGCCAGTGTGTACGTGCCGGGAGGCACGTCCTGCTGCAACCCCCGGAACGGCATCCCGTTGAGGGTGACACGGGCGCCGGCAGGCAGCCCTTGCAGCGTCAGCCGCCCCGGCGTGCCCGGTGGCACGAGGCGGGCTCGGGCGGTGTCCCGCGGGTTGGCCGCGGCGTGCGCCGCGGTGTCGGCCGCCGGAGCGGTGCCCGTGTCGGACAGCAAGCGCTGGGCGAGCGTGTCGCCCGCGACGGCCGAGGCGGAGTCTCCCGGCGTCCCGCGCGCGAAGAACAGGAGCCCCTTCTTGTACGCGTACAGGCCGGGGGCGCCCAGGCCGATGGCGACCACGACCACCCACAGGGCGATCCCTGCGGCGACGGAGCGTTTGTGATGGTCGTCCGCCCCGGACACGCGCGGCAGCGGCGTGGTAAGGGCGGACGCCAGCCGGACACCCGCGAGGGAGGGGATGGCTTTGGTGGCGGCCGTCGCGAGCCCGACGGCGGCGAAGCCGCCGCCCGCCTCGAGCGCCTGCACGCGCTCGTCGGGGGACTTCGCCATCATCTTCCTGATGATCTCGAACACGGTGCGTTGATCGTAGGTCTCGAGCGGCGGGGTGGGGACTTCCTCCATGATGTGCTTGTAGCCGATCGAGAACGAGTCCTCGCCGTCGAACGGCACGCGGCCGGTGAGGCTCTGATACGCGACGACGCCGAGGGAATAGATGTCGGAGCGCCCGTCGAGCGCCTGCGCGCGGGCCTGCTCCGGACTCATGTAATGCGGCGTGCCGATGGACATCCCGGTGCCCGTGAGCTTGCCGCCCGACGCCGCCTTCGCGATCCCGAAATCGGTGACCACCGCCAGCCCGTGCTCGTCGAACATGATGTTGTCGGGCTTGATGTCGCGGTGGACGATGCCGCTCTTGTGCGCGTACGCGAGGGCGCGCGCCACCTGGACCAGGATCTGACGGATCTCGGCCGGCGGGAGCGTGCCGCGCGCGGCCAGCACGGACGACAGCGGCTTACCGCGCAGGAACTTCATGACGAAATAGATCACCCGGCCGGACTTGCCGACGCGATAGATCGGGATGATGCTGGGGTGCTCAAGCTTGGCGGACGTACGCGCTTCGCGCTGGAACCGCTCGACGAACTCCTTGTCGAACGCGAGGGAGAACGGCAGGACCTTGATCGCCACGTCGCGCTCCAGCTGTTTCTCGCGCGCCTTGAAGACGATGGCCATCCCGCCGCGGCCCAGCTCGTCGACGATCTCGTACTCGTCTTTCAGCTGCTCCCGCACCAGATCCAGCTCCGTCACGTCGACCTGCGGGTCGCGCACGGCGGCGACTGGAGTCGTGTGGGACAGATCCAGTCCGCACGAGCGGCAGAACTTGCTGGCGTCGTCGTTCTGGGTCCCGCAGCGGGAGCAGTACATCAATTCTCCGAAGGGTCGCGGTAACTTAGGGATTTGTCGGACGACGTGTCAACTCGCGACAGGCCGGCGCGTGCTCAGAAGTCGGAGGCGAATGCGGCGTACACCTGCGGCCGGCGCGCGGCACCGGACGGCGGAGCCGCGAGTGGCTGCGCGACGCCGAGACGCACGGACAGTGGAAAGTCGTAGCTCACCGTCATCCGGCCCGCGAGCTCGAGTCCCGCGGAGCGCAGTCGGGTGAGACGCGGCGACGCGCCGGGCGCCCAGGCATCACCCGCGTCGGCGAACAGGTTGAGCCACACCTTGTCCACGCCGACGGGGAGGTGCCCGACCGCGCGGCCCACTAGCGCGAGCGGCACCCGGTACTCGACGCTGCCCGCCGCCGCGCGCTGGCCGCGCAGCTCGCCCGATGGATACCCGCGGATTGGAAACGCGCGCGTTGCGCTCAGCGTCGGCGCGAAGAAGACATTCACGCCCTGTGGCGCCACGCCCCCCACGCGGAACAGCGTGCCGAGCGGACCGTTGGTGGCGCCGACCAGGAGCCGAAGCGCCACCACATGGTGGGCAAAGCCGCCCAGCCCGGGTACGCGTGCGTAGACCGCCAGCCGGGAGCGCAGCTCATTCGACCAGCGGGCGCTGCCCTGCTCTTCCCGCCGGCGGTAGGTCGCGGACCACGCGACCCCGTTCTCGGGTGAAATCGACAGGGCGCCGGTCACGAGCCGCGACAGCGTGAGCGTCGCCGAGCCGCCGACGAGATTCTGCGTCACACACCCCGGGCAGGCGGCGGCGAGCGAGGTATCGGGGATCGCCGCGTAGCGGGTGCGCTCGACCTCCGCCGCGACGCGCAGGCTCGCCAGGCTGCGCCAGCGACGCGTGACGAACGACGCACCGAGCGCCGCATAGTGGTCGAGCTCCGAGAGCGTGACCTTCGGCGCGCTCGGCGGCGGTCCCAGATCCGACCAGGACGCCCAGGCCGCGAGGTCGAGCGTCGGGTTGCCCAGCACGGACGATACCAGCACGAAGTCGCCCCCGGCGCGGAACGGCTCCGGAGAGACGAACAGATCCGCGGCGTACGCGAAGCGACCCACGGCGTCCGCCCCCGCCGTCAGCGCACCCCCGAACCGTCCCGTTGGTCCCTCGTTCTGGAAGACCGGAATCCAGAAGTGCGGGCGCAGCGACGGCCACATGGTGTAGCCGGTCTCGCGCAGTGGCACGGCCGGCGCCAAGTCGAATGGCACGGGCGTCGCGAACGTGACCCGCGTACCTCCCTCGAGCGCGGGCGCGCGGCGCAGCTCCCAGCCCCTCGCCCTGAGCGCGGCGTACAGGAGCGTGCCGTCGGCGAGCGGCGCCGGTGCGCGGGCGCCGAGCGGCTCGTTCGTGAGCGGCTGCGCGCCGCCCGAATCACTCCAGCGGTACACCTGCGGAACCCCGGTCGGGTCGGCGACGAACCAGAGCTCCCCACCGGACGTCCACACCACGTCGGCAAGACTACCGCCGGTCTCGAGGAGCACCGCGGCCGCATCGGGCGAATCCGCCGGCCAGCGCACCAGCGCCCAGCGGCCGTCCACGCTCCGACTGCCGGCCACGCGGCGCCCATCCGGCGACGGTGCCACATCCTCCCACACGGCGCCGTGCGGGCGAGCCGGCGCGGGCACGGTCGGCCGGCCCGAGGCGGGGCCGAGGGTGATCGCTACCAGTCGTCCGCCGCCCCCGGCGGGGGCGACCAGGCGGGCGCCGCGCGTCGCGCGCCGCCAGTCCCGTCCCGGTACCCAGCGGTAGAGGTCGCTCCGGATGCGCCAGCGGCTCGTGAAATCGAGCTGCGTGATGAGGAGGGTGTCTCCCAGCCAGTCGTAATCCACGCCCCCGGTGACGCGGTGGGCGGCGAGCGGGCGCTCCGTCGCGGCGTCGAGCACGCGCAGCACGCTCGTCCCCTTCCCGTCGTCCCGCACGTACGCCACGCGCCGTCCGTCGGGCGACACGCGCGGCACCGGCTCCGTCCGGAGCAGGCTGTCGAGCACGCGCGCGGCGGGCGGCGCCGCGCTCGTCCCGGGCAGGTCGGGTGCGGTCCCCCGCGGCCATGCGCCGCCGAGCGTGCGTCCCGGTGCGACCCGCGCCACCTGGCGCCCGACACGGAACGGAATGAGCTGGGCGGAGGTGGCCTCCGCGAACCGGGGCACCACCGAGTCGCCCACCGCGCCGGCGACATAGTGGAAGAAGCGGCTGCCATACGCGTACGGGACCAGCCCGTCCGGCCACCGCGTGAACAGCGTCGCGCTCCACGGGGATCGCGAGGCGCCCGCGGCGCGGTCCGCTCCGAGCACCTGGGTATGGAAGCTGCCGCGCACCCGTCCCGCGTTCGTAAACTTCGACTCGTAGTACGTCGCGAGCCCTTCGATCACCCAGCTCGGCTGATATTCGTTCGGGAACAGTCCGGGGGCGCGCCCGAACACGCGTTGCAGCCCGCCCCACAGCCCGCGCGAGCGGTCGAGGTGAAAGACGTGTGTCAGCTCGTGCGTGGTCACGAGGCGGAGCCAGCTGTCGAAGAACAGGAGTCCATGGTCGCCGGCGGGCGGCGCGGCGAAGATGATGATCCGGTTCGTGGGAAAGACGGTGGTGAAGCCGTTGGCGGCGTCGATGTCGTCGGCCAACGTGATGTCCACGACGCCGCGCGGTGCGTGCAGTTCCGTGGCGAGTAACCGGAAGGACCGCTCCGCCTCGCGTGCCTGCGTGAGGGCGGCGTCGCGGTAGGCGGGCCGGAAGTGGATGCGGAAGTGGGGAGTGTGGAGGGTACGCCAGGAACCGGAGGGATCCACTTGAGACTCCGCTCGGCTGGCGAGCAGTAGCAGAAAAAAAATGCGAAATGCGGAGTGCGGAATGCGGAATGTAAATGAAAGGTCGAGCCGACGGCTCGGACCTCCCCTACAATTCCGCATTCCGCATTCCGCATTCCGCATTGTTACGGCTCCCGGGCACGCTCGCTAAGGAATGCTTCAATTCCGCGCACCACCCCCCGCGCATACCGCCACTGGCCGTCCTCGCTAGCGAGCACCGCCTCCTGCTCGGGCAGCATGATGAACAGCCCTTCCGTGAGCGCGGCGGGCATCCAGGTGGGCCGCACGAGCGCGTAGTCGCCCCGGCCGATCCCGAGGTCGCGCACGCGGAACTCCGTCACGAGCGCGCGGTCCAGTTCGCGGGCCAGACGCGTGCTCCGCGGCTGGAAGTAGTACACGCTCGTTCCCCCGTTGGTGAACGGGTTCACGCCGTCCGGCAAGGCATTGGCGTGAATGGACACGAGGACGTCGGCGTCGCGCAGCTCCGCGAAATGCGTGCGGGGATACAGCTCGATCGACGTTGAGTCGGTGCGGGTGAGGAACACGATCGCGCCGGCGCGCTCGAGCAGCGTTTTCGCCTTGAACGCCACGGCCAGGGTCGCCACCGGTTCCCACAATCCGGTCGGCCCCCTGGCGCCGAGGGGCGGGTGACCGGGGTCGAGCACAACGGTCCGGCCGTGGAGCGGGTGCTCGCGATCGAGCGGAGGAGGACGGCGCACCTCTAGCAGCAGGTCACGACCGTCGAAGCGCGCGCGGTACCCCCACACGCGCCGCGCCAGCTCGAGCGTGATCGTCACCTCGTCCCCCGCCGGCTGCGCATAGGTCATCCGAGTGACCAGCGGGTCGGTGCCGGTCGCTCCCCCACCCTCACCGTACTGCATCCAGTTGATGTCGGATGCACCGCCGTACAGGCGCACGGTGAGACTCCGCTCGCGCTCCGTGATCTGGTAGGGGAGGCGCGCGGGCAGCGGCACGCGCAGCGTTACCGATTTCGGTCCGGACGCGAGCCGTACCGAGCTCACGACGCCGCCCGGCGGCGGCGTGCCTGGCGGGAGCCGCACCACGTCGGCCTCGTTCACCCACGCGACCGTCGCGCGCGAGAGCCGGAGCCGCACTTGATCGTTCCAGCGTCCCGACTCGACCGCGACCGTCCCGGTCGGGAAAAACCAGTTGTACGTTCCGTGGGGGACGGCGCGCCCCGCGGTCAGGCTATCGGTAGTGCCGGTGTGGGCGGTGTCGTCGTCCAGGACGACGACGGTCGGGAAGGTCATGTCCACGACGTGCACGTCGAGCGGCCAGCGCGCCGTCGCGGTGGCGCCGCCCACGGTCACCACGAGGGTGGCGCAGGCCGTCCGGCCGTCCGCACACAGCGCCGCCGCCGGCAGCCAGCCCACGTAACGTCCCGCCAC
>Ga0209235_1000702_pt1 | contig 17436 bp, 16 predicted proteins | sample GraSoi013_1_20cm_4_FD_185817 | JGI IMG/M metagenome (GOLD analysis project Ga0209235, IMG submission 185817) | Grasslands soil microbial communities from the Angelo Coastal Reserve, California, USA - Sample 09_25_2013_1_20cm (SPAdes) (version 2) | ecosystem: Environmental > Terrestrial > Soil >... | reverse complement strand
TTCGTGGACCGCCTGCTCCACGGCCGCCCGCACCTGCTGATGGATCAGATCGCCCAGCGCGATCGGACGCTGCTCATGCACCAGACTCATCTTCTTGATACGGTTGTCCACGGCGCGTTCCTCCGGTGGTCGCCCGCCAAGGCGACCTGGTTGGTGGTTCCCAACCGGAAGAATGCGCCATTCTCATTTTCCCCACGACTCGGTCCACGACCCCCGCAAGCTGTTCGGCTAGCTCCGCCGATGCGCCCGAGATTTGGGGGGCAGGTCAAGAGGCGATCTCCTCAAGCTGAACACTGTCCAGGTTTGGGGAGCAGGTCATTGGGCGGAGTAGTCACGTTTCAGGCGGACTCATTTTCGGGGAGCACGTCACTACCGCCGCTTTTCCGCCGCCAAGAGAGACGCGATTGCGTCGTACCGCGCAGCAGTAACAATGCCGGCTCGTTTGTCTCTCTGCTCGCGAACGACTGTCTCCAGCGACTTGCCACCGATAGAGACGTCAGTGCGCGCGCCCGCCGCAATCAAGATGCGAACGGTCTCTACATTTCCGCGCACCACCGCTTCGCTTAGCGCGCAATTCCCTTCGCGGGTGGTAGCGTTCGGGTTAGCTCCGCGCGAGAGTAGAAGTGTCACAGCTGAATTCGCCGGCGAATAGGAAAACTTCATCAAAGGAGTGTATCCAGTACTCGTCGTGAAGTTCGGATCGCCACCAGCCTGCAAGTATAAAGCCGTCAACTGTGCTGCAGTACCACCATGTTCAGTGCACATGATGGCCGAAGGCACCTCTTTCACGATGTTCGGCGCAGCGTCCAATAACGCTGTTACGACTGCTATGTCAGCCTCACGGAACGCAATGCAGGCCGGCGTCAAGCCGACACGGTCTCGCGCGGCAGGATCTGCGCCCGCCTTGATGAGAAGTCGCAACAGTTCGGAGTTGTGTCCGCCAGCGGCGTACATTAGCGCGGTCGCATCGTCACTGCCGCGCCAATTCGGATTTGCTCGGAGTATCAGAAGATACGTGACACATCTCGAGCAGCCGGCACGCGTGGCCCAGAATAGTGCTGGAGCTCTGCCTAGGGCTACCACCACAACGGCAAGCGCCACGAGGCTTGCTCTTCGGACCCTTTGCCATTGTGTCATGGCGTAAACCTTCGCAGTATTGAGGTATCCTTCAGGCCAGTGCGTCTTTCGGGCGGCACGTCAGCGTCAAAGTCATCCCACGCTCTAAACCCGAACCCAGGCACGTCGTCATCCGGCGGTCCCGAGATAGTTATCGTTCCCGGCGCCTCTTCGACCGTGGAGTCTGCGGATGCGGTCTGGTGCGGGCCGACCACAATGCCAACATGCCCCGTCGCGTCGCTGTAATGATGCGCTTCGGCGATGACGTCACCGGGTTCGGCCCTGTCGGGACCTCCGGAGACAACAGGCCAACCGGGAATCTCGAGACCCTTGTCTGCCCATTGACCGGCCAGCGGATAGTACTTTTCATCCATGATGCCCAACTTGTATCCAAGATAATATCTCATGGTGCCGCCCATTTTTGGAGGCGCGACCCCGGCCTCTGCCAGAACCTCCGCAACGAAGAGATTGCACTTGTTGTACAGTCGTTCACCGTGTTCGGGTTGCCGTCGTTGCAGGCGGTCCCGTCCGTGACGGTCGGATTGCTGCACGTGCCGGTGGAATGATCGCAAGTTCCCGCCACGTGGCACTGGTCCAACGCGGTGCAGGTCACGTTCGCGCAGAGATCCACCCCGGCACAAACGCCGCCGGTGCAGTGATCGCTGACCGTGTTCGCGTTGCCATCGTTGCACGTAATCCCGTCGGGAGCGGTGGAGTTGCTGCACCGGCCCGTCGAATGATCGCAGGTCCCCGCCACGTGGCACTGGTCGGAAGCGGTGCACGTGACGTTGGCGCAGAGGTCGACGCCCGCGCACACGCCGGAGGTGCAGACATCATTGACCGTGTTCGGATTGCCGTCGTTGCACGAGGTGCCGTCCGGGAGCGCCTGGTACGAGCAGGTGCCGTCGCTGTGGCAGACCGGCGCCAGCTGGCACGAATTCGGTGGCGCACACGTCGTCGTGCACGCGTGCGTCGTCAGCGTAACTGTGCCGCTCAGCGATCCGGTGTAGTTCGACCCGCCTCCACCTCGTGCGCCGCCTGTGACGTAGGATTTGTAGGCTTCGGGAGTGCCGGCGTGATCCGAGTTCTTGTAGGCGCTCAGGTTCGGATCATCGACGGGCTTGACTTGCAGCGCGTTGTAGTTCGACGAGAACTGCGTGTAGACCGCCGCCGCCCACTGCCAGTTGATCGTCACTCCCGGCGGATCGGTGACGAAGTCCGCGGACCACGTCACGGGGTTGATCCCGCCGGGCAGGCTGACCGTGACTGGAAGCGCAACTGCGGTGAGAAAGCCATTCCCTGACCAACTGAGCGGAAGCGTCGTCCGCCAGGTCGCCGAGGTCGTGTCGTAGGTGGTCGAGGCGGCGGTAGCGCTAGGGCTGATCGTCACCACCGCGGCGGGGACGTTGACTGTGTACGGAGTCGTCCCCGCTGTGAACGTGATCTTCGACGCGAGGACGCTAATCGTCGTTCCCGTCGAAGGGACGCCGCTGGCCTTGAAGACGCTGGTGAACCAGATCGTCCGGCCCGAGGAGATCGCAGTGCCGTTGAAGTTCGAGGCGTTGGAGACAGGCGCGTCGGCGGACGCGGCTGCTTTTGATCTGGAGCCGCCGTGCTCCAACGGCTGCGCGGCATTCTCGCGCTGGCAGGCCTGCGAAAAGAATGCGGCGCAAATGGCGAGAAGGAAGCATCTGCGAGTGACAAGGGCCGTGAACGATGCACACACGTCCAACGTGACGCGGAGCGTCCGGTCCATCTCTCGGTCTCCCTGGAGAGTCCCCTCTCCGTTCAGCACTAGGGGGCTTGCACCCCCCGACAATGAGACCCGCTATCCACGAGGGACCGGAGCCGTTCCGAACTCACCCGCGTCGCCGCGGGGCAGGCCTTTCGTGCAGCGCAACTTCTCTACCGCGTGCAAGATCGTGAACACAACAGCCAGGTTTCTGGCCTGCGCAGCCACGGTTCTGGCCGTCCCGATTCCGCCATGCTCGGGCGGCTCTCGACGCACCGAACATCTCCCAGCCGTGCTCATGCAGGCTGCGGAATCGATCGCCTACGCTGGACCGGATTCACAGGCCTGATGCCAACGAGCCCGCCCGCCACCGCGAGCACCGCGACGAGCCAGCCACGAGTGCCAAGGTCCTGCGCGCTGACGATGACGATCGGTCGAAGAGCGCAATCAAGACGAACCCGACGTGATCGATGACCGCCGACTGTCGGGCCACTCGACGCCGCCACAGGAACCCATCGCCTTCGGGTCGGCTCGACCGTCGCGCCAAAGCACGCCCACCACGCCGCTCGAGCAAGGTGCAATTTTCGCGTCGTACTGTACGCGAAAATGCTCTGGTTTGGTCCGCCCGTCGTCCGGAACGAAGAACACGAAGCTGGACCCGACTCAGAAATTCCGAGCCAGGTCCAGCTCTTGTTTGGTTGCGGGGGCAGGATTTGAACCTGCGACCTTCGGGTTATGAGCCCGACGAGCTACCGGACTGCTCCACCCCGCGTCAGGTTGGGGTGCGTCGTATAAGTCCCGTCGGGCTCCCTTGTCAACCGCTATGGCAACAGGCGCGCGACGGCTCCCCAGCGCGTATTCTTGTGACCGCGAATATTCAGCGCCGAGGTGAGCGCCAAGGCCGCGCCCGCCGCGAGCAGCTGGACGTACCCGAGCAGATTCACGGTCCGGATCAGGGATGCTGCCCGCTCCGGCGTGCCCTCGGACGGCCTCCCGTTGGTATCCACCGGGAAGGGTTGCTCTTGCGACAGCAACCTGCCGCAGACCTGGGCACCGAAGCCCGTCAACACGGTCACGCCGAGGGCCACGTCCTTGGCCACAATCAGGTTGCGCATCTTGCGCCCGATGAACCGGCCCCCGAAGACGGAGCGGCCGATGAGCCAGGTAGCCGCCGTAGTGATCAGGCCGATGGTCTTCGGGACCGAGTAGGTCCGCCAAGCCTGGTCGATGACGCGGGAGCGATCCTTCTCATCAGGCAGCACCTTCACCGACTTCCCGAGGCCGGTCTCTCCGAAGAGGATCCCGCCGAACGTCGCCGCAAGTCCGAGCTCGTGGGCCGCCAGAGCCGCCGACGCGAGTTTCGCCATGGTTGGTGCCTCCTCGCGCGCCGCAATAGCGAGTTGGCGCCGCGAACGCACGCGGCATGCGCGTGGACGCCCGCAGGACGGCCTCAGCGCGAGGACCACTCGCGCAGGACTTCCTCGGTGTGCTCTCCGCTCGCCGGAGCGCGGCCTGCAGGCAGATCCGCCGTCGCCACCAGGGCCGGATACGTGCGCGGCAGGTCGCCGGCGAACAGCCCGGCGAAGAGCGGGTGGTCGCGCAGCTCGAATGGCTCGAGCACCGGCTCGCCGCAGCAGTCGGCCGAGCAGAGAAAGACGTCCCACTCCTCGCGCGTGCGCGTCGCGAGCAGCGCGTCCACCTCCGGGACCAGCGCGCGATCGAACCCGCGATCGGCCCACGCGCGCCGCCCGACCGCAGCGCAGAACCGCTGCCAGAACTTCGGCTCCAGCGCCCCCAGCGCGTACCTGCCGCCGTCCTTGCAGGCGTACACCCGATAACAGGGGCGCGAGCCGTCGAGCATGTTCTCCGGCGCGTCCGGAAGCTCGCCCAGGTGCGGCAGCAGCAGGCCCGTCGAACCCTGCGCCATCGCCACGTCGAGCACCCTCCCCCTGCCCGTCCGGGCGCGCTCGACCAGCGCCGCCAGCACGCCGATCACCGCGTTCTGCCCGCCCCCGAAGAGATCCGCGAGCTGCACTGCCGGCACGCCGCCGTTGCGCGCGACGATCCCCGCAAGCGCGACGTACCCGATGTCGTGCCCCGCTCGATCGCGCCACGGCCCGCTCTGGCCGTAGCCGGAGATGCGGCAGATCACCAGCCGTCCCGGGTCCGCGAGGAGATCGGCGAACCCGAGCCGCTCCAGCACGCCGGGGCGGAAGGACTCGATGAGCACGTCCGTCACCGCGCACAGGCGGCGGAGCTCCGCCGCATCCGAGGAAGTCTTCAGATCGAGGACGATCGACCTCTTCCCGCGGTTCAGGGCGGCGAACATCCCGGCGGAAATCTGGCGCAAGTAATCGCCATGCTCGGGGTCCTCCACCTTCACCACGTCCGCGCCCAGGTCGCTCAGGACGAGCGAGGCGTACGGTCCGGGCAACAGCCGGGACAGGTCGAGGACGCGAACGCCGTCGAGCGGCCCGAACCGCACTCTGGGAGGGTTCTGCGGAATGACCGTGCTCAGGCATAGCCCCTAAGCCGCCTGCGGCGGCCGGGGCTACCCAATCACCTTCTGCAGCTTCATGGCGAGCCCCATGTCGCCCTTGATCTTCAGCTTCCCGCTCATGAACGCCATCTGCGGGTTCATCTTCCCGGAGACGATGTTCATGAAGTCGTTCGCCGCGCAGGTGACGATGCACTTCGCGTTTCCCGTCGAACCTGCCTGCACGCTGCCGGGCTCCTTCGTCAGGTCCACCGTCCAGACGCCGCCGTTCTCGCCGGTGATGTTGAACTCGTAGATCGAGTTCACCGCCTTCGAGGTCTCGGGCTTCTCGACAAGCTTCCTCGCGATCTTCTCCTCGAAGTAGGACTTGGGCGTCTGCTCGGCCATCGGCTCTCCGGCGGAAGAACTGAATGCCCATTCATTCAGCGGCCGCGGAATCTATCGGCGGGCCGGAGCAGTGTCAACGAAGGACGGAGGCGGCCGACCGCTCCCAGCCGAACAGGGGCGCGACGAGCCTGGCGAGCGCTTCCAGCCGCGCCGCCCGATCGGAGACGAACGGACCCGGCCCGAGCACGTTCGCGCCGGTCATCTCCGAGACCCAGCGCGCGTTGGTCGCCACCGTCGGATCATCCTCCGCGGAAGTCCGGTTGAGCACCACCGCCGCGAGGAGAAGCCCGCGCTGCTCGAGCGCGTCCACATTGAGGGCGCAGTGGTTCAGCGTCCCGAGTCCTGCCCGTCCCACCAGCACGACCGGAAGCCGCAGCCGCTCGGCGAGATCGAGGTTGGTCACGATCGCCAGCGCCGGCGCCCTGTCCGCAGGGTCCATCTGGTCGAGCGAAAGCGGCTCCCGCGCGAGCGGCACCAGCAGGCCTCCCGCGGCCTCCACCACGATCGGCGTGCTCGCCCGCGCGACCAGTTGCTCGATGCGCAGCAGGTCGATCTGTGCGCCCTCCGCCTCCGCCGCCACCAAGGGCGCGGCGGGGAGCCGGAATCGATAAGGGCAGACTTCGTCCAGGGACTGCGCGCTTCCGCACTCCTCGCGCAGCGCGAGCGCGTCCTCCGGCCGGTCGGGCTCGCATCCGGTCTCCACCGGCTTCAGCGCCAGCGGGCGCAGTCCCTTGCGAGCGAGCGAGGCGCAGATCGCGCGCGCGATCTCCGTCTTGCCGACACCGGTGTCGGTGCCGGCGACGAAGAAGCCCTTCACCCGGTCGCCTCGACGATCGACTCGCGAACACTGTCCACGAGGAAATCCACCTCGGCCGGCTTGATCGAGAGCGGGGGCATCAGCACCACCACGTTGCCCAAGGGCCGCAGCATCAGCTCCCGCTGGCGCGCGGCGAGCGCGACCTTGTGCCCCACCCGCTCGGCGTAGGGAAACTCCTCCTTCGTCTTGCGGTCGCGCACCAGCTCGATGCCGATCATCAGGCCGCGCTGCCGGATGTCGCCGACATGCGGCAGCTCGGCGAGCGGCGCGAGGCCTTCCGCAAGCCGCTGCGCCATCGCGCTGGCGTGATCGAGGGTGCGGTCCTCGTCGAACAGACGGAGCGAGGCGAGGGCGGCGGCGCAGGCGAGCGGGTTGCCGGTGTAGCTGTGGCCGTGGAAGAAGGTGCGCTTCGACTCGAACGGTCCGAGGAAGCTCTCGTAGACCGCGTCGGTGGTGAGGGTCGCTGCGAGCGGCAGGTACCCGCCCGTGAGCCCCTTCGCGAGGCAGAGGAAATCCGGCACCACCTCCTCCTGCTCGCAGGCGAAGAGCGTGCCGGTGCGGCCGAATCCGGTCGCCACCTCGTCGCAGATCAGCAGGACGCCGTTCTCCCTGCAGGCGCGCGCGATGCGCTTCAGGTAGCCCGGCGGGTGCGTGATCATCCCGGCGGCGCCCATCACCAGAGGCTCGAGGATCACCGCTGCGATCTCGTCGCGCCTTCCGTGGATCATCGATTCCGCCGCCAAAGCAGCGGACTCGAGGCAGTGCTTCGGCCCGGTGGGCCAGCGATAGGCGTAAGGCGCCGGGACGCGCAAGCAGTCGAACAGCAGCGGCCGGAAGATCTCGTGGAACAGATCGACCCCCCCGACGCTGACCGACCCCAGTGTGTCGCCGTGGTAGCCCTCCGCCAGTGCGACGAACTTGCGCTTCTCCGGCTTGCCCCGCTGCTTCCAGTGCTGGAACGCCATCTTCAGCGCGACTTCCACCGCGGTGCTGCCGTTGTCCGAATAGAAGACCTTGGTCAGGCCGTGCTCGCCCGGAGGGAGGCCGGCCCGTGGAGCCCGCGCAACGAGCTCCGCCGCCAGCTCGATCGACGGCGTCGAGGCGAGCCCGAGCAACGTCGTGTGCGCCACGTGCTCGAGCTGAAGACGGATGGCGCTGTCGATCTCCGGCCGGTGGTGTCCATGCACGTTGACCCACAGGGACGAGATCGCGTCGAGGTACTTGCGCCCGCGCGTGTCGAAGATCCAGGAGCCACGCGCGTGCTCGATGATCACCGGCTCGTCGCCCGGGAGCGGCTCGAGCCAGGTCTGCATCTGCGTGAATGGGTGCCAGAGATGCGCGCGATCCAGGGCGACAAGGCGCTGGTGGCGCGATTCAGCCTCCTCGATTGATTTCGGGATCTCACTCATCGAGCGAAGGTTTTAGCACGCGCGGAGCGCGGCGAGAGCGGCATCGATGTGCGCCTCGGTGTGTGTGGCGCTCAGCGCGAAGCGGATGCGGCTGGTGCCCGGCGGGACCGTGGGCGGCCTGATGGCCTTGGCGAGGATGCCCAGCTCGCGCAGGCGGGCGGCCGTCGCCAGCGCGCGCTCGGGCGCGCCCGCGAGAATCGGGAAAATCGCGCTGTCTTCGCGCGCGGTGACGCCGAGCGCACGGAGGCCGGCGGCGAAGCGGCGCACGTTCGTCCACAGCCGGGTCCGGCGCTGGTCTCCCTCCGCGCCGGCAAGGATCGTCAGGGATGCCAGCGCGGCGACGGCGAGGGCCGGCGGCAGCGCGGTGGAGAAGATCAGCGGGCGGGCGCGGTTGACGAGCAGGTCGCAGATCGCCCGCGAGGCGGCGACGTACGCGCCGGCCACCCCGAACGACTTGGAGAGCGTGGCCATGCGCAGATCGGCGGTGACACCGAGCTCGGAGCAAAGGCCGGCGCCGCGCGGGCCGAGGACGCCGGTCGCGTGGGCCTCGTCCACGACCAACAAGGCTTGCGCATTCGCGCAGACCTCGGCCAGCTCGCGGAGCGGAGCGCGGTCTCCGTCCATGGAGAAGATGGCGTCGGTGACGACGAGCTTGCGACGCGCCGGCGACCGCAGCAGGCGGGCGACCGCGCCGACATCGCCGTGCGGGTAGATCTCGATGCGCGCCCTGGAAAGGCGGCAACCGTCGACGATCGAGGCGTGGTTCAGGGCATCCGAGAAGATCAGGTCCTCGGGGCCGGCGAGCGCGGCGAGGAGGCCGCAATTGGCGGCGTAGCCGCTGCCGAAGAGGATTGCTGCCTCGGTGCCTTCGAACCGGGCGAGTTGCGCCTCCAGCTCGTGCTGCGGCAGGAAGTCGCCACAGACCAGCCGGCTCGCGCCTGCCCCGGCGCCCCACGCGCGCGCTCCACCGGCGAGCGCCTCGACGATGCGGGGGTCAGAAGCGAGCCCGAGGTAGTCGTTGGAGCTGAAGTTGATCAGCCGCTCCCCGGGACGCAGCTCGACCTCGGCCCCCGGCGGGGTCCGCAAAGGCTCCATCGACCGCAATAGCCCGCGCGCTCGGAGCGCATCCAGCTCGCTGCGCGCGATCTCGTCCGCTCCCGCCATCGCTCCGCACACTATCAGCGGAACGGGAACGCGCGCAGCACGGTGTGCGTCGCTCCGCCCTTGCCGAGGACGCTCTGCATCAGGCACGCCTCCCGCGTCGTCCAGCGGGCAAACTCGCCCGGGGTGATGGCCGCCAGCGCCCGCTTCGCCGACCGCTCTCCCCGCGGCCGCACCCGGGCGAACGTGAGATGAGGCCGGAAGGGGCGCTCCTCCAGCGTGAATCCGCGCTGGCGCAAGGCGGCACGCAGGCGCTCGGCGGCCTCGATCAGCAGCGCCGCGCCGTCCTTCACCCCAAGCCAGAGGACGCGCGGCCGGGCTGCGTTGGGAAATGCGCCCGTTCCCGAGAGCGCCACCTCGAATGGCGCCCCTTCGCGCAGCGCCTCGCCCGCCGCCAGCGCCTCGTCCGGTCCCGGCTGCTCGCCCAGGAAAGCAAGCGTGAAGTGGAGTTGCTCGATGCGCGTGAAGCTCACGCCGTCTCCGCCCGCCTTCTTCGCCGCCTCGAGCGGCGCACGCAGCCGATCCTTCGCTTCGCCCGGCAGCGGCAATGCAAAGAAGAGGCGCATGAGTTATCCATGCAGTCCCATGCCCCGCAAAAGCAAGGCATCGACGCGCGCGCCGCTCCTGCCGCTTCCGCTCGTCGAGCGGCTGCTCTCCGCCGCCATGTCGCGCGGCGCCGACTTCGCGGAAGTGTACGTGGAGCGGAACACCACCACGGCCGCGACGCTCGACGAGGGCAGCATCAAGAGCGCGCAGTCCGGCTCGGTTACCGGCGTCGGCGTCCGCGCCATCCGCGGCGCACAGGTCGGCTACGCATATTCAGACGATCTCGATGAGGCAGCCCTGCTCCGCACCGCGCATACCGCCGCGCTGATCGCCGACGGCAACCGCGAGCCTGGACCGGTGAACATGTCGCGCACCCCGCTCCCCACCTACTACCAGGTGCGCACTCCGCTCGCTTCCATCGACGTGGCGCGCAAGATCGAGCTACTGCAGCAGGCCGACTCGGCCGCGCGCGCCTACGACCGGCGCGTGAAGCAGGTCACCGGCGGCTACGCGGACCAGACGCGCGAGATCCTCGTCGCCAATACGCTCGGTCACCTCGCCGAAGACCGGCAGGATCTCTGCCGCCTCTCGGTCCAGTGCGTCGCCTTCGGCAAGAACGGCGAACGGCGCACCGGCTTCTACGGCGGAGGCGGCCGCGTCGACTTCCGCTTCTTCGAGGATTTCTCGCCCCAGCAGGTGGGCCGCGAGGCCGCGCGGCAGGCGGTGGCCACGCTCGGCGCCGTGCCAGCGCCCTCGGGCCCGCAGACGGTTGTGCTCGCGCCAGGGTGGAGCGGCATCCTCCTCCACGAAGCGGTGGGACACGGCCTGGAGGCCGATTTCATCCGCAAGGGGACCTCGCTCTTCGCCGGCAAGCTCGGCGAAAAGGTGGCGAGCGAGCTCGTCACGGTGATCGACGACGGCACCGTCGCGGGAGGCCGCGGGTCGATCAACGTCGACGACGAGGGCAACCCCGGCGAGCGCAAGGTCCTGATCGAGAACGGGGTGCTCAAGGGTTACCTCTATGATCACCTGAACGCCAAGCTCACCGGCCAGCGCAGCACCGGCTCCGGCCGGCGGCAGAGCTTCCGGTACGCGCCTCTGCCGCGCATGACCAATACCTATCTCGCGCCGGGCGATCAGACGCCCGAGGAGATCATCTCTGGAGTCGAGAGGGGACTGTACTGTCGCCAGTTCGGCGGCGGCCAGGTGGACATCTCGAACGGAAACTTCGTCTTCGAGATCAGCGAGGCGTATCTGATCGAAGGGGGAGAGATCACCAAGCCCGTCAAGGGCGCGATGCTGATCGGCGTCGGACCCGAGGCGCTGAAAAACGTCAGCGCCGTCGGCTCCGACGCCTCGCACGATCCCGGCCTCGGCACCTGCGGCAAGGACGGGCAGGCGGTGCCCGTCGGCGTGGGACTGCCGACGGTGCGCATCGACAGCGTCACCGTCGGGGGCACCGGCGCATGAAGCTGCTCGATACCTGCGAGCTGCTGGTCACGCTCGCGCGCAAGGCCGGCGCCGCGGAGGCGGAAGCGTATGCGGAGCGGACGCGCGAGGCGTCGGTGCGGGTGCGCGACGGCGAGGTGGAGGAGCTCCACCAGGCATCGTCGAAAGGGATTGGCCTGCGCGTCATCTGCGGGCAGCGGCTCGGCTTCGCCTACGGGACGGACCTGTCGAAGGACGGCCTGAAGGGGCTCGCCGGGAAAGCCGTCGCGCTCGCCCAAGGCGCCGCGAAGGACCCCGCGAACGGGCTCCCGCGCGGCGCCCAGCTCGGGGCCGTTGCCGGGGGCGAATACGATCCGGCGATCGAGGAGATCGCGCCCGAATGGAAGCTGCGCGCCGCCAGGGAAGCGGAGAAGGCGGCGCGCGCCGAGGATCCGCGCGTGCGCAAGTTCGATTCCACCGGCGCGGGCGATTTCCTCTCGCAGGCGGCCATCGCCTCCAGCCAGGGCGCGCGCGGAGAGTCGCGCGCCTCTTACGCCTATGTGTACTGCTCGCCGGTCGCCGAAGCGGACGGGCAGCTGCAGACCGCCTCCTGGAGCGACACGCGCAGGACGCTCGCCACCCTTCAAAGCCCCGAGGAGATCGGCCGCATCGCCGCGCGGCGCGCCGCGCGCATGCTGGGCGCGCGCAAGCCGAAGACCCAGCGCGTTCCCGTCGTCTTCGATCCACAGATGGCCGCGGGGTTCATCGGCGGCGTCTCCGCCGCCGTGAACGGCCTGCTCGTGCACAAGAAGTCGAGCTTCCTCGGCGCGCTGATGGGCAAGCCGGTCGCGTCCAAGGAAGTGACGCTGGTGGACGACGCCACCCTCCCTCACGGCATCGCCACCCGCCCCTTCGATGGCGAGGGCGTTGTCTCCCGCCGGACACCGGTGATCGAACAGGGCGTACTCCGGAGCTTCCTGTACGACGCCACCACCGCGCGCAAGGCGAAGGCGAAGAGCACCAGCAGCGCGTCGCGCGCCTGGGCGAGCCTGCCGTCGATCGGCACCAGCAACTTCTATCTGCAGGCCGGCACGCAGAACCCCGAGGCGATCGTCAAGGGCGTGAAGAACGGACTGTACGTCACGGCCATGCTGGGCCGGGGCGCGGACGTGGTCACGGGCGATTATTCGCGCGGCGCGAACGGCATCTGGATCGAGAACGGCGAGCTGGCGTATCCCGTGCAGGAGGTCACCGTGAGCGGCAATCTCCTCGAGATGCTGCGCGGGATCGATGCGGTCGGCGACGACCTCGAGTTCCGGGCCTCGACGGCCTCGCCTACCATCCGCTTCGCGGAGCTGGTCGTCTCCGGCGCATGAGAGCGCTGCTCTTCGATCTCGACGGGACCCTCACCCACAGCGGCGGCGCCGGAAGCCGCGCTCTCGGCCAGGCGCTGCACGCGCGTCCGCGGGCAGCCGCCGAGCTGCGCAAGATGCGGCTCGACGGCATGACCGATCGCGCGATCGCGCGCGCGGTCCTCGCCGCCGAGGGGAACCAGGCAGTGCCGCTCGACGAGCGGCTTCGTGGCGTGACGGCGAGCGACATCGACGCCGTCCTCGTCCGTTACCTCGACGCGCTCGCCGTGCAGTGCGCGCGCCAGGCCTATGTCGCCCTGCCCGGCGTCTTCGTCCTGCTCGAGCGGCTGCAGGCGCGCGGCGGCGTTCTCCTCGGGCTTTGCACCGGCAATCTCGCGCGGGGCGCGGAGCTGAAGCTGACCTGCGCCGGTCTGTGGGGTTCCTTCCGTTTCGGCGGCTACGGCAGCGACGCGGAGCCCCGCGCCGAGATCGTGCGCACCGCCTGGAGCCGCGCTTGCGAGCTGGGGGCGACCGAAGGGCTGGTGATCGGCGACACCCCGCGCGACGTGCTCGCCGCGCACGACGCGGGGATTCCCGCCTGCGGTGTCGCGACGGGACGCTACAGCGTCCACGAGCTCGCGGAGCACGGAGCAGAGCTGGTGCTGGCCGACTTCAGCGACGTGGAGCGAAGCGAGCGGCTGCTGCTCGGTCCATTGCGCTAGGAGCGCATCTCATGACCTCGGACCGAGCCAGCGGCGGAGCACCGGTCCAGGTCAGGCCATCGCGGTCCTGGACTTTTCGGTGCGAATTGGACCCGGCGCCGGGTGTGGCGTCGGCACGGTGCGCCGCTTCTTCGGCTGCGCCGGAGCGCCCTTTTCCGGAGCAGGCGCCGGCTTTTCGGCAGCGGCCGCGAGGAGAAAGAGCGCGACGAGCAGGATTCGCATTCCGTGATAGTACCGCCGGCCGCGAAAGGACTCCATGCCCCGCCTCGTCGTCTTCCTTTGCTGCCTCGCCGCGGCCGCATGCAGGAAAGCGTCGCCGCCTCGGCACCGGTTCTGCGATCAGGACCTCTCCGGGCTGTGGCTCAACTCGAGCGATCGGCATTTTGCCTACCGCTTTCGCGATGATGCCGGCGTGATCCGGGGCGAGTACCTGCAGCGGGAGGACGATGGCGGCCTGAGCAACCCCGTGGAGCCGATCACGTTCGAGCTGCGCCGGGGCGAGGACGCCGTTTCGGGCGTCATGCGCACCACAGGGGAGTCGCCGAGCGGCCGCGCTTGCCCGGTGGAGTTCGAGACCCGGGTCAGCGATTGCAAGCCGGAGGCGCTCCAACTGGTGGTGGAAGTCTCCGCGGCCATCGGCGCAGACTGCAGGCGCACTCCCGCGGAGGACGGCGGGATCGCTCCTCGCGATCTCCGAGAGTTCCGCTTCGAGCGCGCCGGGCGATGAACGCTCAGCCCTGAACGAGGAGCTCGAGCTCGGCGCGGACTTCGTCGGCGAGCGAGGGGTCCCCTTCGGCGAGACGAGCAGCTCGAGCCGCCGCAGCGAGCGCCCGGGCCGGATCGCCGCCCTGCTCCCGCAATGCGCGAGCGAGGGCGAGGTGGAGCGCGGCATCGTCCGGCGCCAGCACGGTCGCCCGCGTGAGCGCGAGGATGGCGCCGACCGGGTCCTTGGCGAGCAGCAGCGTCCCGAGCCGGGCATGCGCCCGGGCGTCGTCCGCGAGCCGGATCGCGGCGCGCAAGTGTTGGATGGCCTCGTCGCTCCGGTCCGCGCTCTCGGCGATGCTCGCTAGCCGGAGGCAGGCCAGGGATGCAAGGCGCGGGTCTTCCGCCGCGTCGCGCGCACGCAGGTACAGCTCTCTTGCGCCGGCCTCGTCCAGGTGCAGAGCGCGGTAGTCACCGAGCGCGAGCAAGACGTCGGGATCGTCCGGCCGCGCCTGGGCGAGGCGCTCCAGCGCGGCGAAGAGCGCCGGCATCCGCTCGCCTCCGATCGCGCGCTGGGCAGCGTGCAGCAGCGCGCGAGACGCGGCGGCGAGAGCGGGAAACTCCCCGGTCAGGGCGAGCAGATCGTCCACGCCCTCGCGACGGGCCGCACGACACAGGCGCAGGATGGCCTCGGCCGGCATCTCCGGCTCCATCGTGGCCGGCGGCGCCGCGGCGTCTTCACCCAGCGCCGCCAAGGTGCGCCGGGCGATCCGACGGCCGAGTTGCGCGGCGGCGCCGACCTGCACCCGCTCGTCCCACTGCTCCCGCACGGCACCGCGCGCGTCGGCGAGGAGCAGCTGCAGCGTGAGCCGCTCCCCGGCGCGCGTCAGGGTGGCCCCGAGCGCGAAGTCCGCTCCGAGCTGCCCGGCGGCATCGCCCAGCGAAGCGGCGGATACCTCCACCGGATCGACCACCAGCCGCGCGTCCGCCGCCGGCCCGCACAGCTCCCAGGCCGTTTCCCCGGCGAGCCAGCGCGCGAGGTCGTGCGCCTGCGGATCGATGCCATCCACCGCAAAGGGCAGGACGGCGACGATCCTCACCGCAGCTCCGGCACGTGCTTGCGCAGGATCTGCTGCACGTCCTTGAGCTCGGCCCTGCGCTTGAGCGCGTCGCGCACGTACCGCAGCGAGCTGGGGATGTGCGGCAGGAACGACGGATTCTTCTTCACCCGGTCGATGAACACGAACCGCCCGGCGTCCTTCAGCTTGCGCTGCACCGTCAGCAGATCGAAGAAGGCGACGAACTCGCCGGAGTCGAGCCGCGGCCCGCCTTCCGCTACGAAGCGCTGCAGATAGCGCGCGAGCATGGCGTCGATGAGCGGCCGGTCCAGCTCTACGTAGCTGTCGCGCAACAGGGCGACCAGATCGTATTGCCGCGGCGCTTGCAAGGCGTCCTGGAAGTCGATCACCACCTGCTCGCCATTGGCGAGCACCATGATGTTCCGGCTCTGGTAGTCCCGGTGCGTGAAGCCGCGCGGCGCGCCGGCCAGCTCGCGGCAGATGCGCGCGAAATGCTCCCGCAGCGCCTGCAGCTCCGCCCCGGTCGGCGTCGCCCCGCGCGCGAGCAGCCCGTACTCGATGAAGTGCTCGAATTCCCAATGATACAGGTCGTAATCGAAGGCGCGCGACCAGGCGAAGCAGCTCGGGTCCGGGCTGCGCTCCGCATGGGCCCGCAGCCGCGCCAGCTGATCGATCGCATGGGTATACAGCTTCTTCCGATTCACGCCTTCCTGCAGCGCCCGCTCGAGGGTCCGATCGGTCAGGTCCTCGATCACCAGGAAGCCGTCGCGGGCCGCGTCGAGGAGGATGCGGGGAACGCGCACGCCGATGCGATCGAGGTACCGGTGCACATTGACGAATGGCAATTCTTGTGGCGCGTGATCCTTGCTCGCCTCTTCGCTCTTCACCGGATCCGGCGGCAGCTCCATCACGATGGCGTTGGGGCCCGTCATCCCGTGCACGCGCCAGTAGATGCGATTGCCCGCCCCTCCGGGCAGCCGCTCGACTCGCCCCGCCGGCTGGCCCGTCGCCGACGTGTAGGCGGCCTGCAGTTGTACTTCATTCATGTGTCGGGGCAGAGTAGCACGCACCGCCCGCGCTCTCCTGATCTATAACTCCTTCGTCCGGAGGAGCCGACGATGCCCGTCTTCCAGAACATCCTGCAGGCGATCGGGAACGTGCCTCTGGTGCGGCTGAACAAGGTCGCCGGTCCGGACGACGCGGCCGTCTACGCAAAGTGCGAGTTCATGAATCCCGGCGGGTCCGTCAAGGACCGCATGGCCATGTACATCCTCGACAAGGCCGAGCGGGAGGGCCGGCTGCGGCCTGGCGGCACCATCGTCGAGAACACCTCCGGCAATACCGGCATGGGGGTGGCATTGTGGGCGGCGGTGAAGGGTTACCGCTGCGTGTTCACCATGCCGGACAAGATGAGCACGGAGAAGATCAACGCGCTGAAGGCGTTCGGCGCCGAGGTGGTGGTGACGCCGACCAACGTCGCCGCGGAGGATCCGCGCAGCTACTACGAGACGGCCAAGCGCATCCACCGCGAGATACCGGGCTCATTCATGCTGAACCAGTACCACAACCCCGACAACATCGAGGCGCACTACCGCATCACCGGGCCGGAGATCGAGAAGGACTGCCGCACGGCCGGGTTCAACCTCGACTTCTTCGTCGCAGGGCTGGGCACCGGCGGCACCATGTCGGGCGCCGGCAAATACTTGAAGGAGAAGTTCCGCGGGATGCGGAACATCGGCGTCGATCCGGAGGGGTCCGTCTACCTCGACTACTTCAAGACCGGAAAGCTCACCCAGCCGCACGTCTACAAGGTGGAAGGCATCGGCGAGGACATGCTCTGCAAGGCGATGGACTTCGCCGTGCTCGACGACGTCCGCCGCGTCGACGACAAGCAGAGCTTCGTGATGGCGCGAAGGCTCGCGCGCGAGGAAGGCCTCTTCGGCGGCGGGTCCTCGGGCTCCGCGGCGCACGTCGCCGTCGATCTGGCCAAGGAGATCGGCGCGGGCAAGAACATCGTGGTCGTGCTGCCCGACAGCGGCTCGCGCTACATCACCAAGTTCTATTCGGACGAGTGGATGAAGGACAACGGCTTCCTCGATCCCACCGATCGGCTCGGCACCGTCGCCGACCTGCTCGGCGGAAAGAGGCCTCCGCTCTATACGGTGAAACCGACCGACCACGCCAAGCACGCCGTCGATCTGATGAAGCGGCACGGAGTCTCCCAGCTTCCGGTCGTCGAGGCCGGGAACAAGCCGGTCGCGATGCTGCACGAGGTGGACTTGCTGCAGGCGCTGATCGACGGGCGGCACAGGCTCGACGAGCCGATCTCCGCCGTCATGAAGCCGCTGGCCGGCGTCGTCACGCTGCGCACGCCGGTCTCGCGATTGAAGGAGCTCTTCGCGACCGACCACGTGGCGATCGTGAAGGACGGCGATCAACTCGCCGCCATCGTCACCAAGATCGACCTGATCGACTGGCTCGGCACCCG
>Ga0209235_1000701_pt1 | contig 17437 bp, 19 predicted proteins | sample GraSoi013_1_20cm_4_FD_185817 | JGI IMG/M metagenome (GOLD analysis project Ga0209235, IMG submission 185817) | Grasslands soil microbial communities from the Angelo Coastal Reserve, California, USA - Sample 09_25_2013_1_20cm (SPAdes) (version 2) | ecosystem: Environmental > Terrestrial > Soil >... | reverse complement strand
TGCAGGCATGATTCTCGCGAGCGTACCACGGAGCCTCATTGGAGCCTTCGTCTCCCAAACTATCGCCGCTTCCCTAACCTATATTGCGCTGATACTTCCCGGGCTAACCGGGATACTTGACCAGACCACCGTGGAAAATCTCGCTGTAGATTTTGTCTTCACGGCGTTCTTCCCACTTGGAATGTTCTTGGGACTCTTTGGCGGCCTCATCGGTGCAGTGTTCACTGAGATTCAGTGAACAGAAGTTCCTAATTTTTGCACTGAAGAATCCATCGACACACCATCTTAGATCCGACAATAGATGGCAACTAATGCCATAGTGGTTGTTGAAAGAAAATTGAATGGCTGGGTTGGCGGGCCCGCGGGGATTCGAACCCCGGACCTACAGCTCAGCCCGCCCTGGAGGGGGCATAGGGGGATCGGCCAGGAAATTGACTGCCGCTCTATCCAGGCTGAGCTACGGGCCCAAAGGGCTGGCTATGGTGAATCCTAGTTAATTGTTCCTAAGAATAACAGGTGGAAAGAACACAGAGTGTTTCTTGCTCGGCTTTTGCAGAATGACTAGCACGGATTCTTAAGAACTACTGAAAGCGCGTTCGACTCTAGGTCCTCGCCTTGCCTGAATCTCAGACTTGCCTGGCGAAAAACTCCTGATGGTCTACAACATGAACTCGCTTTCCCTTCTTCACGAGTTCCTCAGCCACCTTCTCGTCGTTAGTGAAGAAGCAACCGTCCCCGGTGAAGAACCTCAAGGTTCCGTGAGATGATTCGTTACAAATCATGAAATTCGCCACGGACTTGTCATCATCCAAATCTTTTCCACAGATCGGACACTTGAACTCAACCCACATTATTGTCCCACCCTTCCCACACTAACTTGATACTTTACGCCTATAAGGAAACTCCGACGAGAATCAGTCGACCCGTTCATGCCAGACGAGAAGATTGTGATCAAGACAAAACACGGAGAATTAAGCCTCGAGCAGCTGGCCGAGGCTCAACACGGCATGGCACATCTGATGAAGGAGGTTGGAGAAAGGTATCACGTCCTCTACTACGCTGCAAAGGCGCTCAACTGGAAGCTCGCCCAGTATCAGCTCAACCAAGTCATCGCCCTCTTCCGAATAGGCGCCACCCTCAGGCCAAAGTTCGCTGAAGACTTGAACGGATTCGTAAAAACGCATTTTCATCCCATGACGGAGGCCATTCGCGCACAAGACTGGAGGAGATTTGAGGAGGCGTTCAAGAAAGGTATTCAGGGCAGTGACCAATTCCACGAGAAGTACGGATATCGCTTCATCCATTTCGTTTTGCCGAAGAATCCGCCCGAAATGTACGATCTAGCTCCCAAGGAGTAATGAGAGGATCACGTGTAGCTGGCTATCCAGCTGCTACGGCAACATGAATGAGCCGGGTTCTAGTCTCTCTTCTGACGCGTCTCCGTCGCATGTTCCTTGTCTTCGAACGAAGACTCACTCGTTCCACGAGAAACCGAAATGATCGAATGGGCCTAATATACCAAGCTGATCTCTCCATCTTTCTCGTTTTTGGTTTTTGGGGCTTCCGAGAAAAAGGATTGATTTCGGTTTTCGTGTTGTAACTCGGAAGGGAATCTGGTTCATGCGAAGGTTTTTCGGACCTCATCAGCTGCAGACCTTAGGTTGACGCTTTTCTCTTCGCCTGTTTTCATATCTTTCAGACGGACGCTTCCTTCCTTGATCTCTCTAGGACCTATGACCAGAGAGACTCTTACCTTCAATGAGTCGGCGTACTCTAGTTGTTTGCTGAGTGGGCGTTGTTTGAGGTCGTAGTCTGTTCTGATGCCTTGGCTTCGGAGTTGTTGAACGATTTTCACGGCTTCGTTCCAGACGGTTTCGTTGACTGTGGCCACGAAGACTTGCGGGTGTTGCTGGATGTTAGGAAACAGATCTTTCCGCTCTAGAGAGAGCATGAGTCGTTCGAAGCCGCCTGCGACTCCCGTTGCTGGCATGTCTCGTTTTCCGTAGATCTTGCATAGCTTGTCAAAGCGCCCGCCTCCAAGGATCGCGCCAACGTCTTCCCCATCTCGATCGTAAGCTTCGAATACGGTTCCGTCGTAGTAGCTTATTCCTCGGACGATTCCAAGATCGACCTTGACCTTGGCTTTCTTCCCCAAGGAGTTCACCCTGTCGACTGTTCCAGATAGCTCTTTGAAACCTTGGTGAATCATTTCGCCTTTGGGCAGTTTGCTCTCCAGCTCCCCCAGGACCTTGTCTGGGTCTCCGCCAATATCGGCGAAGCCCAGGATCCGTTTGACCTTGTCTTTGGATAGGCCGGCTCTGCTGAATTCTCGTTCCGCCTGTTCAGATCCTATTTTTCCCATCTTATCGATTATCCTGATTAGATGATCGAGATCATTTTGTGACTGTATTCCAAGGCCCCGTAGGAATCCTTCGACGAGTTTTCGGTTGCTGATCTTAACCAGGTGGTCTTTGAGGCCTACTGATTCCAGAATGTCAGAGCTCAACGCGATGATCTCAGCATCGGCCGTCGGATCTGCGACTCCGTAGACCTCAGCATCCCACTGTGTGAAGTACCGGTACCGGGCAAACTGGGGCTCGTCGTAGCGCCATACTCCACCGATGCACGCGATCTTGATCGGTTCTGGGAGGTCGAACCTGTTCGCGACCATTCGGGTCATGCCTACTGTGAGGTCGAATCTTAGTCCGAGGTTTCGCTCTGCCTTGTCTTTGAACCAGTAGATTTCGTCTCTAATTGTTGGGCCTGATTTTGCCTCGAGGGTTTCGAGGTTTTCGACAGGGCTTGGCTCCAGCATCTGAAATCCATAGTTCCAAAGTACTTGTCGTATCTTGTCGCTGAGCCAGATCCTTCGCGACATCTCCTCTGGGTCAATGTCTTTCATGCCCCGTGGAAGAGTGAATTGTGCTTCTGACAAGATACTAGGGTTCTCCGTCTCGGAGCTTACTTTCCTTCGAAACGTTCAGTGTTCAACGTATAATACACGATGTCTGTGCGTCTGTCGATTACAGCGAGGACCAGGTCTTTGCCCTCCTTGTTCGCCTTCGCGGAGAGCCTCGCGAGTCTTTCGAGGGTGGATTCTCCTCCTTCGAAGACAATTGACACTTGTCGTCGGGTCGCTCCTTTTCCGAAGGTTTCGAAATCGAAACCTCCTTCGGACTCTCGGACCAGATAGCCTCTATCTCGTAGGTCTCGGTATACTAGATACTTGGTCCATATCGTTGGTCTTCCAACGGCCAGTTTTGTGACGAGATGCTGGAGCGTCTTCTCCTTTGATGTCTTCTCGTCGGTTACTCGGGCTCTTCGTTTCTCGACGAGATAGAATGTTTCGTAAGGGCTCAGGAAGAGCTTGTCGTCTGCCAGGGTTCCGAAGGCCTTCTCGCGGAGCTCCATGAGTTTCTCGGGTTCTTTCAGGTAGACCTTGTTCTTGGAGAGGAAGGCTTCTAGAACTTCTATCGTCATCAAGCGAGGCACCAGTTACGATTTGAGAGCGCTAGCGGCGGGCAGGCGTCTATAAAGGCATGCGAAGGATTGAGGAGAGACTGCAGAGTTTTGAGAAATGCCGGGGAAAAAACGAGACTCTCTCGAACCAGTTAAGTGGAAGAACGGAGTTCTGGAGGCCATTGACCAAACAAAGCTGCCCGGGAGGATAGTCTATGTTCGTATGCGGACAGTCGACCAGGTTTGTTCCGCGATCAGGTCCATGAAGGTCAGAGGCGCGCCTTTGATCGGTGTGGTTGGCGGGTACGGTCTGGCTCTGGCGGCTATGACGATCAGGAGTAGCGATCTGAATCAGGCTAGGTCACAGCTCCGCAAGTGTGCTGATTCTCTGATCTCGACAAGACCGACAGGTGTGAATCTCCGATGGGCTGTCGAGCGAGTCTTCAAAGCGTCTTCGCGAGCCATGTCGGTTGGGTCACTTGGTGGCGGGTTGCTGAAGGAGGCCGACATGATTCTTCGCGAGGAACTTGAATCCGCCCACAAGATCGGAAGCTTTGGGGCTGCTCTGATTGAGGACGGAGATACTGTGCTGACTCACTGTAATGCGGGATCTCTCGCGACTGCGGGGTATGGTACTGCGTTGGCAGTTGTCCGGTCCGCTGTCGAGGACGGGAAGAACGTGTCTGTGATCGCGACGGAAACGCGGCCCTTGTTGCAGGGATCGAGACTGACAGCGTTTGAGCTGTCTAGGGACGGGATTCCGGTACGGGTGATCTGTGATAGCGCGGCTGCTCAGCTGATGGCTCAGGGAATGGTGGACAAGGTTGTTGTGGGTGCGGACAGGATATTGGGCACGGGGCATGTTACGAACAAGATCGGGACCTTGCAGATCGCACTTGGGGCCAAGTTCTTCGGTGTTCCATTCTATGTAGCGGCTCCAGTGTCAACCCTAGATCTGGTGTCAGATGTTTCTCGTGTGGTTATTGAGGAGCGGGATCAACGGGAAGTCCTGTTGATTGGCGGTAGGCGTTTTTCTCCCCGGAATGTTGGGGCTTTGAACCCGGCTTTCGACATCACCCCACCAGAACTGGTTACCGGGATCGTGACGGATCGCGGCGTGGTGGGGCAGCCTTTAGCGGAGAACATTCGGGCCATGTTCAGCTAGTTTCGTTGAGTGCGGGGCGCGAGACTGGAGTAGGCCCCGGGCCCCCAATGAAAATTCACGGTACAGATTTACTACCAGTTTCAGGGCGAGATCAAGTACCGTTTCAACAACGGGTTCAGCAACAGTTTCGATAGCGGTTCAAAGGCGGTTTCGGAAACGTTTCAAGACCGGTTTCAGTATGGTTTCAGGAACTGTTTCTTATGCAGATTCGGTACCGGTTTCAGGAAGGACTGAACCAAGCGTTCAGTGAAGAGACATGGACTCAACAGGATTGGGTCCGGGTTCTAGATTCTGTCATGGAGGAAGAAGGGAATGACCAAAGCGCGTGAACGTGGATTCTGAGTGTTTTCACGAAGGGCGGGGGCGCGGAAAATCGGCCACCCGGGGGGGGTCACTAGAAAAAGAATGCTTAGAGAATAGTTAGCGGAAGAGAAAAGTTACGGGGAAAAAATACTTTGGCGAAAAGAAGAACTGGCGATGCTTGATTCATCTAGAAAAACATGATCTGGTCCAGGCAACGACGGTATCGGAAAGAATTATCTTCCTCGTTCAGATAGGTCCATTTTCTGTACCTTTTCTACTGAAAAATAGTAGGTTCTAGGCGGATATTTCCCGAACTTCTCTCGTCTCTCTCGACTCTCTCTCTTTCTCCTTGGGCTCCTTCTTGATAACCGGGGTTACCACCTCCACGGGCACGTTCCCAGCCGACTCTATCCGAGCCTTCCAATCAGTCCCAATCGACACGAGAGCGTAGATTCCGATGACCTCCGCCTTTGCCTTCTGAATGATCTTCATCATCGCACGCTGCGTCTCTCCACTATCGATGATGTCGTCGACGATCAGCACGCAGTCCGTTTTCTTGATCGCATCCCTTGGAACGAACAAGCTCAAGACTACAGCAGTCTTAGGCGGTACGAAAATTTCCTCGATGAACTCTCTAACCCCCACTTCTCTAGCTTTCTTGGCGACAAGTAGTCCAACGCCTAGCCGGTGTGCTAGGAGAGTTGCAAGTGGTATTCCGTCGACCGCTGCGGTCATGATCTTTGTAACTCTCTTTCCCGCGAACTTGCCGACTGCATGTTGGACGGCCCGTTCTAGTAGCATCGTGTCGCCGATGATCGCTGTGTTGTCAAAATATCCTCCGTCGTCGAACTTGATTCTCTCCAGAAGTTCTTTGTCGAGGCTCATGTATCTTTGGAGAGTCTTGTTGATCTCTTCGGCCCGTTGTGCGGTCGGCAAGACGTGTCCTTTCACGTAGCGGCTCAGAACTGTTTCAGGTAGGTGAACCATCGCCGAGAGTTCTCGATATGTGAACCGCTGTTTGGCCAGGTTGAGCAGCTCGATCGTCATGAGCTTGTATTTGAGATCTAGAATGCGTGAAGTGTCCTTCATTTCTTGTATCAACGCTTTAGCCACCGGTACCCTGTATAACGCTTTCCATTATTTTCGGCGTGTGTGATCGTTTTCTGCGACGACTCGCAACCACTCCGCTACTATTCTGGTAGCGTCCAGCGTATTTTTTGGTCGATGGCTTTCCAAGTCTTAACAGAGAGAGCTGGATGAACCTCTCACCCTTCGCGAGATTTACAGCGCTGTCTCCGGAATTATAGAGACTTACAGTGAGCTGCCCGCGAAAGCCCGGGTCCACCAGAGCAAGACTCGCAAACAAACCCTCACGAGCCAGAGACGAGCGAAGATGTAAAAATCCCACAATACGATTCGAGAGCTCGACCCTTTCGATGCTAGCAACCAGCAATTGCTGTTTCGGTTTCAGACGAACCCCCCGATCGATACGCAGATCCACTCCAGCAGGGTTGAGCCTGAATCCGCGCGGAAGAATCTTCAGTTCTCCCATCTCGATCGCAGAGGCGATCTCCTTGTCCGAAAATGCCATTGACAAATCCCCTTCAACCCACACTCACTATTCAAAGCTTGGAGGGGCCTGAATTGACTCAAAAATTGGTAGAAGCAAACCTAGCCGAGAAACGCGTATGGACACGGGGAATGAGGCATCTCAAGAAAAACGACTCCGCCCTTGCAAAGATCATCAACCACCTTGGACCTTACGAATTTCGCTTGGACGACAATCACTACGAGGCACTTGTCGGCTCGATAATTTTCCAGCAGTTAGCCGGAGCAGCAGCGCGTGCGATACTCAACCGGTTCAAACAAATCTATGATGGAAGGATTCCTCGGCCTCGCCAATACCTCGATACTGAAGAAAAGCACCTGCGAGCCAGCGGATTATCCCCACAGAAGATCCGGTACATTCGAGACCTATCCGAGAGAGTTGAAAACGGCGTTCTGGACCTGAAAAAATTGTCCCATCTTCCAAGCGACGAGGTTGTGAAAGAACTTGATGACGTGAAAGGGATCGGAAGATGGACTGCGGAAATGTTTCTAATCTTCGTCCTAGGACGAACAGATGTCTTACCTGTTGATGATCTTGGACTGAGGAAGGCCGCCCAGAAAATTTACAGGCTCAGAAAGTTACCGTCAAGGGAAAAATTCCAACAGTTGTCGAAAAATTGGCATCCCTACTGTTCCATTGCCACCCTCTATCTCTGGAGGAGCCAGGAGAAACCTCAAGACCCTGTAAAATGGTAGATTAAGAAAAAGCCTTTTCTCGTGAGAATAGGATCCCATCATAGTTCTCTAGCCATAATTAGGCCGTCGAAGTATCTTCCGTTTCTGAAGACTTTGTGTGGAATTATTCCTGCTTGTTTGAAGCCTGCTCTCTCGTAAGCTCGTCGGGCTGTCTCGTTGTCGGCCAGAAACTCTGCATCGAGGGTCCGTAGTCCTGCCCTGCGGCTTTCTCTGACAAGCGTCTCGATCATTCTGCGTCCTATCCCTTGTCCCCTGTATTTACTGATCATAGTTAGTCCTATGTGTCCATGATGATGCGTGTCTTTGTATCTGCCCCGCGTCACATCGCCATTTGCTATGATCTTTCCATTGATATCCGCGACCATGTTGATGACACTTTCTCCTTCTATTGCTACTAGGGTTTGTGCTAGCCACTCGACTTCTTCTTCGCGCGTGACCTTTCTGTCAAAGCCCGTGTAGAGGGTTGACTTTTTGTCTCCTTGTTTCTCGTTGACAAGGCTGTTGATGAACATGAGAAGACCATCAAGGTCTTCCCATCGAAGTACGCGCAGAGTTACCTTCTTTCCGCTGGCAAGCGTGAATCGTCTGTAGACATGACCCACCTTAAACAAGGTCACGAGAAAAGCGTCCTTGCGGAATTACCAGACGATGCTGCAGCCGAACGGCGTTGTCTCAGGAACACCAACGGGTCTATTCGCTAGGAGATCTTCGATCGCATTTCGCAAATCGCTGATCGTTACTCTGTCGGGATTCCGAGAATCGTCTATTCGACCCTTATAGCGAAGCCTTCGTTCGTCATCCAGCAGAAACGCATGGGGTGTACACACGGCCCCATAGTGCCTGGCTACGGTTCTTTCTTCATCTTTAACATACGGAAAGTTGAAGCCTTTCTCTTGAACTCTCAGGACCATTTCGGCATAAGTATCGGCAGGAGAGAGATACGGGTTGTTTGAGTTCAGAGCTAGCAACTGGACATTTTTCCCTGAGTAGTCTTTTTGAATCTTGATTATGCGGTCCTCGCAGGCTTTGACCGTTGGGCAGCTGTTTGAGATGAACAACAAAACGAGAAGTCTTTTGTTCTGGAATGACGAAAGAGAGTAACGTTCCCCGTCCACGCCGAGTAGATTCCCGAAGTCCGGGGCTCCCACTCCTATCGTGAAGGTTTCTATTTTAGCTTGGGGAAGTTCCACTTCCAGCACCCACAGTACTCATCGGCCGTCGGTAACGGTTGATGAGCCCTAATTCTGGTCCTGGCTAGAACTTGTCGGGGAAGTGTCTCATGATGCCTTGCGAGATCGTGTCGGCGACTGTGTTGATCTCGGTGAAGACATCGTCGAAGGCCGCGACGTCATCTTTCCATCTCTTGTCAAGCCGGGCCTCTACCTGCTTTTTTGTCAGGGTCAGGTGCTGATGGAGTAGGTCAAACATGTCGTCCTTGGCCCAGTGAGGATTTGTCTGGCTTAGGAATCCGGCTATCTCGTCCGCGTTCACCGTCCATTTGCTGTCTTGCGTTTCGAAATTCTTCTGGTCTCCAGCTTTTGCGAACTCGATGAGGTCGACTCCTAGAAGCACATGTTTCCTTAACAGTTCTGCGAGTTTTCTGCCTGTTCCCTCGCCATAGTAGGGGACAAGGGAATTGCCGATGTTATCAGGAGTCTTCAAGAGTCTCTCTTTTGCCGCTACCATATCCGGTGCATTGTCGAGTGCCGAGACGGCGTATTGGCGGGTCCAGATCGCGTGGTCTGCCCAGAGCTTCCGCATGTTCGTCTTGAGGGAGAGTGTAGTCTCGTTCATGGTTGTAGCCGAATAAACTATCTCTTTCTTTTTTAAGCTATCCCATTGACCCCGCGGGCGCTAGTCGCTATCCATACAAACAGGGCTCGGCTAAGCTTGAGACCGGTTTTGAAAGCCCCGGTTGATTCAGTAAGGCTCGAAACAAAGAAGATTCCATGGACCGGAAAACACCGTATCAGTGTAGTCTATGGAACATCCCCAAGGGTAGGCTCTACAAGTCCTACTGCTCTGGTCCTCGCCCATGGAGTGGGCAAATCGATGAGTTCTCGATTTATCACATTCTTCCATGTCGAAATGGCCCGGCGTGGCTTCCTCACCGTCAAGTTCAACTTTCCATACATGGAGCCCCGATGGAGACTTACCCGGACCCCGAACCCGAAAGAAGTCCTCGTTGGATGCTACCGGAGAGTCCTCAACGAAGTTAGATCTCAGCACAGCCCAGGGAAACTGGTCATAGGAGGTTTGTCGATGGGAGCAGCTGTTGCCTCCCATATTGTCGCTGACAAACCTGGGAGGAGCGATGTCGATGGACTGTTCTACTTCGGTTATCCCATTCACCGGCCCGGGAGACCGGAAGAGCTTGGAGTCAAACATCTCTTCCAGATCTCAAAACCAATGCTATTCATCTCAGGTACCCGAGACCCCAACGCCAGACCAGAACAACTGAAAGATCTGATCTCAGAACTGGGACCGGGCGCAAGGTTGCACTTGATAGATGACGGAGATCGATTCCTCAACGCCCGAAAGGGTCGAGCAATATATTTCAAGACACTTGATCGCTCTGCAACGGTTCTCGAAGATTGGATAAGAACCCAAGTGAACTTAGTATCGAGTTAACGTTACCACTACCGATGGTTCTAGGTACGCGTTATTGGAAATAGGCGCACGTTCGGTCACGGGCAATCAGTGGAAAAATTGCCGAAAGCAGAACAGACTAGCTGGGTCTTCGCCAACGTCAAGGGAGGAATAGCACGCGCCATCAGCCAAATACGACGGATCAACAGTGTCGAATCGGTCATTCCGGTCACAGGCAGATTCGATCTTATAATCAAGCTACGAACCAACGAGCCCAACAGGGCCTTCAATATCGTCGAGAAGATCAGAAAGGTCAAAGGTATCAGCTCTACTCAGACGGGGATTTCCCTTCAGAAGATCTCGAACGCGAAAAAGGACGAATCAGAAGATCCAATCGCCTTCGCACTGGTGAAGGTGAAAGGGGCGTTCAAGAACGTTCTACAAAAAATCAAGACCTTCCCGAACTTTGTCGAAGCTCACGTAATACCTGGAGAGTTCGACGTATTCGCCGCATTCCACGGCTACAGTCCAGAGGAGCTCCTGGAAACCTCCGTTGAGAAACTAGGCAGCGTCAACGGAGTAACCGGCATGGAGACCCTCATCGCCTGGACCCCAACTGCGCCGTACTAGGTAGTTCAATGAGCCCTGACTCTCCGGACTTCTTTTTTGTCGTTCACTGGTCAGCTTGCTAGAGGGTCTGAGGGATGACTACGTCTCCGGTCTCCGTCAACACTCGATAGCAGTTGAGCGTGATCCACTTGCTAGGTTTCCCAATTTGCTCCATGCTGACGGGGGCCTTTCTTCCCTTGCCACTGGGATAGAAGAAATCTCCCTCTCTAAACCAGTCGCCCTCCAGATTCCAAGTTCCGTTCGGACTACGCTTTGACAGCAACAGATGTGTGGCGTCCCTAATCCTCTCCTCATCTGAATAGCCGAGTTTTGTCAACACCCGCAAACCGTGAAGCACGTCATAGAAGTAGTACATTGGAAAATGAAGCGCGGTGAAGAAAGGATAAGTCTCCTTCCAGTGATGATTATCTGATTTGTATACCCGATGCATCAAGAGAAATTCCGCTCCCTTCTCGATCGACCGTTTCATCTTTCTGGTCCACTTTCTCCGAGGAATCTCCGAATACGCCCACAGAGGCTCGATGGTTGACATGAACGAACTATGCTTCACTTTTCGCTGAGGATAATCGCAATTCCATCCACCATCTTCTAGCTGGTGTTCAGGCAGCCAATCGATCGCCTTTTTGACGCGGGGGTCGTCACCGTAGCCAAACTTGATCAAGGTTCGGATCATGTTGCCGGTTAGGCATGCTTCATCCCATCTCTTCCCCCTCTCAAGCTTGGTTACGCAGGAAAAAGCTCCAGTGTCAACTTGGTGCAGGTCGAAGAACCGCTCGCACTCGCCCTTGATTCTATGATCAGCAGGCGCTCCCATCTCACCTAGTAGAGCAAGGGGCCAAGCGGCGGCCGTCCACTTCGGACGATAGCATGTCTCCTTCGGCGGCCAATAGCCATCGCGGGTTTGTCCCGCCATGATTCTCTTGACAGGCCCGTAGTTTCGAATTCTTTCTTTGGTCGCCACTACATCTTTGTCGCTGATGGGCCGATCTAGCAGGTCAATGAGCGTGTGAAATCTGATTGAAGGATCCTTCGGATCTAGCAACCATTCAATGGAGGACACTTTCATGCAGTCTCAGCATGCAGTTGTCTCTGTTAACCATTTTTCCTAGTGAGTAAAAAGTACTGAAGACGAGGAAACCTGCGTTCACCTTCGCTCGATTCTCATTGGAAGGCATGCCCAGCAAGTATCGACATGTCAGGGCTTGCGAGTCCAACCGGTCATTCTGGTGGTGATTCCCAGATTACTTCTGATACGGCTGAACACGAGTTTGACGTTTTCCTGTTTCAACTGCGCGGGGCGGTATCTTAGAGACATGATTCCGAAAGGGCAATGGGCCCTCAAGGTTGAGGCCGATAGACGGAAATTAGTGTTCGAGAGCCTGGTTAGAACGAAACTAACCGTTCATTTCAAACGATTTGAGAAGAGACATGTCGTAACCCAGGATCCCCTCTATCGTACCCACGTTCCCGCTTTGGTTCTCCGTGCCATCTCTAAGGCTTCGCCATCAGCCTAAGAGTTGCAGCCTTGCGCTTCTTGCCTTGTTTCGCTTCTTGCTTGACCCACCCATAATTTCGAATTCGAAAACCGGGGGTGTAGTCTGGGATACCGCTTCCCATACACCCAGCTATTGGTCTCCTTTGAATTGAAATGAGTAACTGCATCACTTTCGCCGACCTGTTTCCCAAAATATGGGTTTACCGACTTGTATCTAGGTATCTCAGTCTAGCTGGGTTGTAGATGACCGAAGCACAATACGTATGACCCTAACTCAGAATACTGCGAGCTTGTCTAGAAGAGTCACTATACCTGACCGCCTCTTGTTGCCCATCCGAAACGAAGTTCGTGTTCGGAAATACCTTCCTTTCGAGGTCAGGGTGAGGTTGCGCTCTCGTGTCCTCAAGCTTACCAAGCTCTCGATGAGTTATCTACAAATACAGTCTGAAATCTTTGATTCTACTCGTATATGGCTGTCGAAAGGTTCGATAAGCGAATGGGTCCGAGGAGTCCACAATCCATCGGGCGGAAAGAACAGGTTCCGCGCGATCCCGTCTCCAGAATTAGGCTACGTTATCGGTGTGATCGCTGGCGATGGTAATCTTAACGTTCATGGATATAATTACGAGATCCTGCTCAGTGTAACAGACCGTGATTTCGCCGAAGAGTTCAGCAGATGTCTTGCGAAGATTCTCGGAAAGCCGCACCTCTACAAAGTTCGATGGAGCGAGAAGAGGAAGAGGTGGATAGTCCAAGGATCCAGCATTGTGCTGCACGCGTTTCTGAGAAAACGATGGCAACAATTGAAAAATCACATCGAGCATTCTTCGCTGTGTAGGGTTTCTTTCCTCAGGGCCTTATTTGACGGTGAAGGTTCGATAACAGGTCGCAATCTCACAATAACGAACACCGATCTTAGTCTTCTATCTTATGTGAGAAATCTTCTTGCTAAGAGTGGAATCAGAACGAGTGAGCCCCATGTGACCACCAGAGCTGGTTCTATTCTCAAGGATTCGCGTACAGGTAGAACTTACACAAGGCGAAAAGATTGTTAGTGCTGCGTGTCCCATCTTCGGATCTCCTGCGATTTGCTCGGGAGATCGGCTTCTCAATACAACGAAAAGAAAGGCTACTCCCATGCCTTGTCGGGTGACTAAGTTTTGGAAGTCTCAAAGGTTTGATCGATCAAAGGGATTGGTGCGGGCCCGGTGGGATTTGAACCCACGATTTTGGGCTTACTCCGAAGACCCGGATTTCCGCCCGGGGCTCACTCCGAAGGCCCACGTCTTGGTCCTGGCTCGACTACGGGCCCGGCAAGGTCGAAACGGAATGAAACAACTAGTTAACCATTCGGAGGAGCAGAGATTGGGATGTGACTAATCTGTTCCGATCAAGTTTCACTTGAGAAAGTGCTTTAGCTATTCAGATGGGATTAGTCCAGGCCCGTTCTTGCAGACAACTTTCTTACTGGATGTGGGAATCGCTGTGGCCGCTGCCCTTCTCGTCAGTCTACTCTTCTACCGGCTCGGCCTACCCATGATCGTTGGCCAACTGGTCGCGGGAATGCTCGTTGGACCCTTTGGTCTCGGATTGATCCGAGACACAACAGCTATCGATTTCCTCGCAACTCTGGGGATAATACTGCTATTGTTCGTCGTGGGGCTCGAACTTGACCCGCGAAAGTTTGGAAAGGTTGGATCTAGGGTCTTCATTCTCAGCACGGTAGAATTTCTTACCGCATTCGCAGTCAGCGTATTGACGGCTTTGTCCGCGGGGTGGGATCTCGGAACGGCACTTTTTCTCGGATCTGTCCTTGGTCTCAGCAGCACGGCCATTGTTGCGAAATTGATCCTCGATCGCTACCCCGCACATGATGAAAATTTCACGGCACTAATGATGGTGATGGTAGTGGAGGATGTGATTGCCGTTTTCTTGCTCTTTCTTACGCCTGAGCTTGCAGGGGGAGGCCAGCTTCAGGCATCAGGGCTACTACTCATCGCGGCAAAGGGATTTTTCTTGTTCATCGCAAGTTTCGGGTTCGGGAGGTATCTAGGCCCGAGACTGATCAACAAGGTTAGCCAGTACGAGCTGGAAATCGGGGAGGTCGCATTTCTCCTCGCCTTATCTTTCGGTTTCCTATTCGGGGTACTTTCAGACTATCTCGGTTTCTCGCCCGCGATTGGGGCTCTGCTAGTCGGGTTCTTCATGCCCGTCAAGCAGTCGAGATATGTAAGAGAGAAAATTCTACCTCTTAAGGACGCATTCATCGTGTTTTTCTTTTTGTCAATGGGGACCCTGATCGACACGTCGACTGCGCTATCCGTTGGCCTACCGCTTGTCGTCATCCTAACCGGGGCTGTTCTCGGGAAACTTGCTGGAGGGTTCTTCGGAGCGCGCCTTGCTCGTATCGGACGCCCCATTCTAGTTGGTTCCATTCTGGTTCCGCGCGGAGAGTTCTCACTAGTGCTCGCTAAGACAGGAGTTGATGCTGGTCTAGTAGGTCCGCAGCTCTACCCTGTCGCGGGTCTAGCAGTTCTTGTAACTGCTCTCGCGTCCCCACTGATCGATAGACTAACGCATCCGTCAGATAGGCCATGAAGGGTGATTACTTGCCAAATGTATGTCTGGCCATACTCTCTTCGAAAGGTCCAATCGAGATAGCCCGCTTAGGTAAGTTCTCGGAAGAACTGGCTTGTAAAGCGTCATCCTCTCGGCTTGAAGGGCGATCTTAGTCTCCTCAAGAACCGTCGAAATGGGCGTCTAAGTCCTTGAGGCTCAGGTGTTGCTTGGTTGTAAATGGACATAAAGTCTGTGTGGTACTTTTGGGCTAGGCCGCTGTTGGACAGGAAGGTGGCGTTCTCGAAATTCGCATCCTCTGCTCGGCCAGTATAGTTGTAGCTTCCCCATTCAACATTCTTGCCGTCAACGACTATGAACTTGTCGTGCATTATTCCTCCAGACGGAGAAATCAATCGGATCGCGGTTCCCGCCTTCTCCAGCTCGTCATGTAGTGAAGCTTGGGGACCCTTTGTCTGAGACCTGTCCATAACCAGGGAAACTTTGACTCCCCGCTTGATCGCGTCGATCAAGGCCTTCGCGATATTCTCGTTTGTGAATGCGTACGCAGTCATCTCGATGGTTTCGACCGCGTCACCTATACAAGTGAAGATCTGCTGTTCGATTCCGCCTTTAGGAGAAAAGAAAGCTGTGACGGTTGAGTCTGAAGTATTAGCTATCCTTTGAGATTGTTTAGCCGTGAGGTTCTGAGACATGTTCCGGAGCGATTCTCCCGGTGTATTCTGGGGGGAAGCGCTTTCGATCCGGTCAAGAGAGGATCCTCTAGACACGTGCTCAGTGCGTGGCTTGAGGGTGATCTTCGCCCCAGTCTTTCCTTCTGTGGAGAGAAATAGTTCGGTCTTGCTTCCAGAGGTCCTTGCGCCCTCTATCCAGAGCTCAATAGAATCTACTTTGAGGGTCTTGAACCAATCTAGTAGCTCATCAACTCTGACTCTATGCCCCTTGAAGAGAGTATCGCTTGCGACTTGAGCCGCAGGGTTCTCGGGCGGCCTGAAAACCAGTACGAGCTCGTCGTCTCCGATAGGCCTCTCTTCTCCGAGATTGCTCATAATCTGTCATCCTTCCGAGACTTCCTTGAATAACGGTTCGAAACCGTGAGCACCTGACTAGAGTAATCTGAGAGCCGCTGGCTCTCCACTCTGAGCCTGCAGTCAGTCGGCAAACTTGTAATGTCGATAGCCTTGAGAGGTTACGTCTACTAGAACGAACTCGTTCTCGGGTTCTGCCACAAACTTTCTTCCATCTGGAAACGGTTTTCCTTCGTGCAGAATTTCATACTCCGCGAGAGACACTGTTCTGCGATGATGTAGCTTCTCGGCGTGACCAAATTTCTTTGCAGTGGTCGCCCATTCTTCCTGAACAGTCCAGCTCGACGCTTTCGCTTTGCAGCCGCTGCCATAGTTTCCAGACCCTCCTCTTTTCCCTGCGAGATCTGTTCCCTTTGTCGCCTTGGTCTCTAACAGCATTGATAGACAGCTTTTCTCCGAGGCGGAATAGCTGTTGCCGCTCTCCCTAGCGTGCACAAGTCCGTCAGCCACCTTGTCCAGATACTCAATCTGGAACTGACGTGTCTCCATGAACCGTTTCATGTAATCAGCTTCCGCCTTCTCGAATTCCTCTCTTTTCTTGTAGGTCTCGGCTTTGGGTTCGTCGCCGATCTGATGGAGAATCTCCTTCCAGCGAGGAAGACCGCGCCAAAAATGTCTCAGCAAATAAGCAAATCCCTTCTCAGCCATTTTTGGATAAGGAACATGGAACGACATTGGCCCTAAGTGATCCACCAGAGATTCTCCAGGTCCCGCCTTTATGATACCAGAGGCGACGGCCTGCTCGGCCCAGTCGTCCACCGCCCCTTCCATGGCCCTTAGGTAGCATCGCTCAGAATGCTTGCCGTGAACGACGGCTGTGGTCGAGAAGAGTGGTCTCCAGAAATCATCTTCGTCCTCCATGTGAGTTCCGATGACTGGGTCGATCGTTAGCAACCGAGGATCCTCCTTGACCAGGAGGGCAACCGCCCCGGCTCCCTGGGTCGGTTCTCCTGGACTATCGAGCGGATATCTAGCTATATCTGTTGCGCAGATGATGCTGTATCGTCCATTGCTTCTGCCTGCCCACGCCCAGTCCAGTGAACTTTCCAGGGCATCGGCGATGCTTACGCATGCGAACTTGTATTCGACGCCAGAAGTTCTTTTCAGAGAACCCTTTCCATATTTTTGCTCCAACATTCCGTGGACGTAAGCCGCGACGGGTTTGGATTCGTCTACCCCGGTCTCTGTGGCTATGTCTATTCTGGCTAGACTAGCGGGGCGAATGCTGTTTCTCTCCATCAACTCGAAGATTGCATTCGTGGCCAAAACCGCGCTATCCTGGTAGGTGTCTGGAATGGACATTTTGGCGATTCCGATACCGTGAAGATACTTGGAAGGGTCAGATTTTCTGGAAATTGAGAATTCAGTTGGTTTTTCGGGCCGAGTCTCGTCTGCTAGCTCTAGGTATAGCCTGGGGAGGTAGACGGATATGTCGTCGATGCCAACTGCAGTTCTCACTAGTTCTCCTCCACTCACGTTACTAGCACGGAAAGATCGTCTCGGGTTCCGTATGTGATAGATGGGTGGGTTGCGGGAAGATATGCGCGGTGTTCTACCGTCAGGAGTTCCCGGTTACGATTCAGCATCGTCATAGTCAAGCTCTCTTGACTTGATATGCTTGGCGTAACCTACTTGGTAGCAGATAACTACTTACTTTATAATAAAGACCAAGAGTCCTCTTGGGACATGATTCAAACCCTCTTCGGATCGTCCATTTCAGTCGACCTCTCCTCATTGATCCTCAGGCTGGCGATTGGGACGCTGTTCATCATACACGGATACCCTAAGCTAACTGAAGAGCAAAGAAAGCAAGGTGGGGCTTGGATG
>Ga0209235_1000699_pt1 | contig 17457 bp, 17 predicted proteins | sample GraSoi013_1_20cm_4_FD_185817 | JGI IMG/M metagenome (GOLD analysis project Ga0209235, IMG submission 185817) | Grasslands soil microbial communities from the Angelo Coastal Reserve, California, USA - Sample 09_25_2013_1_20cm (SPAdes) (version 2) | ecosystem: Environmental > Terrestrial > Soil >... | reverse complement strand
TCGATTGTCGAGGGCATCAACCCGATCGCTATGGCTATCGCGTCTGGTTACACGTTCGTCGCGAGAAGCTACGCTCTGGACGTGAGACACTTGAAGGCGACTCTCCGGGCCGCCATCGAGCACCGTGGAAGCGCTTTCATTGACGTTCTCCAGACGTGTCCGACTTACAATGACATCAATACGAAAGAATGGTATGCCGGTGATGATCTTCCATCTAAAGCACCGCGGTTGTACAAGCTTGAGGAGACCGGCTATGATGGCCGAGTTGCGGATCCTACCGTAAGGGACGAGATTAATTCGAAAAAGGGAAACGCTCTGCTGAAATCGTTCGAGTGGGGCGAGAAGATACCTATAGGCGTCTTCTTCAAGATGGAAGTAGCAACGTTTGAGGACCAGCTAGCTAATCGAATGCCCGCTCTCAAAGAGAAGCCGTTCGTCGAGCATGACATTTACAGCCGGGACATTTCTCCTCTTTTGGACGAGCTAGTATAGCCGAGGATTCGTACGGCAGTCTTTAGCGATGGTGCGTGATTTGAGGCCCTCCCCGGGGAGGGGGTCGGACCAGCGACTTTTTCAGAATGGGCCCCTTTTTCGAGCCCATCGTTGATTCTGGCTTGAACGCTGAATCTGTCATCGTCGAAAACGAGCAGGTGCCGCAAGGGGAACGAGCACTTCGCGACAGGCGGAGTACAGAATGTATGGAGGTCTCTGGAGTTCTCTAGCCCCCCGGGGGCATGAAATAGTTAGTAGAAAAGAAAAGCTAGTTTAGAATAGGGGAATCGTTTGGGGGGGACATCATGGTCTTGCTTCTGGCGTCATAGACTGTAGGGGATTCGTAAGTCCTGGCCGGCGGTCCTGAAACCGAGTTTGATTGATAGTGGCGGGCGCCTCTTGTGTTCTGATTGGAGCCATTGACTTCGGACTTTTTCTACCGTCCGTCGCGGAATCAGCAGCTCATCGCTTATTTCCCGCGGGGGCATCCATCTCTCAAGCCTCCAGAGGATCAAGTCAAGCTTGCTATACGGTAATCCGAGCTCGTCTTCTGCGATCTGTCCTGGCCATAGTTCAGGGCTGGAGGGCTTGGAGAATATTCTGCGCGGAAGCCCCAGGTGTCTTGCGAGGTCTCTAACTGCGCTCTTGTACATGTCGGCTATCGGTTGGATATCGCAGGCGCCATCGCCGTATTTTGTGAAGTATCCGAGCATGATTTCGCTCTTGTCACCCGTACCCACAACAAGTCCCTTGCTAGTATTTGCGTAATAGTAGAGGATCATAGCTCGGAGCCGGGCTTTCAGGTTTCCATAGGGAATGACGCTTTCCTTCTTCTTTGAAGGATGAAGTAGACTCGCGGCGCCTTGTAAGAGACCTGTTATGTCCAAAGACTTGAATCCGATTCCAAACTCTCTCGCAACCTCCTCTGCGTCTTGTATGCTCCTCGGGCTTCTCGTTTCAGACTCGGGAAGGCAAAACCCAAGGGTCCTCTTCCCACCTAGAGCCTTCGAGCATAGCGCGGCCGCGACGCTTGAGTCAAGCCCGCCGGACATACCAACTACGAGATGTCTCACACCTATTCTTTCGGAATGAGTTCTGAGAAATCGTACAATTCTGTCAACAGTCTCCTCGGGGTCTCCAACTGAAAGAGGATTAACTCCCGTCCTTGAGCGCATGGTCGTCCCTCGAAAGGAGGAGGGATAAAACCGGAATGGTCTAGCTAACGATGCGGGACTGCTTTTCTTCGGCGCCCAAGCTTCGGAAGAGAGTCGTAACTCTGTCTATTGTCACGAAGGGCTCCCCTTGGAAGGATGCTTCGCTGGCCGCTTCTTGTACAACATTCTTCATGTCTCGCGGGGTGACTACGTACTGGTCCCTGACTATTATTCCGCGATCAGGAATTGATGCTTCGTACACTTGACGTCGGGACCGGATGATCCGCCATATTTCATCGAAGGCCTCCTCAGTGAGTCCACCGTCATACTTCGAGATTGAGGGGTCAACCTCAACCTTGGATAGGTAGAAGTCCAGGATTTTCTTGACCTCCTCCCGGGTCTTCGGGGGAGGCACGTAAATTATTCGTTTCATTCGATCCAAGAGCGCAGCGTCGATGACACTCGGGTAGTTGGTAGCGAATATTACCGCGACGTTCCGGTTGACGTGGAATCCCTCACCAAGTTCTGTAAGGATCTGGTTGAGCATTCCCTGAACGTCTCGCCCTGCGTCAGTCGTGGCCTCCATTCTCGCCCGGCCGATCGCGTCCGCCTCGTCGATGAATAGGACTGTCGGAGCAGATTCTCTTGCTAGTTTGAATACTTCCTTGACGTTCTTCGCGGATTCTCCGAGCCACTTTGAGACTATTTCGTAGCTTTCTATTTTGAGGAAGCTGGTGTTCTGCCCGTGTTTGCTGATTGTTCCCGCTACCGCCTTCGCCATGTACGTCTTGCCTGTTCCCGGCGGTCCGAATAGGAGAACCGATCCTGCTTCTTCCAGCATTCGCGGGTCTCGAATTATCTGTTCTCTTCTGGTTCTCGTCTCAGGATCTAGTATCCATTCGATGGCTTGCCTGAGACTTAGCAGTTCCTTTCCCAAGCCTATGATGTCTTCATAGAAGACCTTGGGCGCTTTCTCAACTTGGTATTCGAGGAGACTGCGGTCTCTCATGCGTTCTATTACGTCAACGATGACGCCCTTTGTAGGGGATAGTACTGCATCGACACTCGTGTTTACCTTGTCTCTCACTTCGGGTGGTATACTGACTTGGAAAGCTTGGCCGCCCGAGAGTCGGACGAGAGCTGTGTCTCCCTTTACCTCTTCTACGGTGCCGATGGGTCGCATTCCCTGTTTGAGCTCCTCCATTAGGTTGTGATACCGGCGGAGCTCGGTTTGGAGATATTCTATCTGGCGTTCCTTTCGCGTAAGCTCTTTCTCAAGTTCGAGCGCTGGAGGATATTCTGGCGCGTTTTGCTCAGCCATGCCAGGGTCTGACTACTCATTGTCCGACCGGAGATAAATAGATATGGGCTATCGGAATCAAGTTGCTAGACTGTGCCTAGTCAAGTGTTCCGTACATGGGACATGCTATGGACTGAGGAATAGGTCAGCCCCAAGTTGATTCTTACATAGTAAAGAATAGAGAAAAAAACCTGCGAATCGGGCACGTGTCTTTCGGACGGATCATACTGCATAAGGAATTCTAGTGATGCTAGTTTTTGAGAGCCTATCGTGCCACGTTCGGTTTTCTCAAGAGAAACCCGAGTCGGGGGAGTTTGAGTTGTATGCCTCGACCACCGATGATGTCGAAACGTACTAGGCGAGGGATTATCTGACGCCTGTCCATTTTCCGCACCAGCAAGTATCTGTGGAGCATCTGGTTCTCTTCAACCATTCTCAGTTCGACGACTCCGTCAACGAGGCTTTCCACTTTTCTGAACAATTCTGGATGAACGCTTCCGGTGGAGAGAGTGACAATCAGTTTTCCTCCAGCTTTCTTGACTTTTGCTGCAATGCTCTGGATGAAGCTGATCGCGTGTTTGCTCTCTGTCTCGCTGAATATTGGCATCAGAGAGTCTAGTAGTATGGTTACTTGTCGATAGCCAAGTTTCTCCATTACCGTTGTTAGGTAGATGCTCACATTGGTTAGGTCGTAGGGTTGCGGAACGACTCCTTCAGTTACGCCCGCGGTGGCTGAATAGCAGTCCATTATTTCGAGCTTGTTCATCAGCTGGTATTTTCTCGGGTCCCAGCCGAACTCGTTCATCCTCTCAGTTATGTTCGACGGGAACGTATCGTACGTTACTATGATGCAAGGCCTCGACCGGGTTAGCTCGTCGTAGAGTATCTGTTGCGCAAGTGTTGTTTTTCCGCTGCCAGGATCTCCTGCTATGAGGATTGAGGAAGCGTCTGGAAGGCTTCCGCCAACTAGATTATAGAAATCCTTGAAAGGTGTGGATATCTTCTCCAGTCTTGATTTGCACCCCGATCTAGCTGACTCGTTTTTTCAGTCTCTAAGTCGCTATTGGCTTAGCTCAGCGGCGGCGGGTATGAATGGGGATTGTAACTGCCTCGAACTTCGTTGAAGTACACTTCTTCTGCAAATGCTTACCCGAAGAGTTAATCAATCATGATCCGTCGTACGGAGTCCCTTGAAGCAGGGATTACTAAGTTGAGACTTGTTTCATATATCCTCATACAGCTCGCCCCAGGGACGGCCAAGACAGCTGCTCAGGCCATTTCGAAGATTGAAGGCGTGAAGATGGCTCATGCAGTCACAGGACCCTTCGACGTTATCGCGTTTGCTGAAGTTCCCGACTTAGCTACGCTATCCGAACTGGTTCTTGCGAAGATTCAGAATGTAGAGGGTGTCCAGAAGACCCAGACGGCCGTAGTGGTGACGCCGGACGTCCTCAAACCTAGTTCTGCACGAACACGAAAGTCCAGATCTCCTAACCCAGCGTAGAGAATTGGCCTGGGGAGACGATTCACGGTAGTGTTCGGACAGGTCACGCAATTGTGAAGACCCCTCTTGATCCAATGAACAGGGTCATGGAGGACGCGAGAAGTGGGCAACTCCCTTCCGATAATTATACCTACTCAGATTCGGGTACTCATGAGCAAGGAGGAAGGCTCGTGTTGAGAGGAACGGGACTAGTCTGATTCGTTTTCCATCGAATCAGTCTTCGATCGCAGACGGGATTGAAGTTCGAGCAAGTTTTTGAGAACGCGGATATCGCCTAAGTCTTCCTTGTCAGTTGAGCTCTGATTGTTCTCGTCTGTTCGCATAACGGTTCTCTTTTCTCAGCCAGTATAAGTGTTATCAATGCTCAGACAGTATGTTTCGATGATCTAAATGGGTAAGCCTCGGCAGACTAAGAAACCAAAGAAAAAGAAAGAGACGTAGTGTCTACCGCTAGATAGTAGGCGGGGGCGGTGGTTTTCGCACCTTGATTGCTAGTAGTATTAGGAAGAACGCTAGTCCGAATATTGTTAGGAGAACGATCGCCGACGTGGTGGTACTGGCAGCTGTGCTGCCAACGTTCATCTGGACTATGGCTGTAGGACTGGTGATGGCGTTTTCAGATAGGGGTCCGATTTGTTGGTTCTGATAAACTACTCTTAGCTGATAAGATCCTTGGGGTATTTCGCCGATGTTAGCATTGCCCTTGCTGTCGGTGATTATGCTTCTACTGGTTTGATTGACGAGTGTAACTGTAACGTTGGCTCCGGTGATTGGGTTGTTATTATTATCGACTACGTGAACTGTTGCCAGGTAGGCTTGTAGCGAGACTGTTTTTGTTGCGGGGCCGTTGGTTAGGTCGAGCGTTTGTCCCGTAGTTGTCGTTCCAATGGTCCATCCTTCCCAGTTCGCCCCTGTCACTGTGTAGAGATCGTTGGACAGAAATCCTGAGTACTGCGTTATCGTGGTTGTCGTGCCGGCCGTTTGCGCAGACAAACTAATTGATGTGGGAGCTGGACTCAACGGGTTGCCCGAAGCGTCGTTGAATGAAAGGGTGTATGCGAATTGTTTGTCAAACACGGCGGTGAAGCCTGCTGGACCAGTGTAGTTGTAAAGAATTCCACTGGTTGACCCGGTCACAGGGATTCTTAGCGTCGGATTGGTTGTCCAGACAATCGGGTTTGCCGTCCCATAGTAGTTGGCCCATTCCTTCCAGACGTAGTGGCCTCCTGTTGAGGGTCCGGTGAAGCTGGTGGTGTTTAGGACTGTAATGCTGGCAATGGTGTTATTCACAAACGTGAAGGTCGGAGGAGAGGTTGCAGGAATGGAGACGGTGCACGGATTTGAGCTACAGTTGGGGCCTGTTCCGTTGTATATCTTGACCCAGATACTCCCATCGCCAGACGGAACATTCGAGCTGACATTTACCTGACAGCCGGAAATGCAGCCGGAGGTGGCGTATACGTTTCCGATGAGAATCGGAACCAGAAATGAGGCGAGTAATGTGAAGAGTATGACTGGGGCTCTTGCTTTCACTGTAAGCCTGGCCTCGATGTTGGCCGAGAAACTCGAGTTGTAGGCTTAGAAGCTCTTGAACCAATAGTGTTGAAAGTTGAGTAACATCGAGCTTAACCAAGCTCGTTTGCCCTCGCGGTCCGGCTAGTGGGCACACTGTTAGCAACCTGGAGTTGCCTTGGGTACTCCTGCCTCGGCGTTGTTTTATATCGTGCTACGGAAAATGTTCCCTGAAGGGCATGACAGTTCAGCTTCAAAAGATGAAGATGCTCGTTGCGGGTGACTGGAAGGACAGCACCACCGGCACTCGATCATCTGTTCTCGATCCATCCAGCGGAGAAATCATTGCCGAGGTTCCTAGGGCGACTAAACAGGACGCCAAAGCTGCCGTTGATGCGGCTAGAGATGCTTTCGGTTCGCCAGAGTGGCGGGATATGGATTCCGGGAAGAGGGGGAGGATTCTCACGAAGCTCGCTGGTCTGGTACGGGAGAATTCGGATGAGCTTGCGAGGCTGGAGACGTCTAATGAGGGTAAGACGCTTCGGGAGTCGAAGGGTGATGTTGCGTGGGCGGCTAGGGCGTTCGAGTATTTTGCGGGGCTCGCTGACAAGATTGAGGGTGAGACGATTCCGGTACCGCCTAAGCGGTTAAATTATACTTTGAAGGAGCCTCTCGGGGTAACGGTCCATATTGTTCCTTGGAATTATCCGATCGCGTTAGCCTCGAGAAGCTTGGCGCCCGCGCTGGCCGCGGGTAACACAGTGGTGATGAAGCCTTCTGAGCTTACACCACTCACAGCGCTCAAGCTTGGAGAGCTGGCGGTTAAAGCTGGGACTCCGAAAGGCGTCGTGAACGTGGTGACTGGGTCGGGAGCAGAGGTGGGATCGGCGCTGGTTTCAGACAAGAATGTTGACGGAATCGTCTTCACAGGATCTGGCGAGACTGGTCGTCAAGTCATGGAAGCTGCCGCCAAGAACATCACTCACGTGGTCATGGAACTCGGGGGAAAGAATCCTCACATCGTGTTCCCGGACGCTGATCTTCCAAAGGCGATCAAGGCCGTCAAGGATGGCATCTTTACTAACGCTGGACAAATGTGCTGGGCAGGATCTCGCGCATTCATCCATGAATCCATCTACGACGGTTTCGTCAAAGACCTGGTGGCGAAGACGACTATGATCAAGGTTGGACCCGGGAGCGAAGAATTGACTGAGATGGGTCCCTTGGTTTCAAAGTCTCGCCAGGAGACCGTTCTGGGTTACATCAAGGATGGAGTTGAGGAGGGCGCGAAGCTGTTGTACGGAGGCAAGAAGCCTAGTGATCCGAGGCTCGACAAGGGAAGTTTTCTCGAACCGACGATCTTCGCTGATGTGACGGGCGAGATGAAGATTGGTTGCGACGAGGTCTTTGGTCCCGTTTTGAGTGTGACGAAGTTCAAGAGCACTGACGAGGTTGTGGCGATGGCTAACGAGACCGACTATGGCTTGTATGGCGGCGTCTGGACGAACAATCTGAAACTCGCTCATGACGTGGCCTCGAGGCTCGAGGTGGGCGGGGTCGCGGTCAACGAGTACTTGGTTACTTTTCCACAGACGCCGTTTGGCGGCTACAAGGACAGCGGGATTGGCCACGAGAACGGGATCCGAGCATTGGAGTACTATACTCGAACGAAGAATGTCTCCGTCAACCTCAGCTAAGCCGTTTTCAAGTCAGCTGGTCAGACTAGATGCTACCTTTTCGTTCAAGGCTTGATTGTATCGATAGCACTGCGGTCTTGGCGGATCTGCGTTACGGGACGGAATCGTGTACTTTTTTCTTAGAGGCTCTTGTCAGTTGGAAGGTTTACTGAGATTCGAGCTGGTAGAAGACTCCTTCTCCGGCTTGCTTTGATTTCAGCACGAGTTCTAGTCCTGGCTTTAGTTCTTTGCGGTCGACCTCGCTGCTGATGGGCGCGAATACCCTCATTCCACCTTCGAGTTCTGCCAATCCGAGCAGATAAGGAGTTGAGTCTTGGAAAGCTGGGGGCGCGAAGTAGACTTCGGTGAACGTTACGAGTTTTCCTTTGCCCTCAATGGGAACCCACGCAATATCGCTGCCCCGGCATTTTGGACAATCGGCTCGAGGTGGAAAGTAGAGCGTGCCGCATTCTTTGCATCGTGTTGCCACGATCTGGTTCTTCTCGAGATAGGATACCAATGGCGCGATCTTTGTCTGGGAGACGTAGCCGAAGCGTCCGAATTTCTCGAAACCCAAGAATACTACGCCCTCAGAATTGAGACTGCGGAGTACATGCCTATTCCTCCAATGTTCTGGGCCAATCCGATCTTTGCACCGTCAACTTGTATGTCTCCAGCTTCTCTCCTAAGCTGATGGACTAGGCTGGTGATCTGGGAGGCTCCAGTTGCTCCCACTGGGTGTCCTTTGGAGATTAGTCCTCCATCTATGTTGACAGGGATTTTTCCTCCGAGCTCGGTCTCGTTGGTCTTGAGGAGTTTGGTTCCCTTTCCAGGCCGAGCAAATCCTAGGTCTTCGTAGTTCAATATCTCAGTGATGGAAAATGAATCATGAACTTCTGCAACGTCAACATCGCTGGGGTTGACACGTGCCATTTCGTAGGCGGACTTGGCCGCGTTCTTCGTGACTTCGAAACTGGTTAGAGGACCCTGTCTTCCAGCGAGAGACATAGGGCTCGAGGCGAGGCCGATGCCTGCTACCCAGACCGGCCTGTCGGTTATCTTCTTGGCCTTTTCTGAACTAGTAACGAGTAGACATGCAGCACCGTCCGCGTTAGCGCAACAGTCAAACAGTTTCAGAGGCTTGGAGACTGGGCGTGAGTTGAGTACTTCTTCGACGGTGACAGGTTTCTGAAACATTGCCTGGGGGTTCTTGGCACCGTATTTCCGGTTCTTTACGGTGACTAAGGCCATGTCTTCTTCGGTGGTTCTGTACTTCGCCATATGGGCGTTCGCGTACATTGCATAGTAGGCTGGCATGCTTGTGCCGAAGGGAGATTCCCACATTACGTCCCCCGCCCTTCCCATGAGTTCCTGAATCTCTCCCGAAGAGAGCTCGGTCATCTTCTGAACTCCAACCACCGCGATTACATCGTGGAGGCGGGACGATATCAGTGACCAGGCGATTCTCAGTCCGACGGCACTGGAAGCACATGCAGCTTCGATATTGAATGTGGGTTTAGGACTGAGGCCGAGATACTCCGACACTACTCCAGCGGGGGATCGCTGCTTATCATAGTGCGTGGCTGAGCAGACTATGGAACCGTCTATCGCCGAGGATTCTAGTTCAGCATCATCAAGCGCGCTGCTGTATGCCTCGAACGCAAGCTCTCGGAGGGAGGCGTCGCTCCGTTTTCCAAACTTTGAATGCCCTACTCCTACTATTGCGATTCGGCCCATAAACTAGATTCCGAGAGTAATTCTGGGTCGGTGCTGTAAAAGAAGGTTACTTGGGTTGGGCTAGAATGCTTCTTTGGACTCGGCGTAGAGGAAAGTGATTCCTCCTGTGGCGATCTTCACACCGTGTCGGCCAGAGTCTCTTCCGGCTTGGGAATCGAGCGCTTTCTTCAAACTATCCATACCGTCGAACTCTAGCTCTACGACTTGGTAGTATGCGAGATCGCCTCGCGGTGCGCCGACAACCTTGTGAACGGTGTACTTCTTGAGTCCGGGCATCTGCTTGGCGATGGGGACGTGGTCCTCCCAGTACTGTTTGTCGAATAGTTCCGGGTCCTTGGGTTTGCCGAACAGGACGATGATTTTCGCCAAGAGTCTCTAGCTCCTAGAAGCTGGTTGCTATGGTCTCGTTTTTTCTGATCTGTACGTCGACCCCTTCAACTTCTATCTCGGGGATCGCGGGAACCTTGATGCCCATTTCTTCTATTTCGCCCCTCTTCTTCTCAATCGCCTGCCTCCAATACTTTACCTTCTCTTCCATAGTCAAACATCCTAATCCTGAATCTCGTGCAATCTGCTCCAGTTCATGATCGACTTTGTCAAAATCAGATGGTAGCCGCCAGAACTCAGACTTGTGTTCGTAGAGGAGTGGAGATAGGAAGATGAAGCCCTGTTTCATCTGGCGAGTAACTGTAAGTTTCTGCTCCTCGGTAAACTCTTGGGACATTGCGCGTAGAAGCGCCATTGTCGCTACCAAGTGCCGGGTCTCGTCCCTGGTTATGTTCTGAAATGATTGTCGATAGACTTCGAGTTTGCTTGTCTGACGCATCGAGTTGAATATCGTCTCGGCTCCGATCTCTGCAAAGAAAAAGCCGGCAAATAATAGCTCGGGAGAGAGGTATTCCCAGGCACTGACGAATCCCTTCCAGTACCTTCGTCCTTCATCGTACAGAGCTTGTATGTTCCTCAACGCCTTTTGTTCGAAATCTGATTGAGGGTTGTATCCGTAGGGCCAGTTGGGGCACAGTTTGTCGCAGGCCCTCCGGCATACCTCATCGTGACGGCATTCATCATAAGTGATCGATGCGAGCATTTTCTTCGTCGGATCCTCCAGGTTCAATTCTGCGGCTCTTACTATGCCAAAACCAAAGGCTCCAATGCCGGATTTCTCGAATAGGGCCAGCTTTGACATCCAATAGGCTTGAGCTATTCGTTCCTTAGGGTCGAAGTTCTTCCCGTCGAGTTCGTCCCAGGGAAGCGTTGAAGGATTCCAGTTTTGAGCGAAGGACAGGTCGAATGCTCGGAACATCATTTCGTTCTTGATGGTCCAGTTCCCGGGGAAAATGTTCAAGTCCGCGGTAGGCTTCTTCTTCTGGGTCTTTGGCAACTTGTATCCGTCTCGGCGATCTTCTCAACATATTACTTAAACGTGAAATCTTGAGGATCACTTACCAGCTCAAGTTCCTGAGAACTTGGGCTGACGCTTCTCAAGGAATGCCCTGACTGCTTCCAGGTGATCTCGGGTTTTTCCTGCGATATCTTGGTTCTGAGCTTCGTACTCAAGGGCCTCATGTAGATCGAGTCTACTGACATGATTCACGACTCTCTTTGAGAGTCCTAGGGCCTTTGTGGGGCCATTCGCAAACTTCCCGGCAACATCGTCTACGACCCTATCTAGTTCCAAGGCTGGGACGACCTGGTTTACGAGCCCTAGATTCTCTGCTTCTTTGGCTCCGACTGTTCTTCCGGTCATGATAAGTTCGAGGGCTCTGCCCGGGCCTAGCGCTCGGGTAAGGAAGTAGCTACTTCCAGAATCTGGCACTAAGCCTACTCCGATGAAGGCTTGTTTAAGGCCCGCTTCCTCGGAGGCTATTCGGATATCGCAGGCGAGGGCAATGCTCGCGCCGCTGCCTGCGGCTATGCCATTGATTCGTGCGATGACAGGCTTCTCCATATGTCGGATCCGGAGGATCATTGGATGGTATTTTTTTCGCAGGTGATCGCCCAGAGAAGGATGAGAGTCTCCACTATACCTCTCTTTCAAACCTGAGACATCTTCGCCAGCTGAAAAGGCCCTACCTGCGCCGGTAATTACGAGACAACGAGTGCCCTCATCCTTTTCGGCGTCTTTGAGGGCGCCGTAGAATTCTTCTCCCATCTTATCATTGAAGGAGTTGAGGGCCACAGGACGGTTCAGGGTGATTCTTGTAATCTGATCCTTCTTCTCGACCAGTATGGTTTCGTAGCCCATCTCATCGACCCTTGAATAGCGGTTGTCGTTTCTCAGTGAAAGCCTTCATTCCTTCCTTCATGTCCTCTGTTGAGAAGAGTAGGTAGAAGTTTCTCCTCTCGAACTGCAGGCCCTCCTCCAGCGGAGTGTCAAAGGCTTTCAAGACTGCTTCTTTGGCTAATCGGGTCGCGACTGGTGCTTTCTGCGCAATCTGCATGGCTAGCTTCCTTGCTTCTTCGAAGTAGGCCTCTACTGGTACGATCTTGTTGACAAGTCCATGCTTCTCCGCCTCCCTAGCGCTAATGGGTTGCCCGGTGAGGATCATTTCCATGGCGCGAAATTTTCCCATAGTTCTCGTCAAGCGTTGGGTTCCGCCTGCTCCGGGCATTATTCCTATGTTGATCTCAGGCTGTCCGAACTTTGCGGTTTCTGAGGCGATGATAATGTCGCAGTTCATTGCTAGCTCGCATCCCCCGCCTAGTGCGTGTCCGCTGATGGCTCCTACGATTGGTTTGGCTGTTTTCTTCAACCTGTCCCAGAGTGCGAACTGGTTGCGCTGGATGAGGTCGACGGGGGTTGCCTCGGATAGTTCTTTGATGTCTGCTCCAGCCGAGAATGCATCATCGTTTCCTGTCAGAACGGTAGCTCTGATTCGATCGTCTCTATCAAACGCTTCGAGAGCCTCGACGAGTTCCCTGAGCAGTTCGAAGTTTAGAGCGTTGAGGACCTTGGGTCTGTTTAGACGAATGATTCCGATAGGTGGCTCTGTCTCGACGAGTATCTGGCTGAACGGCAAGCGGGATCAGTCTTGTCGGTGGTGGAGCGTGTATAAAGCGTTGGGAATTCTCAGTGAGTCGTCTCGAAGAATTCGTGGTAGCCTCCTTTGCTCCCTTTTCTTCGCGAAGGATCGCCCATGTATCCTTGGTTCACCATCTCTCTGAGGGCCTTTGGCGGAATCCACTTTTCATCCCCGGTGGCTTGAAAGAGTGCTTCGAGATTTCGGAGTCTTGTGTCAAGCCCTACGAAATCAGCGAGTTCGAAGGGTCCCATGGGGTGATTGTATCCGAGCTTCATTGCTAAGTCGATGTCGTGAATATTGGCGGTTTCTTCTTCGAGAAGCTTGGACGCTTGGAGATAAAGAGTGAGTCCAAGCCGGTTGGCGATGAAACCGGGTTCATCTTGGGCGATGATGGGCGTCTTTCCGATCGACTCGACGATCTTGGCCGCTTCCTGAATTGCTCTCTCCGAAGTCTCGTCGGTCTTGACGATCTCGACGAGTTTGGTGATTTGTGCGGGGTTGAAGAAGTGCATGCCTAGCAATCTGTCTTTCTTTGAGAGTCTTGATCCTATCTTGCTGACCGTGAGCAGAGTCTTGGCGCCTTCTTCCCGGGTTATCTTCGCCTTGGCAACCGCCGATTCTATCCCGTAAGGACCGTGGGCGACCTCGTCAAGCCCTGACTTGACTGCGACAGGATTCTCGTCGGTCACTGCTACTTCGCTGCCGTGTTGTGCGAAGACTTGGGCTATCTGGCGTCCCATCATTCCGAATCCGATGACTGCGACTCTCATTTGGAAGAGTTCTCTGAGGCCCTTTCCTTCTTGACCAACGCGACCATTCTCAAGCGTTCCTCTCGCCTTCTCTTCGCATCCTTCCATCGACGTTTCTCATCGGGGGTTTCTGGAACAACGTCGGGGATCTCGGTGGGCTTTCCGTTTTCGTCCATTGCAACATAGGTGAGGTATGAGGATCCTGTGTGAGTAACCTTACCTGTCTTGAGGTCTTCTGCTTCTATTCTTACGCCTACTTCCATTGATGTGTGGCCCGCGTAGTTTAGTGAGGCTTTGAGCGTGAGGAGGTTTCCAACGTAGACTGGGTTGTAAAAGTCCATCCGGTCCATGCTAGCGGTGACGACTGTCTTTCGGGTGTGGCGTAGGGCTGTAACACCTGCTGCGACGTCTACGAGTTTGAGTATTGTTCCTCCGTGGACGAACCCCATCGGGTTAGCATCGCTTGGCAGCATCTGTGATGATAGGATGGATTTCGATTCGGTGACCGGCTTCGAGGGTCTCATAACCTTCTGGGCTCCCAGCTATCGGAATTTAGCCTTGTCACGAGGAAGCACGGGATTCTGTCTTGCTTAGGGTTAGTTCTTGTCTTTCTAGGGGGGCGCTCGAGATTCGAGTAGGCCCCGGGGGGGCGAAAAAGATTCTGCTCTAGAGTCGAGAATCTTTTTTCGGAAAAGATTTCACGAGCAACGGTCTTTTCAAGAACCGGTTTCAGGAGCGATTCAGGAACCAGTCTCAATACCGGATTTCAGATGCTGTTTTCAGTTATTTCTTCCACTTTTGTTTCTATATGATCAGCGGGCTGTTCTTATCCGGAGAAGAATTCCAAGTAGGACGAACTCTACTGCTTTGGCAACGTACGCTAGGGCGATGTTGGTGTTTGGCGCGTTGACGGCTGCGGATGCTGCCCAGAGGACGATGACAATGATGACCCAGTAGATGCCAATTTTGAGCCAGAGATCACGCCGATTGTTTGCTGCTATGAGACCGATGCCACCCAGATACACGAGGGCTATCAGGATTAATGGGACGCCAAGCGGTATTCCGTAGACCCATATTCCGATGTACAAGTGAAGGATTGCGGTGACTGCTGCCAATACTAGGGCAATGTTGAGGAGGCTCTTCGGATAACTGGTCGGTGGGGCCCTAGTGATCGCATCGGATTTCTCGCCTGTCAAGGCGCGTTCTACGTGCTACGTCGATGGTAGTTCGGGTATTAAGATTAGGCATGCGACTACTTGGGCAGAGTGTACTCTGGAAAGCTACGGCAAGCGTGAGCCTCGTAAGCGAGTATGCCTGCTTTCAGCTGGGTCCCCGTCCTAGATACGTTTTGTTTCCTCGACGTCCGCAATGAAAAAGAATATTGTTTTAGGGATGGTGGGGCCGGTGGGATTTGAACCCACGACATCCGCCGAGTCTTTCGTCTACGGGTATCTTCACGCGCTCCTGAATTTCGTCATCCCGCCAATTGGAGGTCTGCTTACCCGTTGTAGTATATTCTGGAGCCCGTCGTCATTCCTTTCTAGGACCCATTTTTTGCTATGGGTCTGGCTAGACTACGGCCCCTCAACTGATTTGAAGGCTCGAGGCCCCACCGAACGGCCGGCTAGGAAATTCTCAGTATAAAGCTAACTGAATCAGGTTGCCCCATTCATCTGTCTTCGAAACGCGACGGTGTCGGGAGGTCTACGGTTGTTCTTTCTGCGCGATGTAGGTCCTAGTCTCAGGAACATACCATCGGGTTGTTTCACGGAACCTGTGCCAGAAGTCGTGGAAGGCGGAGAGGTCGCGTGATTCGACCGTGATCATTCCGTTGTAGGTGGTGCCCCAGATGTGGGCGTATTCCGCGACTATCTCCACATCTTTGGACAGGTTCTTCTTGAACTGTTCCCAGCCAGCAGTCGCCTTCTTCTTGTCAGCCTCGGTCAAGGGTCTTACGCGATAGAAGATCAGGAATGCGAATATCACAGAACTACACCTTAGGTCGCGCCTATCCAACGGTTAGGTTAATCTTGTTTTCGCCCTGTGGGGACTAGACCTGGAAAGCGGCGTGGTTGAGTTACATGCCTCTTTTCTGATGGGATTCGCCACTAGCCCTCAGTGATGATGGGTCTAGGTGTCTAGGGGATTCTATTGCGGAAGGCAGCAGTCATCGTATTCCTCTCGCTAAGCCTTCTCGTCTTCCTGCCGACTGACACGTCACCAAATCACAGCTATCCTCGTGGTTTTCTCAATTCGGGACCGGTTGGGTCAACGGACTATCCTTGGGCGATGTTTCACTATGACGCTGGGCGGAACGGGGTTACCCCGGCTTCTGGTCCTACCTCTGCGAGTCTCATGTGGAGCTACCCTACGGGAGGCGTTGTGTATGCTTCGCCAGTTGTGGCTGATGGGTTTGTATTCATTCCATCTTATGATGGCAAGCTGTATGCGCTTGACGAGTACACTGGCTCCCTCATCTGGTCCTTTGGAACTGGATCAAATATCGTTGCAACTCCAGCTGTGGGAAACGGAATAGTCTACCTGGCATCCAAAGACTTCACAGTCTACGCTCTTGATGAGAATACTGGTTCGGTGATATGGCGAATATCGAATGTCGCGCCTGTTGTATCCTCTCCCGTACTAGCAGATGGTAAGCTATTCTACGGGACTTTGTATTCTCCATCGGCGGGTAGGGCCGAGTTTCTAGCGCTTAATCCTCAAGATGGAACGGTCTTCTGGAGACAGACTATAAGCGACTACATTGAGGGTTCAGCGGCTGTTAGCAACGGGCTTGTGTTCTTCGGAATAGGAGCTCTCAGTAACGGTGTCGTTACCGCCCTGAACGAGACGACGGGGAAATTGGCGTGGAACTACAACACAGCGGTAGCAACTACGATTACCACCGCGCCCGCTACCGCATACGGCAACGTCTACGTCGGCCTCGACAGTACTAGGTTCCTCGCGCTAAGACAAGCTAGTGGAAGCCTAGTATGGTCCTTCAATACACCAAGCGGTTCCAATGCGACCACCCCTGCGATCTATAATGGCGTTGTTTACTTCGGGACAGGAAGAGGCATCGTCTACGCTCGCAACGCGACTACCGGCGTTCAGATCTGGTCATATAATACGCCAACTGGCGGAGCTGTAACGTCTTCTCCTGCTTTGGCCCTTGGATCCAAGAGCCTGTTTTTTGGTTCAAATGATCACTACATGTATGCGCTTAACATCATGACAGGCGCGTTTCTTTGGAGGTACTTGACCGGCGGACAGATTTCCTCCTCGCCTGCGGTGGCAAATAGCCGGGTCTTCTTCGGTGCTAAAGACGCTAAGGTCTACGCCTTGGGAGTCATAATTCCGCAGCTACAGGCTGCAATCAGTGCCACTCCTAGTGTTCTAAGACCTATGGTGGTCTCCAACATTACAGTGACGGTCAGAAACAGCACTGGCCCGATCTCAGGGGCCAATCTAACCCTCTCCTCCTTGACATTCGCCTCTCCGGCCTGGCAAGCCTTCAGTCAACCAGTAATGACTAGTCCAGGAACTTACGTGTGTAATTTCACTGCTCCGGCAGTGATTTCGACTAGTAGCGACATTATCCGCGTCATGGCGGGCGCGTTTGGCTACCTCAACGCTTCGGCAACTACGACTATTATCGTCAATCCATTTCCTCCGCTGACCGTCGCGGTTGCTGCGAAGCCAGGGACTACTACTCCGGGGGGCGAGGTCCTGCTCATGATTAAGGTGACTAATGGGACAGATCTGATTTCCGGGGCGAAGCTCAACCTAACCTCGTCATCGGGTGGAAGCTTCTCGGGATTGACCGATAGTGGGAATGGAAACTATACAGCAATCTATACGTCTCCCCTTCAGGGTGCGACCGATGTTGTAACGGTCCAAGCTTCAAAGGACCAGTTCAGCTCTGCTCAAGGCCAGGTCGTCGTAACCGTGGGTGGGATTCCAGATCTTACGACGGTCAAGGTGGCAGGCCTACCGCTATTCTTGTTTGCTGCAGCCGCAGTTCTCATATTCTTCATCCTTATCGCTATCGCAGTTACGCGCAGGGACAAGTCTCGATCCCGTGGCCCGCCCCGGCCCCAGCAGCCCTCCTTTACCTATGCGTTTGACGGCTGTCTTTTCCGGGAAGGCTTATGTAAGCGATTTCTGACCGGAGGTTTAATGGGGTTGGCGGCCATAGCTGGGAGCTAGGACCCGTACCCATTCCGAACACGGAAGTGAATCTCCCAGGCGATCCCTGTGGTAGTGTGGTGAGAGATCCCACGCGAAGCTTAGACCGCTGCCAACCTCAT
>Ga0209235_1000698_pt1 | contig 17461 bp, 15 predicted proteins | sample GraSoi013_1_20cm_4_FD_185817 | JGI IMG/M metagenome (GOLD analysis project Ga0209235, IMG submission 185817) | Grasslands soil microbial communities from the Angelo Coastal Reserve, California, USA - Sample 09_25_2013_1_20cm (SPAdes) (version 2) | ecosystem: Environmental > Terrestrial > Soil >... | reverse complement strand
GCCAGCCTCGAGGAGAAGGCGGAGCAGCTCTCGCTCATCTCCAAGTACAAGAGCGAGTTCCTGGCGAACATGAGCCACGAGCTGCGCACGCCGCTCAACTCCCTGCTCATCCTCGCCAAGCTGCTCGCCGACAACAAGGACGCCAACCTCTCGGAGAAGCAGGTCGAGTACGCGAAGACGATCTACGCGAGCGGCGGCGATCTCCTCACGCTGATCAACGAGATCCTCGATCTCTCGAAGGTGGAAGCGGGCAAGATGCAGATCGAGCCGCGCGACATCGTCCTGGGCGAGCTGCGCGACTACTTCGAGCGCACCTTCCGCCCGGTGGCGGAGCAGAAGGGCCTGCAGTTCGAGATCGAGCTTCGCGAAGACCTGCCCTCGCACATCCGCACGGATCCGCAGCGTCTGCAGCAGGTGCTCAAGAACCTGCTCTCGAACGCATTCAAGTTCACGGAGCATGGCAGCGTCCGCCTGCTGATGGAGGCGGTGCCCGATCGCAGCCACTTCGAGTCCGACGTCCTGCACCGGGCGCGGACCGTCCTCGGGTTCTCGGTGACCGACACGGGCATCGGCATCCCCCGCAACAAGCAGAAGATCATCTTCGAAGCGTTCCAGCAGGCCGACGGGACCACCAGCCGCAAGTACGGCGGCACCGGACTGGGTCTTTCCATCTCGCGCGAGATCACCCGCTTGCTCGGCGGCGAGATCCAGGTGAAGAGCGAACCGGGAGAGGGCAGCACCTTCGTCCTGTACCTGCCCGATACCTGCGTCGGATCGGAGCCCGAGCCAGAGGAAGACGCGCCCCGCGCGCGGGCTCGCGCCGAGGCGGAGCAGCTTGGCCAGCGCGAAGAGGCGTGGCGAAAGCCGGCGGCGGGCTTCCTCCAGGTGGCGCCACCGCCCGTCGAGGAGGTGGTCCAGCGCCCGATCGAGGACGATCGCGAGCGCCTGCGAGAAGGCGACTGCATCCTCTTGATCATCGAGGACGACGTGAAGTTTGCCCGGATCCTGGTGGGAATGGCGCGCGAGAAAGGCTTCAAGGCGGTCGTGGCCACCCGCGGCGATACGGGGCTCGCCCTGGCGAACGAGCTGCAGCCCGCGGCCATCACCCTGGACATCCAGCTTCCGGTGGTCGATGGCTGGAGCATCCTCGATCGTCTCAAGCGCAACCCGCGCACGCGCCACATCCCCGTGCACGTGATCTCCATCGTGGAGAAGACCAAGAAGGGCGCCGCGATGGGGGCGTTCGCCTATCTGGAGAAGCCGGTGAGCAAGGAAGCACTGGAGGGAGCGTTCACGCACATCTCCAGCTTCGTCGACAAGAAGGTGAAGAAGCTGCTGCTGATCGAGGACGATCCTGCGCAGCAGCGGAGCATTTCCGAACTCTTGGGCGGCGAGGACGTGGAGGTGACGGCGGTCGCGACCGGCCGGGCGGGCTTCGAGAAGCTGGAGGCGGAGACGTTCGACACGGTGGTGCTCGACCTGCTGCTGGCGAACGAGGATGGCGAGCGTTTCCTCGAGGACTTCAAGAGCCAGCCCAGGTTCCAGGACGTCCCGGTGGTCGTGTACACCGGCAAGGAGCTGTCGAAGAAGGAGGAGGCGCGGCTGAAGAGATCCGCCGAATCGGTCATCCTCAAGAGCGGCGCGAGCTCGCCGGAGAAGCTGCTGAGCGATACTGCGCTCTTCCTCCACCGGATCGACGAGAAGCTTCCGGCGACGGCGAAGGAGGTGTTGCGGGGCCAGCGGGAGCAGGGCGAGAATGTGTCGGGAAAGAAGGTGCTGATCGTGGACGACGACGTCCGCAACATCTTCGCCCTGACCAGCGTCCTGGAAAGCTACGGGCTCGACGTCCTCTACGCCGAGAACGGAAAGGACGGCATCGCCGTCCTCGACCGGCACCCCGACGTCGATGTCGTGCTCATGGACGTGATGATGCCGGAGATGGACGGGTACGAGACCATGCGGGCCATCCGCCGCGATCCGGCGCACAAGGCATTGCCCATCATCGCCATCACCGCGAAGGCGCTGAAGGACGACCGCGAGAAGTGCATCCAAGCAGGCGCCTCCGACTACCTGGCGAAACCGGTGGAGGCAGACAAGCTCCTCGAGCTCATCCGTCTCTGGGTGAGGTGATGAACGGAAAGGCCCCATCGACGGCGCCGCCCGTGGTCATCGGTGGCGGCGCGCGGCCCTTCGAGGCGGATGCGCCGCCCGCGCGCATCCTGATGGTCGACGACCATCCGCCGAATCTGGTCGCGCTCGCGGCCATCCTCGAGCCGCTCGGGCAGGAGCTGGTGCACGCCCATTCCGGCGAGGAGGCGCTGCGGCAGCTGCTCGAGTCGGACTTCGCCCTGATCTTGATGGACGTGCAGATGCCGGGGCTCGACGGCATCCAGACGGCCAAACTGATCAAGGAGCGCCGGCGCAACCGGCACATCCCCATCATCTTCCTCACCGCCATCCACAAGGACCCGGCGTACATCTTCCGCGGCTACAAGGAAGGGGCGGTCGACTACCTGCTCAAGCCGTTCGATCCGGAGATCCTGCGCGCCAAGGTGTCAGTATTCGTCGATCTCTGGCGCAAGAACGAGCTGCTGCGCCAGCACCAGGCGATGCTGCGGGCGCGCGACGTGATGGAAGTGGAGAGGCGGGGCGAGCTGCGCTTCCGCGTCCTCACCGACTCGATGCCCCAATGCGTCTGGGCGGCCAGGGCCGATGGCGAGATCCACTACTGCAACCGCGTCTGGCGCGAGTACGCCGGCGACGCCGCGGGGCTCACTTTCTTCGACGCCGTACCGGAGGAGGACGCCGAGGAGGTCCGCAGGACCTACCGCACCGCCATCCGCTCCGGCCAGCCGCTGGAGCGCGAGCAGCGCCTGCGCCGCGGGGACGGCGAATGGCGCTGGCATCTCTGCCGGCTGGTGCCGGAGCGCGACGAGTACGGCCGCATCATGGGCTGGATCTGCACGGCGACGGACATCGACCAACAGAAGCGCATCGAGGAGGCGAATCGGCTGCTGCTCGCCAGCGAGAGCGAGGCGCGCAAGCAGGCGGAGATCGCGAACCGCACCAAGGACGAGTTCCTCGCCACCGTCTCGCACGAGCTGCGCACGCCCCTCAACGCCATCCTCGGCTGGACGCGCATGCTGCGGACCGGCGCCGTGGAGCCCAAGGCGCTCAGCCGCGTCCTCGAGACCATCGAGCGCAACGCGCGCGCTCAAACGCAGCTGGTGGAGGACATCCTCGACGTGTCGCGGATCATCGCCGGCAAGCTCCGGATGGACGTGCGGAGGATCGACCTGCACGCGGTCGCGCGCGGGGCCATGGACGCGGTGCGTCCGGCCGCCGAGGCGAAGGGCGTGCTGCTGTCGGCCGACCTGCAGCCGGACACGGAACAATTCTGCGGCGACCCCGACCGGCTACAGCAGGTCGTCTGGAACCTGCTCTCCAACGCGATCAAGTTCACGCCCAGGGACGGGCGAGTGGACCTGCGCATCGAGCGCGTGCGGTCCTACGTGCACATCTCGGTGAGCGATTCCGGAGTGGGGATCGCGCCCTCGTCGCTCGACCATGTCTTCGACCGGTTCTGGCAGGCGGACAGCTCGATCACGCGCGCGAGCGGAGGTCTCGGGCTCGGCCTCGCCATCGTCCGACACCTCGTGGAAGTTCACGGCGGGACGGTCCGCGCCGAATCCGGAGGCGAAGGAAAGGGTGCGCGCTTCACCGTACAGATGCCGCTGCGCGCCGTCGTTCCGGCGCCGGAGCCGGAACGGCCGAGCGCTGAGATCGAGCCCCCAGCGCCGCCGCGCGAGATGCCGGCGGAAACGCTGCTCGAGGATCTCGAAGTCCTCGTGGTCGATGACGAGATGGACGCGCGTGATCTGATCGCAGCGGTGCTGAGGAAGTGCCGTGCCCGCGTCCGCACCGCCGCAACCGTCGACGAAGCAATCGCCATGGTCCGCGAACGCCGCCCGGACGTGCTCCTGTCCGACATCGGGCTTCCCAACGAGGACGGATATGCGCTCATCCGGCGGCTGCGCGAGATCGATCCCACGATCCGTTCGGCCGCCATCACGGCCTACGCCGGCGCGGACGCCCGGCACCGGGCGCTGGAGGCGGGATTCGACGCACATCTGGAAAAGCCCGTCGAGCCGGCCGATCTCACGCTGGTGGTGGCTTCGCTCGCGGGCCGCGTCGCTGTCCCGTTGCCCGAGCGCGAATCGCTGGAGCGGAACGCGAGCGCTGGGTAGCCCCGGCCACCGAAGGAGGCTCAGGGGCTACTCTTGAGCGCAAACATCCGCAGGCAGGGTTATGAGATGGGTTCCAGTCCCTCCGTGAAACGGAACGCCATGGAGTTGCCGCCGCGCGCGCCCGGCCTCTTGCGCACCCTCGTCCTCCTCCACGGCTACGGCGCCGACGAGCGGGACCTTCTCCCCATCGCGCACGAGCTCGACCCCCGGCTGCGCGCGGTCTCGCTGCAGGGACCGATCGCCCTGGGCGGACCGATGCGGGCCTGGTTCAACCTGTGGCAGGACGCGGCCGGGCGAATCTCGTTCGACTCCGAGGAAGCGCGCGCCGCCGTGAGGACGGTCTCTGCGGAAGTGGAGGAGATCGCGGCGCACTCGCCACGTCCCCTCTTGCTCGGGTTCAGCCAGGGAGCCGGGATCGCCCTGGGCGTCGCGCTGCTCCGTCCGGATCTGGTCTCTGGGGTCGTGTCGCTCTCCGGTGTCGCGCGCGCCGTGGAGGACCGCGATCACGCCCCAGTGGAGGACCTGCGCGGATTCCCGGTCTTCGCAGCCCACGGTCTCCACGATCCTTTGATTCCGATCGAGCTCGGCCGCGGCCTCCGCGACACCCTGACCTCACTGGGCGTTTCCGTCTCCTGGCACGAATACCCGATTGGGCACACGGTCATCCCGGAGGAAATCGAATCCGCCAGGTCATGGTTGAAGGACTGTGCATGAGGTGCCCATGGGTCTCGAGATCGAGCGGAAGTTTCTGGTGAAAAAGGAGCTCCTCCCGAAGCAGCTCCCGGAAGGCGACGAGCTCGAGCAAGGCTACCTGAGCGTGGAACCGACGGTGCGCGTGCGGCTGGTCACCGGCCACGACGGGACCCGGCACGCCGAGCTGACCATCAAGGGCAGAGGCCAGGTCTCGCGCCCGGAGTTCAATTATCCCATCCCTCACGAGGATGCGGAGGCCCTGCTGCGCATGTGCTCCCGCACGCTGTGCAAGGTGCGCCGCGAGCTGGGCCGGTTCACCCTCGATCACTTCCGCGAGCGCGACCTGTGGTTGGCCGAGATCGAGCTCGGTGACGAGCGGGAGAGCTTCGAGCGTCCCGCCTGGCTCGCCGAGGAGGTCACCCACGATCCCGACTACTCGAATTCGCGGCTTGCCACCCCCCGGCGAGCGGGATAGAGGCCATCCATGCACAGGATCGCAGCGATCTGCTCTCTGCTGCTGGCGTTCGCGGCCCGCGGCGCGGACCCGGAGATCAAGTTCGAGAAGTACAAGCTGCCCAACGGCCTGACCGTGATCCTGAGCGAGGACCACCGCCTGCCCCAGGTGGCGGTGGACATCTGGTACCACGTCGGCGCCGCCAACCAGACGCCGGGCCGAAGCGGATTCGCCCACCTGTTCGAGCACATGATGTTCTCCGGCTCGAAGCACGTGCAGCCCTCCCCCTGGCAGGTCCTGGAGAGCGTGGGCGCCTCCGGCGTGAACGGCACCACCGATTTCGACCGGACCAACTATTTCGAGGTGGTCCCCTCGAACCAGCTGGCCGCCGCCCTCTGGATCGAGTCGGACCGCATGGGCTACCTCCTCGACACCCTCGACGAGCAGAAGCTGCGCACGCAGCGCGACGTCGTGTCCAACGAGAAGCGTCAGAGCTACGAGAACCGGCCGTACGGGACCGCCGGGCTGCGCGTGTGCGATCTGCTCTTTCCCAAGCCGCACCCGTATTACGAATGCGTCATCGGGGACATCGCGGACGTCCAGGCCGCATCGGTCGCGGACATCCGGCAGTTCTTCCGCACCTGGTACGGGCCGCAGAATGCGTCGCTCGCCGTCGTCGGCGACTTCGATCCCAAGGTGGCCAAGGAGCTGGTCGACAAGTACTTCGGCCCCGTCCCGCGCGCCCCGGACGTGAAGCGTCCCGAGCCGTTGCAACCTTCCATCGGGCGGATGGTGAAGGAGACCCTCGATGACAAGCTCGCCGAGATGCCCAGGCTGATCCTCGTCTGGAAGGGCGTTCGTCAATATTCCGACGAGGAACCCTCCGGCGACGTCCTCGCGGACGTGCTCGGCGCCGGGAGGACTTCACGGCTGTACAAAGCGCTGGTTTTCGAGAGGCAGCTCGCGTCCGGGGTGAGCGCGGGAAACGCGAGCTACGGGCTCGGAGGATGGTTCCAGATCACCGTCACCGCGGCGCGCGGCCATACCATCGAAGAGATGCGTCCCGTGGTCGACCAGATCATCGCCGACCTGCAGCAGGAGGGCCCGACCCGTGCGGAAGTGGAGCGGGCGAAACGGAACATCATCGCCAACCAGCTGCGGTCGGTAGAGAGGATCGGCGGGTTCGGGGGCAGGGCCGACCTGCTCAACCACTACGAGACCTTCCTCGGCGACCCCGGATACCTCCCGCACGACATCGCCCGTTACCGGGCGGTGACTCCGCGGTCCGCGCAGGACTTCGGGCGAAAGTTCCTCCTCCCGTCCGAGCACATCGAGCTGGACGTGATCCCCGCCCCGAAGCGGACTGCCAGCGCCGAAGGGGGGAAGCAATGAAGCGCCTCCTGATCGTCGCATTCACGATCGCCTGCATCGGGTCGCGGCAGCAATCGAAGGGCGCCGCGCAGCAGGGTGCTCCCCCGTCCGAGCAGCAGCCGGCGCCGATCGCGGCTCAAGGTCCCGCGGCCCAGCCGGACGGCGGCGTTTCCGCGCAGATCGGCAAGCAGACCGGGAAGGCCCCTGAACCGGCGGCTGCCCCGCCCCCAGCGGCGCAGATGGCGCAACCCGCTCCCAACGCGGTGGCGGAAACGCCGCTGATGCCGGACGAGCCCTTTCGGGCCCGGGTCCCGCCCCCGCTCGCGCGCCAGCCGCACTTCGATCCGCCCTTTCCCGTGCAGAGGAAGCTCAAGAACGGCGCCAGGGTCCTGATCGTCGAGAACCACAGCCTGCCGCTGGTCGCGGTCAGCGTGCGCTTCCTCCACGGAATCGACGCCGATCGGAGGCAGAAGCCGGGGCTCGCCGATTTCGTGTCGGACATGGTCGACGAGGGCACGAAGACTCGCTCCGCCGTGAACCTGGCGGAGGAGATCGAGGACCTCGCGGCGCACCTCGGCGCGGGCGTGTCGCTCGAGACGGCAAACGTGGGCCTCAATTGTCTCACCGAGACGCTTCCCAAGGCGCTCGAACTGCTCGCGGACGTGGTGGAAAACCCCGCTTTCCGCGACGAGGACGTCGAGCGGGTGCGCGTGCTCAAGCTCACCGCGCTGGAGCAGAAGAAGGCGAATCCCGGCGCCCTGGCCGCGGACGAGGCGGCGCGGATCCTCTACGGTCCCGGCCATCCCTGGGGCCAGCCCGCCGGGGGGACACCGCAGTCCATCGGCTCGATCACCGCTGCCGATCTCGCCGCCTTTCACGCCCGCTGGTGGGTGCCGAACGACGCGGTGATCTCCGTCGCGGGCGACGTGAAGGCCGGGGAGATCGTCCGGCTCCTCGACGAGAAGCTCGCTTCCTGGAAGCCGCACCCGCTGCCCCGGCTCTCCTTGCCGGCCTTTCCCAGGCTGACCCGGCGCGAGATCGTCGCCCGGGAGAAGCCCGGAACGACCCAGGCGCAGGTCTGGGTCGTGGGCCGGCTCTTCAAGGCGACGGACCCCGACGCGATCCCCATGCGCGTCGCCAATCTGACGCTGGGAGGCCTCTTCACCAGCCGGCTGAATATGAACCTGCGCGAGACCCATGGGTACACCTACGGAGTGGGCTCTTCCGTTTCGCTCATGCGCCGGAGCGGGACGTTCGCGGCGCGCGGCGGCATCGTGGCGAAGAACACGGTCGAGGCGGTGGCCGAGTACGAGAACGAGCTGCAGACGTTCTCCAACGGCGAGATCTCCGATGCGGAGCTTTCGGCATCCAAGGAAGCGCTGGTGCGCGGCCTGCCGGGGGCGTTGGAGACGAACGACGCGGTGGCGAGCGCGATGGGAAACCTCGTTTCCCTCGGCCTGCCGCTCGATTACTACCGGACGTTCCCGGCGAGGGTCGGCAAGGTCTCGCACGCGGACGTGAAGCGGGTGGTGAAGAAGTGGATCACGCCGGGGCGGTGGCCGGTGGTGATCGTCGGGCCAGTGGAGCAGAGCAAGGAGGCGCTGGAGAGGCTGAATCTCGGGCCGGTGTCGATTGCGCCGGCGGTGCCTGGGGGAAAGCCGTCGGCGGCGGCTCCATAGCACCGGGCCCTTCAGGGCGCGGAAGGCGAGTGCGGGTTCAGTCGGAAACGCTTCGGCGCTCGAGGGTACGCGGGTCTATCAGGCGGTCCCGGGCGCGCTCTAAAGCGCGCGGTGCACGGAATACCTCGCGATCGCTCGCAAGTCGTCTGCCACGTGCTCGGGCACGGCCGGCGAGTCGAGCGCGCGCAGCGCGTCGTCGCAGAGCCGCTCCGCGTCCGCGCGGGCGGACGCCTCCGCCCCGCTGCGGCGGAGGATGCCGCGCAGCTCCTCTACGTCCGCGTCGGCCTTGCCCAGCTGCGAGCGCAGCCGGTCCGCATCTTTCTTCGCTGCGCTCTCCAGTGCGCGGGCGACCAGCAGCGTCCATTTGCCCTCGCGCAGATCGCCGGCGTTCGGCTTCCCGGTCACTTCCGCAGCGCCGAAGGTTCCCAACAGATCGTCGGCGATCTGGAACGCGACCCCGAGCGGGCGCGCGTACGCGCTGAGCGCGTCGAGGAGCACCTGCGGGGCCGCCGCCAGCGTCGCGCCCAGATGCAAGGGCAACTCGAACGTGTAGGTGCCGGTCTTCGCGCGCTGCACCTCCAGGATCTCGCGCGCGGAGAGCTCGCGCCCGCGCGGCCCGCGCAGGTCCGCCATCTGCCCGGCGATCACCTGTTCGACGGTGCGCGCGGCCAGCGGCGCCCCCGGGCCGAGGAGCTGGTACGCCCAGGACTCGCAGAGGCTTCCGCAGAGCAGGGCGAGGCTCGCCCCGAGATGATCCCCGCCGAGGGCGCGGTGCAGCGTCGGCCCTCCGCGGCGCACGTCGTCCTGGTCCATGAAATCATCGTGGATGAGCAGGTAACCATGCAGCAGCTCCACGCCGATCGATGCGTCGAGGGCCGCCTCCGGCCGCCCGCCGGCGGCCTGGTGGCCGGCGATGAGCAACGCGCCGCGCAGGCGCTTTCCCCCGCGCAGCAAGTAGTTGCGCAGCGCGGCCGCCACGTCGCGCAGATCGACGGGCAGCGCCTGCAGCGCCTGCAGCTTGCCGTCGAGAAACGCGCGCAACCGCGGCTCGGCGATCCGCGAGTACTCGACGATGCAGCCCGGCGCGTCCAGAGGTTACGTCGCTTCGGCGGAAGGTCCGCGGGCGGCCACCATCTTGGCGAGGATCTCTTGCGCGCGGTGCAGCTTGATCTCGCCGGCGGCGATCAGCGCGCGGGCGACTTCCTCGACCGCGGACCCCTTCGCCCCGGCGCTGACGGCGACGTTTCGCGCATGCAGCGCCATGTGCCCCTTCTGGATGCCGACGGTCCCGAGCGCGCGCAGCGCGGCCATGTTCTGCGCCAGCCCGACGGCTGCCATGATGCCGGCGAGCTTGCGGGCGCCCGGGTTTCCCATGGTCCGCAGGAGGACCGGGATCAGCGGGTTCGCCTTCACCGCGCCGCCCACGGTGCCGACCTGGATCGGCAGCTCGATGCGCCCGAGCAGCGCCCCTTCCTCGATCCACCAGCGGGTCAAGGGCTCGTACCGGCCGTTTCGCGCGCAGTACGCGTGCGCCCCCGCCTCGATGGCGCGCCAGTCGTTGCCGGTCGCGAGCGCCACCGCGTCGACGCCGTTCATCACGCCCTTGTTGTGCGTGCAGGCGCGGTACGGATCCGCGTCGGCGAACCGCGACGCCTCGGCGATCCCGTGCGCCACCTCCGCGCCGGAAAAGCCGAAGTCCGCCAGCGCCTCGAAGGGGATGCGGCAGGAGGCGCGCGCGAGCCGCAGGTCCGCGAGGTTGGAGAGGATGCGCAGCCGGACCCGCCCGCCGGTGATGCGCTCGATCAGCGGCGCGACGCCTTCGCACATCGTGTTGATCAAGTTGGCGCCCATCGCGTCCTGCGTGTCGATGATCAGGTGCACGATCGCGTGCGTCTCGGCCCCGACCGCCAGCAGGCGCACTTCGACGTCCTGGGCGCCGCCGCCTCGCGACTTCATGGCGGGATGCAGGCCGTTCGCCACGGCGAGGATCGAGTCCTTCTGTCGGAGGATCGCCGCCTTCGCCGCCTCGGGGTTGGAGAGCTCGGCGACCTGCACCTGGCCGATCATGCGCGGCGCGTCGGAGTCCGCCTTGAACCCGCCACCCTCGCGGACGATCTTCGCGGCGAGCGATACCGCCGCGATCACCGAAGCCTCCTCCACCGCCATGGGGACCAGGACATCCTCGCCGTTGACGAGGAAGTTGAGGCCGATCCCCACGGGGAGCCCGAGCACGCCGACCGCGTTCTCGATCATCGCGTCGGCATTGGCGAGCGGCAGGGTGCCGCTTTCGCCCAGACCGTCCATCTCGTCGCGGGAGAGCTCGAGCTGCTCGGCAAGGCGCCGCAAACGCTCTGCCATCTTCATCTTGTAGAAGCCCGGCAGCCTGCTGGAACCCATCCCGGTGACCTCCTCGGCGGCCGCAGTGTGGCGCAGTCCCGGCCGTACCGCACCGGAAAACGCCCAAACCGGCCAACAGCACTCCCTACTCAAGAATGCGCGGCGTACATGAAAGTCGCGCCGGGAATCGATGAAGATTTCGGGAAGGCCTCGCCCGACCGTCCTACGGCGCTGCGTCGCCGGCACTGCCGGCGGGGACGGTGAGGACTTTTTCGCGCGCGGCGACGGGCGCTTCGCGCCGCAGGCCGAAGAACAGCGCCTTGCCGCCCCGGCGGACGTACAGGCGGGCGATGCCGCTCATGCCGGAAACCACCGTGCGGTACGCCACCTTGTCCGCCATGGCGTGCCCGTCGATCTCCAGGATCAGGTCGCCTTCCCGCACTCCCGCCCGATACGCGCAGCTGCGCAAGTCGACGCTGGTCACGCGCAGCCCGTGGCCGTGGTCGGCATCTGCGGCCGCCGGTTCTTCGACGGCGAAGCCGAACGGCTCCTGGTCGCGACGGAGACCCGGCGCGGGCGGCGGAGGTTGCCAGGGCGAGCCGGGTTTCTCCAGCAGCAACACGCTCAGTTCGAGCGCCCGATCGCTCTCTCCCAGCGTAAGGACAGGAAATGGCTTGTCGCCTTCGATCCGCAGCAGGGCCAGGTCGGTCGCGTCGTCGTGTCCGACCAGCGTCGCCCGATAGACGCGCTCGTCCTCGCCGACCTGCACGGTGATGTCGGTTGCTCCCTCGATCACGTGGCCGTTGGTGGCGATCAGGCCGTCGCTGCGGATGAAGAAGCCGGTGCCGATGCCGCGGACCGGGGTCTCGCTCGGACCGCTCCCGCCCTGGCCGTACATGCGCTCGAGGAAATCCCGGAAGGGGTCGTTACCGCCCCCTCGCGCGGTGGTCGCGACGATGCCCACCACGGCCGGCATCGACGACTTCACCAACGTCGCGATGGAGATCGGAGGCGCCGTCGGGCGCTCTTTCGCCGCGGACGCATCCGTCCAGAGCGGCCTCATGGCGAGCAGCAGCGTGAGGGCGAGCGTCATGCCGGCAAGGGTGGGGATGCTCTCCCGGCGCGGCAACGCGAGCGTCTAATGATGGACCATCGCCGCGACGAGAAGTTCGGCGGCTGTGTTCGCCGCCCGCGGCGGGCGCCTTCCGTCGAGAAGGACGCGAAATTCGTAATCGATGCCCGGCTGCCGCGGCGTCGAGCACCGCACTTCCACGTCGCCGAGAAGCTGCGAAACCACCTTGCCGGTGCACTGGGGATCGCCTTCCCCGCGGGCGGCCAGGAAGTCGAAGATGCTCTGGGCTCCTCCGGGCTTCCAGGACATCGCCGCGGCGATCGCCCTCTTTGCGTCGCTCGCGTCGAAGCGGCCCTGCAGCCAGGAGAGCGCGAAGGCGAGCAGCACCACCATCGCCAGCGCGAGCGGCCAGCGCGTTCTGGGAATCCCGAGCAGTTCCGCCATCGGAGGCGTTTCCTAACACGGTAGGACCCGCGGAGGGTGACGAAGCCCGGGAATGAATCCGGGGCAAAGTCCCGTGTTCCGGTACCAGTGGTTCACCCGGTTGAACTGACGCACCAAGGTGCGGCCGAGTCCACTAAGTCCGCGGTCGATCAGCGATAACCCGCGCGAGCGGGCGGCTCTGCGAGCAGGGAGTCGAGGGCGGCGCGATCGTCGGGATGCAGCGTTTCCTTGGGCGGCTGGGGGACGATGCCCTCGCGGCTCGCCGTGCGGCGGTGCGCGGCGTCCGCCTCTGGAGCGGCCGCCTGCGCCTTGCGCGAGAGGTGACGGGGCGGTCCGCGGACGCCAGGGCCATGCGTTTCGCCGTCGATGCTCGAGACCCAGTCCCAGCCGGCGCGGAGCCCGCGCGCTGCCAGTCGCGCCGCGGTGCGAGGGGGAACGAACCTCGCCGCGAAGGCGACGCCGCCGACGAGGAGGAGGACAAACAGCCACTTCATGCGCGCGACGCTGACATGGCACCGCAAAGGGCGCCAATTTTCCGCCCGCTTGACGGGGGGCGCTCCCGCCCGCATGGTACGCGACCGATGGCGAACGAGTTGGCGATCCGGACCCGCCGGAGCGACCTGTGGATCTGGGCCTTGGTGGCGGCCGCCACCGCGAGCGTGGTCGCACTGGCCGTCATCCAGGGCAATCGCTCCGGGCCGCGCCTGTCCGGAAGGGCGGCGCCAGCGGTCGCGTTGCCCTTGCTCGGTGGCGGCAAGACTGCGCTACCACAGGGAAAAGTGACCGTGGTCGATTTCTGGGCGACCTGGTGCGCGCCCTGCAGGTACTCCATGCCGCGCCTCCAGAGCCTCTGGAGCGAATACCGGCTGCGAGGCGTCGAGCTCTATTCAGTGGATACCGACGATCCGGCGCCCGGCCGTGAAGCGCAGGTTCGGGAGTTCCTTTCCCGCGAGAGGTTGAACTTTCCCGTCGTCCTCGACGACGGCACCGCCTCCGAGGCGTTCCAGGTCGCAAGCCTGCCCACGATGCTGCTCGTCGACCGGACGGGAACAGTGGTCTGGAGCCACGTGGGAGCTTTCACCGCGCCCCAGGAGCGGCAGCTGCGAGCGGCCCTCGATCGGGCGCTCATGCCGCCTTAACCTGGCGCCGTCCTTCCCATCGTGTGGTAGCCCTTGTCGACGTACACCGTCGTCCCGGTGATCCCGCTCGCCAGCGGGCTGCAGAGGAACGCGGCCACGTTTCCCACCTCGATGGCGTCGATCTGCTCCGGCAGCGGCGAATTCGCCTTGTAGAAGTCCACCATCTCCTCGATGAACCCGATGGCGCTCGCGGCGCGCGAGGCCAAGGGACCCGCCGAGATCGTGTTCACGCGGATGCGGAACTTGCGACCTGCCTCGAACGCCAGCGTCCGGGTATCGCTCTCCAGCGCCGCCTTGGCGGAGGACATTCCGCCGCCGTATCCGGGCACCGCGCGCTCGCTGGCGAGATAGGTGAGCGAGACCGCGCTGCCTCCCGGTCGCATCAGGGGCGCGAGCCGCTGCACCATCGAGACCAACGAATAGGCGCTGACGCTGATGGCCGTCAGGTAGCCGTTGCGCGAGGTCTCGAGCAGCGGCTTCTTCACCTCCGGGCCATTCGCGAGCGAGTGCACCACGATGTCGAGCGCCTTGTCGCCGAAGTCGCGCCGCAGCGCCTCCGCCAGCCCCTGGATGGAGAAGTCGCCGCGCTCGTTGTAACGCTTGCTGGTGCGGACATCCTCGGGGCAATCCGCGAGCGTGTCGTAGGCGGCGTCCAGCGGGTAGATCTTCTCGAACTCGAGCATTCCGCCGCGCGAGAGCTTGCGGGACTCGTCGATCTTGCCGCGCCGGATCAGCGTCTCGAAGATGTTCAGCGCCGGCGGCCAGGTGCCGACGCAGACCGACGCGCCGGCCTCCGCCAGCGCCTTGGAGATGGCGAAACCGAAACCCGCGTCGTCGGCGACTCCAGCGACCAGCGCGCGCTTTCCCGTCAGGTCGATTGCCAGCATGCGCGCGGTATCGCGCAACTACCGGGAGTCCGCAAGCGACAGCTCGAAGCGACCGTCCATCACGACAATCCAGCGGCGCCGGCGCGGCGACGCTGGTACTACGTGGGCGTGCTGACGGTGGTCTGCGCGAGGTTCCTGGCGTGAACGAGGCGATCGCCGCTCCGCGGACACGCTGGCCGCTGCGCGCGGCCGGCTGGCTGATCGCGGTCGCCCTCGTCGTGGTGGCGGCGCGCCGGATCGATTTCCCCGCGCTCGGCTCGGCCCTGCGCGCGACCGCCTGGGGTTGGGTCGTCCTGGCGATGGTCTGCGCCGTGATCGGGAACACGCTCGCGCAAACGCGGCGCTGGCAGGCGCTGCTCGAGCCGATTCCTCACCGGCAGCGCGCGAGCTTTTTCGATCTCGTCCGCGTGTCGTTCGCGAGTGGCGCGGTCAGCACCCTCCTGCCCGCGCGAGCCGGTGAGGCGGTGCGCGTGATCGAGCTGAAGCGGCGGCGCGGCTACCCGGCCGGCGCGCTGATCGCAGCTCAACTGGCCGAGAAGGGGATTCAGGCGATCAGCCTCGGCCTCGTCCTCGGGATCTGCGCGCTGCTGCCGGGCGCCTGGGCGCCGCCGCTCGCCCTGGCGGGCGCCGTCGCGGCGGTAGCGGTCGCACTGCTGGCGGTGCTGCCGAGACACGCCCCGGGCGTTGCCGGCCGGTTCCTGGACGCGCTGCGCACCCTGCACGCGGAGCGCTCCTGGGTCCGGAGCCTGCTCTGGTCCATGGTCTCGGACGCGGTGGATCTGCTGCTCGTTGGTCTGTGCCTGCGAGCATTGGGCATCGACGTGCATCCCGGTGTCTGGGCGATGGTCCTGCTGTCGATCAATCTCGCCTTGCTGCTGCCCTCGACGCCCGGTCACTTCGGAATCCTCGAAGCGGGCGCGGTGTGGGCACTCACCACCGCCGGCGTGGCGGCGGAGCCCGCGCTCGCGTTCGCGCTCGTGTACCACGCCGTGAATCTCGTTCCCGGAACCGTCCTCGGCGCGCTGGCCATCTCGGTGCCGTGGAAATGACCTGATACCCTGAAGGCGTGCGCCGTCTCCTGCTCCTCGCGCTGGCCGGATGTGCCCACGCCGGGGCGCCGCCGTCACCGCCGGGATTCGCACGCTCGAAGGAGCGCGCCGCGGAAGTCTGCCTTCCACCGGGCGTCAAGGCCTACCTCGGCGCCCTCCGCTGCGCCGGCGGCGCCCTCGCGCAGACGAAGCGAATCGGATCCGTCGGGAGTCGGGTCACTCCCTCCGACCAGAACGATCCCCGCATCCTCCTGCAGATGGACCCGGAGCGCCCCCTCCAACCCGGCGAGCCGGACCTGCACATCGTGGACGCATTCGAAGTCCGCTGCCCCCACGCGACCTATACCGTCTTCATCGACATGTACCACTGCCCGTCGCTACCCCAACCTCCACCCGACGGTCTGCGGCGATAACTTACTCGGTGCGCCACTGGCCGATGGGTGCCGGCGGCGGAGGAATGTCTTCGTCGCGGGTGCGGCCGAGGTTCAGGGTATCGGCGGCCCAGCCGATCAGCTTCACCAACTCGTGGTCGCGCCATCCCTTGTTGGCCTCGCCGTGCAGGAACTCGACGGCGTTCGCGCGCGTGCGCGCCCGGTGATAAGGCCGATCCGTGGTGATGGCGTCGTAGATGTCTGCGAGCTGGAGGATCTGTGCCGGCACGGGAAACTGCTGCCCCTTGAGGCCGTCCGGATAGCCGCTTCCGTCCAGGCGCTCGTGGTGCCAGCGGATGATCGGCAGCAGGTGGCGAAGGCTCTTCAGCGGCTCGCAGATGCGCTCCCCGATGATCGGGTGCTTGTTCATCACGATCCGCTCTTTGTCCGTCAGCCGGCCGGCCTTGTTGATGATCTCGTTCGGGATGCCGATCTTGCCGATGTCGTGCAGCACGCCGCCCTGGCGCAGCGCCTCGCAGATCTCCTCGTCCAGTCCCGCGAGCCGCCCCGCCTCGACGGCCAGGGCGCCGACGCGCTCGGTATGACCTTCCGTGTACGCGTCCTTCGCCTCGACGGCGTTGGCGAGCGCGAAGATCACCTGCGAGGCGTCCTCCAGCCGCTCGGTGGCGAGGCGGTTGCGCAGCGCGGAACGGATGCGGGCGTGCAGCTCGGCCCGCGGGGGCGGAAACGGGAGCACGTGGTCCGCGCCGTCGTCGAGCGCGGCCACGGTCCGGTCCTCTCCCGGCTCGGCGAACGCCACCACCGGCAAGAGGCGCGTGCTCGCGGCGCCCTTGATCCTCCGGCAGATCGCGCTCCCGGCCGGCGATTCGCCGCGCAGGTCGACGAACGCTACCGCCGGCTTCGACGCCAGCAGCGCGTCGGCGGCCGAGGTGACGGACTCGGTCTCGACCAGGGTGTATTCGCGCCCCAGCGCAGCGGCGATGGCTTCGCGAAAGGCGATGTCACCCGCGACCAGGACGGAGATTGCCATGCGCGAAATGAGCGTAACACCGTTTAGGATCCCAAGCCCACCCACGACGAGCCGTCCGGATAGAGCTCCCGTTTCCAGATCGGCGCGTCCTTCTTCAATGCCTCGATCGCGTGGCGACACGCCTCGAACGCGTCGGCGCGGTGCGGCGCCGCGGCCGCGATCACGACCGAGATCTCGCCGGGTTCCAGCGCGCCGGTGCGGTGGTGGATGGCGATGCGCGCCGCCCACTTTTCCCGAGCCTGTGCGGCGATCTGCTCGAAGATGCGCAGCGCCATCTCCGGATACGCCTCGTACTCGAGCCGCACCACGCGCTTGCCATGGTTCGTCGCGCGCACCGTCCCGACGAAGCTGACCACCGCTCCGCAGTCGGCCCCCGCTACCTCCCGCAACGGGGCCTCCGGCGCGACCACCGCCGGCCCGATGCGATGCGGTACGGCCCCGCCAGAGACGGGCGGAATCAGCGCGACCTCGCTGCCGTCCCGCAGCCTGCTCTCGGGCGCGGCGAACTCCTGGTCGACCGCCAGGCGGAGCCTCTGCGCGACCGGCTGCAGCGCCGGGTGACGCGCGCAGGCGGCAGCGAGCGCCTCGGCGGCGGTGGCGGCGTCGTGAAGTTCGAGCGTCTCAGAGGACGTCCCGGCGCGCTCGCGGGCGGCAGCGAAATAGCGGA
>Ga0209235_1000697_pt1 | contig 17476 bp, 19 predicted proteins | sample GraSoi013_1_20cm_4_FD_185817 | JGI IMG/M metagenome (GOLD analysis project Ga0209235, IMG submission 185817) | Grasslands soil microbial communities from the Angelo Coastal Reserve, California, USA - Sample 09_25_2013_1_20cm (SPAdes) (version 2) | ecosystem: Environmental > Terrestrial > Soil >... | reverse complement strand
CAAGAAGAAGAAAAAGGCGGGAAAGAAGAAAAAGGCGAAGCAAGCCGCCACAACTCAGGCCAGCCCTGCGGCACCGACGGCACCGGCACCTGCCTCACCGCCGTCCACCGCTGCGACTCCAGGCGCGAGAACCGCGCTGAATCCAGCGGCCGCATGGCCGTTTCCCACCGGTTCCCGGCCGTAACCGGGACCCGGGAGAAATGAGGCGAGGGGCGCAAGCCCCTCGCCAGCCCTCGAAGCTCAGCGGACCGGCTTGGTCAATCGGCCCAAGATCGGGGACTTAGGCCGGTCCGCGAGGCTTCACCCGATTCCGGCCGGCGCCGGAACCCACTGCAGGGGCATTTTACCGACGCTACCGCCGAGTCTTTGCGAACTTGAAAACAATTGTCGAAACAAGCCTTTCGCAAACTATCATTTCGCAGTGCATCAACCTCAGAAGCTATTGACAATGTTGGCGTTTCTCCCCAGAATGCCGATATGCTGCACCACAGCATTTGTGCTGGCGGCAAAACAAAACCGCAAGCACTTCTGGCCCGTACTTAGGGCAAGCTTCATCTCGAGTTGCAACAAGCCGGAGGTGTACATGAACGCTTCGACGCTGGTGCTTCGCGCCGCCGCCGTTCGCGCTTACGAGTCGGCCAAGACCCTGCTCGCCATGCTCGGGCTGGCTGCTCTGGCGGGGGTTCTTTTCCTGCCGCTGCAGCACGAGTCCGCCGTCAAGGCTGTTCCCGACCTGGACGGGGACGCCATGAAGACCGCGCGCATCGCCGCGGGCCCGATTCAGGCGGCGGCAGAAACGCCGCGCGAGCGCGAGCAGCGTCTCGTGACCGAGTTCATCGCCAAGCGCTACCGCGTCTCCGAGCAGGCGGTGGCCGGTTTCGTCTCGACGGCATATCGCGCCGGCGATCAATACGCGGTGGATCCGCTGCTGATCCTGGCCGTGATGGCCGTCGAATCGCGCTACAACCCGGTGGCGGAGAGCCAGGTGGGCGCCAAGGGCCTGATGCAGGTGATGCCCAAGTTCCACCTCGACAAGCTGAGCGACCATGGCGGCGAGCACGCGGTGCTCGAGCCCGAGGTCAACATCGTGGTCGGCGCCAGGATCCTGCGCGAGTACCAGCGCCGCTTGGGCGATACCGAGGCCGCGCTGCAGATGTACGCCGGCGCCTACGACGAGCCGACGGCGCAGTACGCGAACAAGGTGTTCGCCGAGCGCGCCCGCCTCGAGGTGTTCAGGCAGAAGGCGAAGAAACAAAGCGTGTAATGCGCGCGGCGGCCTCTTCGAGGTCGTCCATGCTGCGCGTGTAGGCGAAGCGCACGAAGCGCGCCGTGCCGTTCGCGCCGAAATCGACGCCGGGCGTGGCGGCGACGGCTTCCTTCTGCAGCAGATCGAGGCTGAAGCGCTTGGCGTCGCCGCCGCAATCGGCGTACACGTAGAACGCGCCGTGCGGTTCCGCCGGGATCGACAGTCCGGCGCCGCGCAGCGCCGGGACGAGGAAATCGCGTCGCCGTGCGAATTCGTTTCTTCGCCCCTCCAGAATCGAAACTGTCTCGGGCAGGAAGGCCGAGCAGGCGGCGTGCTGCGAAGGAGCCGGCGCGGAGATGAACAGGTGCTGCGCCAGCTTCTCGAAGCTGCGAACTGCACTCTCCGGGAGCACGACCCAGCCCAGACGCCAGCCGGTCATGCAGAAGTACTTCGAGAAGCTGTTGATCAGCACCACCTCGCCCGGCAAGCCCAGGGCGCTCCAGGGCTCGGTGCCGTACACCAGGCCCTGGTAGATCTCATCGACGAGCAGCACGCCGCCGCGCTCGGCGATAAAGCCGGCGATGCGTGCCAGCTCGGATTTCTCGATCAAGGTCCCTGTCGGATTCGATGGCGAGCCCACCAGCAGGCCCTTGGTGCGCGGCCCCCATGCCGCGCGCACCATCTCGAGCGTCGGCTGGAAATGGCCGGCCACCGAGACCGGTAGCGTGCGCGCGACGCCCTCGAAAGCGCGCACGAAGTGCCGGTACCCCGGGTAGCCGGGGTCGGGGACCAGGATCTCGTCGCCCGCGTCGACGTACAGCGCTGCGACCGTGAGCAAGCCGCCGGATGCTCCCGAGGTGACGGCGATTCTTGCAGGCTCTACTTGAGTAGAGAACTTCGATGCATAGTGCCCGGCAATCGCTTCCCGCAGCTTGGGCAGGCCGAGCGTCGCCGTGTAGGCGGTCAGGCCGTCGCGCAGGGCCTGCACGCCCGCCTCGACCACCGGCGCAGGGGCGGTGAAGTCCGGCTCGCCGATCTCCATGTGCACCACGCGCCGACCGGCGGCCTCCAACGCGTGCGCGCGCGCGAGCACGTCCATTACTTCGAAAGGTTCGATTTCTGCTGCGCGGCGCGCCGTGAGCCTGAGCATGACGGTCCGGGATTATAATTTTTTGGTGGATGAACAACTGAAGAACAACGCGCTCGAGTATCACCGGCGCAAGCCCGCGGGCAAGATCTCCGTCCTTCCGACCAAGCAGCTCACCAACCAGCGCGACCTCGGACTTGCCTATACGCCCGGCGTCGCGGCGGCGTGCGAAGAGATCGTGCGCGACCCGGCGCAGGCGTTCGACATGACCTCGCGCGCGAACCTGATCGCCGTGGTCACCAACGGCACCGCGGTGCTCGGCCTCGGCGCCATCGGGCCCCTTGCCGCCAAGCCGGTGATGGAAGGCAAGAGCGTGCTGTTCAAGAAGTTCGCCGGCATCGACTGCTTCGACATCGAGCTCGACGAGCGCGACCCCGACAAGCTGGTCGACATCATCGCCGCGCTCGAGCCGACTTTCGGCGGCATCAACCTCGAGGACATCAAGGCGCCGGAGTGCTTCACCATCGAGCGCAAGCTGCGCAGCCGGATGAAGATCCCGGTGTTCCACGACGACCAGCACGGCACCGCGATCACGGTGGCCGCGGCGATCTTCAACGGACTGAAGGTGGTCGGCAAGCGCATCGAGGAGGTGAAGCTCGTCACCTCCGGCGCCGGCGCGGCGGCGCTCGCCTGCCTCGACCTGCTGGTGAAGATGGGCCTGCCGCTCGCCAGCATCACGGTGACCGACATCAAGGGCGTGGTGTACAAGGGCCGGCGCGAGGAGATGGACCCGGACAAGGAGCGCTACGCGAAGGACACGCGCGCGCGCACGCTCGACGAAGTGATCGCCGGGGCCGACGTATTCCTCGGGCTGTCGGCGGGCGGGGTCCTGAAACCCTCGATGGTCAAGAAGATGGCCGAGCGGCCGCTGATCCTCGCGCTCGCCAACCCGGAGCCCGAGATCCTTCCCGAGCTGGCGAAAGCGGCGAAGCCGGACTGCGTCATCGCCACCGGTCGCTCGGACTACCCCAACCAGGTCAACAACGTCCTGTGCTTCCCGTTCATCTTCCGCGGCGCGCTCGACGTCGGCGCCACCACCATCAACACCGAGATGGAGCTCGCCGCCGCGCACGCCATCGCCGCGCTCGCCCAGGCCGAGACCTCGGAGCAGGTCGCGCTCGCCTACGGCATCGAATCGATCAGCTTCGGGCCAGAGTACATCATTCCGCGGCCCTTCGATCCGCGCCTGATCGCGCGCGTCGCGCCCGCGGTGGCGAAGGCGGCGATCGACTCGGGCGTGGCGACGCGCCCGATCGCCGACCTCGATGCCTACCGCGATTCGATGACGCAGTACGTGTACCACTTCGGGCTGCTGATGAAGCCGGTGTTCTCCGCGGCGAAAGCGGCGCCGCGGCGCGTGGCGTACGCCGAGGGCGAGGACGAGCGCGTGCTGCGCGCGGTGCAGATCGTCATCGACGAAGGCCTGGCCAGGCCGACGCTGATCGGCCGTCCGCAGGTGATCGAGCAGCGCCTCGAGCGGCTGGGCCTGCGGGTGCGCCCGGGCAAGGAGTTCGAACTGGTGAATCCGGAGTCCGATTCGCGCTACCGCGACTACTGGACCACTTACCAGCAGCTCGCCGAGCGAAAGGGCGTGTCGCCCGACTACGCGCGCATCGAGATGCGGCTGCGCGACACGCTGATCGGCGCGATGATGATGTACAAGGGCGAGGTCGACGGCATGCTGTGCGGCACGTCCGGCACGCACGCGCGGCACCTGCACTACGTCGACCAGGTGATCGGCCTGCGTCCCGGCGTGCGCCGTTACGCGGCGATGAATGCGCTGATCCTGCCGACGCGCACGGTGTTCATCTGCGACACCTACGTCACGGCCGACCCGGACGCCGAGAACGTGGCCGAGATGACCTTGCTCGCCGCGGAGGAGGTGCGGCGCTTCGGCCTGACCCCCAAGGTGGCGCTGCTGTCGGCTTCCAACTTCGGCTCGGTCGACATCCCCTCGGCCGCCAAGATGCGGCGCGCGCTGCAGCTCATCGCCGAGCGCGCCCCCCAGCTCGAGGCCGACGGCGAGATGCACGGCGACGCCGCGCTCTCGGAGGAGATCCGCCTGCGGGTGTTGCCTCGCTCGCGGTTGCGCGGCGAAGCGAACCTCCTCGTGATGCCCACGCTGGATGCCGCGAACATCGCCTTCAACCTGCTGAAGACGGCCTCCGGCGGCGGCGTCACCATAGGCCCGATCCTGCTCGGCGCGGCGCGCCCGGTGCACATCCTGACGCCGTCCGCCACGGTGCGGCGCGTCGTCAACATGACCGCGGTCACGGTCGCCGGCGCGAACGCCCTGCGCGGGCAGGAGCAAAGCCTCTTCTAAGGGAATGGATACCGCGGCCGCCAACGTGGCGCCATTCCCGGCGAGCCGGATCAGGCCGCGGGCCGGGCTGGTGTTGACCGGGGGAGGCGCGCGCGCCGCCTACCAGGTCGGCGTGGTGAAGGCGGTGCGCGACATCCTCGGCAATCCGGTCAAGAACCCGTTCCCGATCGTCTGCGGCACCTCCGCGGGCGCGATCAACGCCGCCACGCTCGCGGTGTTCGCCGACAACTTCTCGCGCGCCGTAGGCAGCCTGCTCGAGGTGTGGGAGCACATGCGCTGCGAGCACATCTACCGCACCGACGCCTGGAACATCCTGAAGAGCGGCGCGCGCTGGCTCGGCGCGATGATGCTCGTCTCGCGCAACAACCCGGTGTCGCTGCTCGACAACGAGCCGCTCGCGCGGATGCTGGAGAAGAATCTGGATTTTCAGAGGATCCAGACCCATATCGATTCGGGCGCGCTGTACGCGGTGTGCGTGACCGCCTCGGGCTACACCTCGGGCCAGAGCGTGTCGTTCTTCCAGGGCGGCAGCGGGGTCGAGGGCTGGGAGCGCAACCAGCGCATCGGCGCCGGGGTCAGCCTCAAGCTCGAGTACCTGCTCGCCTCGGCCTCGCTGCCGTTCATTTTCCCGGCGGTGAAGCTGAACCGCGAGTACTTCGGCGACGGCTCGATGCGCCAGATCGCGCCGGTGAGCCCGGCGCTGCACCTCGGCGCCGACCGCGTGCTGATCGTCGGCACCGGCCGCCAGAACGTCGACCAGGCGCGCACGCGCTCCAGCGTCTACCCGTCGATCGCGCAGATCGCCGGCCACGCGCTGAACAGCATCTTCCTCGACAGCCTGGCGGTCGACATCGAGCGGCTCGAGCGCATCAACCGCACCGTGCGGCTGGTGCCGCCGGACCGGCTCACCGACTCGGGCCTGCGGATGGTGAAGGTGCTCTACATCACGCCGTCGCAGCCGCTCGAGCGCATCGCGGCGCGCTTCCTGCACGACCTGCCGGGGACGGTGCGCTTCATCCTGCGGCCGACCGGCGCGCTGAGCCGCGCGGGCTCGAACCTCGCGAGCTACCTGCTGTTCGAGGAATCGTTCTGCCGCGCGCTGATCGACCTCGGCTACGAGGACACCGTGAGCCGCGAGGCCGAGGTGAGGGCGCTGTTTGAACCCGAAGCGAAGGACGCGACATGAGCGAGCAGAAGCCGCCGCAGGACCCGTTCGAGATGTTCCGCCGCCTGTGGGGCCCGCTCGGCGTGCCGCTGCCGGGCATGGCGATGCCGACGCTCGACCCGCAGGAGCTCGACAAGCGCATCGCCGACCTGCGCTCGATCGAGGCCTGGCTCAACATGAACCTCAACATGGTGAAATTCTCGATCCAGGGACTGGAATTGCAGCGCGCCGCGTTGCAGGCTATGCGGTCCGTCACGCCAGGACGGAATTCGAACCCGAAAGGAGAGTGAGATGCCGAAGGCAATCCGTTTCCACAAGACCGGCGGTCCCGAGGTGCTGCAGCTCGACGAGGTGCCGGTCGGCGAGCCGGGTCCGGGCCAGGCGCGCGTGCGCCACACCGCGATCGGCGTCAACTTCGTCGACACCTACCAGCGCTCGGGCCTGTACCCGATGCAGCTGCCGCAGGTGGCGGGCAACGAGGGCGCGGGCGCGGTCGAGGCGGTCGGCCCGAACGTCACCGACCTGAAGAAGGGCGACCGGGTCGCCTACACCGGGCTGCCCGGCTCTTACTGCGAAGCGCGCGTCGTGCCGGCCGATCGCCTGGTGAAGATCCCGGAGGGCATCACCGACGAGCAGGCGGCCTCGATGATGCTGAAGGGGCTGACGGTGCATTACCTGATCCACACCACCTACCCGGTGAAGCGCGGCGACACGGTGCTATGGCACGCCGCCGCCGGCGGCGTCGGCCTGATTGCCTGCCAGTGGCTGAAGACGCTCGGCGTCACGGTCATCGGCACCGTGGGCTCCGAGGAGAAGGCGAAGCTCGCCAGGGACCACGGCGCCGACCACGTCATCAACTACAGCAAGGAGAACTTCGTCGAGCGCTCGAACGCGATCACCGGCGGCAAGAAGCTGCCGGCGGTCTACGACGCGGTCGGCAAGGCGACCTGGGACGGCTCGCTCGACTGCCTGCGGCCGCGCGGGCTGATGGTGTCTTTCGGCAACGCCTCGGGGCCGGTGCCGCCGGTGAACCTCGGCATCCTGTCGACCAAGGGCTCGCTCTACGTGACGCGGCCGACCCTCGCTACCCACATCGCGAGCCGCGCCGACCTGCTCGAGCGCGCAGCCTCGCTCTTCGGGGTGGTGAAATCGGGCAAGGTGAAGATCGAGACGACCGGGCGCTACAAGCTCGCCGAGGCGCAGCAGGCGCACCGCGATCTCGAGAGCAGGAAGACGACCGGCTCGATCATCCTCTTGCCCTGATGCGACGCGGTTACTGGAGATTGAGGATCTTCATCGCGCGCGCGAGGGTATCGACCGAGTCCTGATGCTTGCCGGCCTTGTGGAGCGCTTCACCCTCCGCACGGTACTTCTGCACCTCGGCCATCTGCTGGGCTGAGAGCTGAGGCTTGTTCGCCAGCGCCGCGTCGATCTTCTTCATGTCGGCGGGGCAGTGGAAGGCGAATGCGGCCGAGCTGGCGAGAGCCAGCGCGGCGGCCAGTGCAAACTGCTTCATGATTTTTCTCCTTTATGGAACTTGATCCGGCCGGGCTGAAGGAGCGGCTGCGGCGCCGCTCCCCTCCGGTGCCCTCAGTATACGGCGACGAGGAAGCCGGCGCGCAGGGCGCGCTCACGCCGGCCTCGGTGCTGGTGCCGGTCGTCGCGCACCCGGGCGGCCTGACGGTGCTGTTCACGCAGCGCACTTCCCAGCTGCGCATCCATTCCGGGCAGATCAGCTTTCCCGGCGGCCGCGCCGAGCCCGGGGACCCGGGCCCGGAGTTCACGGCGCTGCGCGAGGCGGGAGAGGAAATCGGCCTGAAGGCCGGGCAGGTCGAGGTCATCGGCCGGCTGCCGGAATACCTGACGCGCACCGGCTACCGCGTGACCCCCGTGGTCGGGCTGCTGACGCCGCCGCTCGAGCTGGCGCCCGACCCGCGCGAGGTCCAGGAAGTGTTCGAGGTCCCCCTCGCGTTCCTGCTCGATCCGCGCAACCACCAGCGCAGGACGCGCGAGTTCCAGGGCCGCAGCGTTTCCTTTTACGCCATCGCGTACGGCGAGCGCGATATCTGGGGCGTGACCGCCGGGATCCTGGTCAACTTCTACCGCCGGCTTGCTGATTAGAATGACCCCATGGGCGTCATCGCGATCATCGCCGCGCTGCTGATCGAGCAGTGGCGGCCGCTCGGCGACCGCAGGAGCGTGAACGAGGCGCTCGGCGCCTGGGCCGGCTGGCTCGAGCAGTCGTTCAACGGCGGCGAGCGCCGCCATGGCATCGTCGCGTGGCTGGTCGCGGTGATACCGGCGGCGGCGGGGGGCGCTGTGCTGCATGCCTTGTTCTACGCGCTGCACCCGCTGCTCGCGCTCGCTTTCAACATCGCCGCGCTCTACGTCACGCTCGGCTTCCGCCAGTTCAGCCATCACTTCACCGCCATCCAGCTGGCGATCAAGTCGGGCGACATCGAGCGCGCGCGGCTCCTGCTCGACGAATGGCGCGGCGCTTCGGGCGTGGTGCGCACGCGCGAGGAGGTCATCCGCCTCGTGATCGAGGAGGCGCTGCTCGCTTCCCACCGCCACGTGTTCGGCGTGCTGCTGTGGTACGTGCTGCTGCCCGGGCCGAGCGGCGCGATCCTGTACCGCCTGGCGGCGTTCCTCGCCGCGCGCTGGCAGGGCCTCGGTGCCTTCGGCCGTTTCGCGCAGCAGGCGTTCTACGTGCTCGACTGGCCGGCGGTGCGGCTGACCGGGGCCGCCTTTGCGGTGGTCGGCGATTTCGAGGACGCGGTCTACTGCTGGCGCACCCAGGCGCCGAGCTGGCCCGAGCCGAACGCCGGCATCGTGCTCGCCGCCGGCGCCGGCGCGATGGGTGTACGGCTCGGCATGCCGGTGCAGGAAGTCGACGGCATGCATCCGCGTCCGGAACTCGGCCTCAGCGAGCCCGCCGACGCCCCGTTTCTCGACAGCACCGTGGGCCTGGTCTGGCGCGCGCTGGTGGTCTGGGTGGCGGTGCTGATCGTGATCAGCATCGCGCGGCTGCTGTGATCAAGGCGCTGGCTTTCGATGTCTTCGGCACCGTCGTCGACTGGCGAGGAGCAGTCATCCGCGAAGGCGAGCTGCTGGCGAAGGAGAAAGGCCTGCGCGTCGACTGGCCGAAGTTCGCCGACGCCTGGCGCGCGGGCTACCACCCGGCCATGGACCGCGTGCGCAAGGGCAAGCTGCCCTGGACGCACATCGATCAGCTTCACCGCATGATCCTCAACGATCTGCTGAAGCCTTTCGGGCTGGGCGGACTGAGCGAGGAGGAGATCCAGCACCTGAACCACGCCTGGCATCGCCTGACGCCGTGGCCGGACTCGGTGCCCGGGCTGAACCGCCTGCGCGGCCGCTACGTCCTCGCGACGCTGTCGAACGGCAACGTCTCGCTCCTCGTCGACATGGCAAAGAACGCGGGCCTGCCCTGGGATTGCGTGCTCTCCGCGGAGCTCTTCGGCCACTATAAGCCCGACCCCGAGGTGTACCAGGGCGCCGCGCGCCTGCTCGGCCTGCCGCCGGGCGAGCTGATGATGGTGGCGGCGCATCCGCGCGATCTCGAAGCCGCGCAGCGCGCCGGTCTCAAGACCGCCTACGTGCCGCGGCCGCTCGAGTATGGCCTGGACGGCAGGCAGGAAACCGGGCCCCACGCGGTGTTCGACGTGACCGCGGGCGATTTCCTCGATCTTGCCGTCAAGCTGGGCGCCTAAGCTCCCAGGACGCCTTGTAAACGGCCGCGCCGGTGAGCGCGCCGAAGAGCGTGATGCCGAAGGCGATGACGCCGAACAGCGCGCCGAGCGGGGCGGCGGCGTTGACCACGATCAATCCTCCCAGGGCCACGACCGCCAGGCGTGCCGTGCCGGCGAGCATCGGGACGCCGACGCGGCCCGCGCCCTGCGAGGCGAAATAAAGCGCCATGCCCGCTGCGAACAGCGCGTAGAACGGCGCGACGCTGCGCAGATAAAGGCTGCCGGTCTCCAGTACGCCCGGGTCGTCGCTGAAAATGCGCACCCATGCGGCCGGGAACAGCGCCGCCGAGACGCCGATGGCGAGGCTGACGCCCACGGCGAGCAGCGTGCCGGTCCAGGCGATTCGCTTTGCGCGCGCAGGGCGGCCGGCGCCGATGTGGGTGCCGACCAGGATGACGAGCGCCTGGCCGATCGCGAACACGATCGGCACCTGCAGAAGCTCGAGCCGCACGCCGACGCCGTAGCCGGCGAGCGCCGCGGTGCCGAAGCTGCCCACGCACCCCGTGAGGATGATCGCGGTCAGCACCGTCTGCAGGGCCGAGACCGAAGACAGCGCGCCGACCCGCAGGATCTCGCCGAACAGGCGCCGCTCGAGCCGCCAGTCGCTGCCGCGGGGCCTGAGCGGGCTCGACCAGAGATACAGCCCCATGCCGAGCGCGGCGACGCCGAAGGCGAGCGCGTAGGCGAGGGCGGTGCCGCGGATGCCCAGGGCCGGAAACGGCCACCAGCCGAGCGTGAGCGCGCCCGAGAGGGGAATCTGCACCAGCGCCGCGGTGATGAGAGCGATCGCGGGAAGCGCGGTGTTGCCGCTGCCGCGCAGCGCGCTGGCGAAAGTATTGGCGAGCCACACCAGGACCGCGCCGGCGAACAGCACGTCCGAATACGCGAGCGCCTGCGCGAGCGCGCCGTCGGTGCCGCCGAGGACGACGTAGAGCGAGCTGCCGAAGCCGACGAGCAGCAGCGTGAACGCGAGCCCGACGCCGAGCGCGATGACTGCAGCGTGGGCCACCAGGCGACGCGCGGCCGCCAAATGGCCGCCGCCGAGCGCGCGGGCCACGGCGGAGGACACTCCGCCACCCATCGCGCCCGCCGACGTCATCTGCAGCAGCATCACGAGCGGAAACACCAGGGCCAGCCCGGCGAGCGCATCGGTGCCGAGGCGGCCGACGAAATGCGTATCGGCGATCGACACCGCGGTCTGGAAGACGGCGAGCGCGAGGCCGGGCGCGGCGAGCCGCGCGATCGCCGGCAGGACCGGCGCCTCGAGGAGGCGCTGCGTGCCTGCGCCGCTCACGCCGCAGCCGCGGCGGATCTGAACCTGGGTGCTTCGCTGATCGGCAGGTGGATCAGCGCGGCGGCAAAGGCCAGCATCACGTCCGCGTACCACATCCACTCGTAGCCGCCGGTCGCCTCGAACAGCTTTCCGCCGAGCCAGGCGCCGAGGAAGCCGCCGATCTGGTGCGACAGCATGACGATGCCGAAGAGGGTGGCGAGGAAGCGCATGCCGTGGAGCTTGACGACCAGCCCGACCGTCGGCGGCACCGTGGCGAGGTAGGTGAAGCCGATCACCACCGCGAAGACGATGAAGGTGCTGGTGGTCTTCGGCGCGGCGAGGAATGCAATCACCGCCAGCCCGCGCGCGGCATACAGCAGCGACAGCACCGACTTCATGCGCCAGCGCCCGATCGCCCAGCCGGCGGTGAAGCTGCCGGCGATGTTGAACAGGCCGATGAGCGACAGCGACCACGCCGCGACTTCGGGCGGCAGCTGGCAGGAGGCGACGACGCCGGGCAGGTGCGTGGCGATGAAGGCGACGTGGAAGCCGCAGACGAAGAATCCCGTGGTGAGATAGATGAAGCTCGGGTCGCGCATCGCCTCGCGCACCGCGGCCCGCATCGATTTTTCCGGCGCTCCGCGCTGCCCGGCCGGCGCGGCCTCGGGCCTGCCGCGCAGCAGCCAGGCGAGCGGCGCGGCCGCCAGCGCCATCGCGCCGACGGCGGAGAGCGCGCCCACCCAACCGAGGACGCCGGTGAGGAGCTGCGCGACCGGCACCACGGCGAACTGCCCGAACGAGCCGCCCGCATTGACGATGCCGCTGGCGAGGCCGCGCTGTTGCGGCGGCACGGCGCGGCCGACCGCCGACATGAGCACGCCCAGGCCCGCCATCCCGGCGCCGCCGGCAGCGACGACGCCGATCAGCAGGATCAGCATCCAGGTGCTGTGGGCATGCGGCGTGAGCACCGTGCCGAGCGTGACCAGGACGCCGCCGAGCGCGATCACGCGGCCGGAGCCGTAGCGGTCGGCTACCGCACCCGCGAAGGGCTGCGTGATTCCCCACATCAGCTGCGCCACCGCGAAGGCGAGGCTGATCGAGGCGATGCCCAGGCCGGTGGCGCTGTTCAGCGGGCTGATGAACAGCGCCTGCGACTGGCGCACGCCGAAGACCAGCGCGAACACCAGCCCTGCGGCCGCGATGATCCACCACTGCCTGCGGTCAAACCGCATGCAGCAGCTCCTCGATCAATCCGTGCAGCGCGGCGAGGCGCCTGTCACCCGCCTGTACGCGCAGGCGCGCCTGCGCCGCCTTCCACAGAGGCCGCGCCGCCTGCAGGGCGCTGCGGCCCTTCGCCGTGACCAGCACCGCTTTGCTGCGCGCATCGGCGCCGTCGCCGACCTTGATCAGGCCGGCGTCGGCGAGCGGCTTGAGGTTGCGGGTGAGCGTGGTGCGGTCGGTGTACAGCAGCTGCGCGAGCTCGCTCAGCGTCGGCGCAGCGCCCTGCCGCAGGGCGTGCGCAAGCAGGGAGTATTGCGTCACCGTCAGGCCGCTCGGCGCGAGCGCCTGGTCGTAGAGCTGGGTGACGCGGCGCGTCAGGCTGCGCAGCCTGAAGCAGGTGCAGGCGGAGGGCATGCACCGATTATACGTGTATCTACACCTGTGCAGCTACACCTTTATGCCGGCCGGTCCCTGCCGCAGCGCCAGCACTGCGTGAACTGCGGCTCGCACAGCTCGCCGCACGACGCGCAGGCCCACGGCGGCCCACTCTTCGAGGAAAAGGCGCTTCGCAGGACGGCCTCGGCGCGCGCGGCTTCGCCGTCGCGGACCACCCACAGCTCGGTCTGGCATTCGGCGGGCGGCAGCTCGCCCATCGCCGAGGAGAGCAGCTCGTTCCTCACCACGGCGCGGATGCCCTCGGCCTCCAGGAGGTTCCTGGCATGGTGTACCGCCGCGAGGTTGAACGAGCTGTAGATTCTCTTCAAAGCTCGAACAGCGCGTCGCACTTGGCGGCGCAGATGAAGTCGTTCTCCGACAGCCCGCCGACGGCGTGCGTCGAGTACTCGACCCGGCACTTGTTGTAGCCGACCGTCAGGTCGGGATGATGGTCTTCGCGGTGCGAGATCCAGGCGAGCGCGTTCACGAAGGCCATCGTCTGGTAGTAATTCGCGAACGGGTAGAGCTTCACCAGCTTGCCGTCCTCGATCGACCAGCCCTTCAGCCGGCGCAGCATGTCCTTCGCCTGCTTTTCCGAGAGCTTCGTCATGTGGTTCGGAGGCGTGCGATGCGGATCGCCGCCGGCGGATGGGAATCGTAGAAGGCCGAGTGCAGCGGATCGGGGGTGAGGGTAGCGGCGTTGTCCTGGTAGAGCTTGACCAGCGCCTTCACCAGCTCGGCCGCGTCCGAGTGGTCCGCCGCATAGGCGTCGGCCTCGAACTCGTGCCGGCGCGAATAAAGGCTCGAGACCGGCTGCAGGAAGAAGGTGAACACCGGCAGCACCAGCACGAACAGCAGCAGCGCGACCGCGGTGCCGCGGCTCGCCACGCCCAGCCCGTCGTAGAACCAGGCCTCGCCGACGAGCTGGCCGAGTCCCCACAGCAGGGCGAGCGACAGCCCGAAGAGCAGCGCCATGCGCTTCCAGACGTGGTGGCGCCTGTAGTGGCCCAGCTCGTGCGCCAGGACCGCCTCGACTTCGGGCGGCGCGAGGCGCGACAGCAGCGTGTCGAACAGCACGATGCGCTTGGCCGCGCCGAACCCGGTGAAATAGGCGTTGCCGTGGCTCGAGCGCTTCGAGCCGTCCATCACGTACAGCCCGCTCGCGCGGAAGCCGCAGCGGTGCAGCAACGCTTCGATGCGGCCCGCCAGGCCCGCATCCTCGAGCTTGGTGAAGCGGTTGAAGAGCGGCGCGATGAACGTCGGGAAGATGAGCAGCACCAGCAGGTTGAAGGCCATCCAGGCGATCCAGACATACAGCCACCAGAGATCGCCCATCTTCGCCATCAGCCACAGGACCAGTATCAGCAGCGGCAGGCCGAGCGCGGCGGCGAGCACCGCCTGCTTCGCGAGATCGACCAGGAACAGCTTCGGCGTCATGCGGTTGAAGCCGAACTGCGCCTCGATGACGAAGGTGCGATACAGCGACAGCGGCAGCTCCAGAGCCGCGATCAGCACCACCACGGCCGCGAAGAGCGCGGCGCCGTGCCACAGGCCCTGCGCCTCGAACACCCGGCCCCATTGCGCCGAGATCCAGTCGATGAGGCCGCCGAGCGTGAGCGCGAGCAGCACCGCCGCGCCGAGCAGCACGTCGATCATGCCCAGGCGCGCCTTGGCGACGGTGTAGTCGGCCGCCTTCTGATGCGCGCCGAGAGGGATCGCCTCGGCAAACGTGCGCGGCACCGCGTCGCGGTGCGCGCGCACGTGGCGGATCTGGCGCAGCGCGAGCCACAGGCGCGTCGCGGTCGCGAGGCCCAGCGCGAGGAGGAACACCCAGGTAAAAGCGTTGATCACGCCATGAGAGAATAAAGCATGCCCGTGGACCAGAACAACCTTATCTGGATCGACATGGAGATGACCGGGCTGCAGCCCGACTCCGACCGGATCATCGAGATCGCGCTGCTGGTCACCGATGCGCAGCTCGTCGCGGTCGCCGAGGGCCCGGTCATGGTGATCCACCAGCCCGGCGAAGTGCTCGACGCGATGGATGCGTGGAACAAGGCCACCCACGCCAAGACCGGGCTGATCGAGCGCGTGCGCTCATCCAGGCTCACCGAGGCGCAGGCCGAGCGCGCGGCGCTCGAGTTCCTCGCCCAGCACGTTCCGGCCAGCGTCTCGCCGATGTGCGGCAACTCGATCTGCCAGGACCGGCGCTTCCTCGCGCGCTGGATGCCGCAGCTCGAGGCCTACTTCCACTACCGCAACCTCGACGTCTCGACCCTGAAGGAGCTGGTGCGGCGCTGGAAGCCCGAGGCCGGCAAGGGCTTCCTCAAGGAGAGCAAGCACGAGGCGCGCGCCGACATGCTCGAGTCGATCGAGGAGCTGCGCTATTACCGGCGCACGGTCTTAGCTATTTGAGATGGCTTAGCACCCAGGGAAAATCGGGGTCAGAGCCCGATTTCCTCTAGCAAGGTTGTTATTCGGTGGCTTGTTTGGAAATCGGGCTCTGACCCCGATTTTCCAGATGGCGCAGCACCCAGGGCTCGACCACCTCGGAGCGCACCTTGCCGTCGGGCCAGCGCTCCGAGCGGCCCATGTGGCCGCCCTGGGGATTGACCCAGACGTCCTTCGGGTCGCCGTGCTTCATGAGCAGGTACAGGTCGGCGATCGGCTGCTGGCTGTCGCGCTCGCCGTTGACCAGGAGCATCGGCGCCGACGCTCGCTCCAGCATGCCGCGCGCAAGGAGAGAAAGACGGGGGCCGTAGGCGAGAAATTCGTCCATCGACTTCGTGCCGTAGACCGAGGCGCGCGCCGGGTAGACGTCGAAAAGATACTCGCGGGTCGAGAAGGCCTTTTTCTGCCACTCGGGCGAGTAGTACTCGTGGATGCCGACGCCGTGCACCACCGCGCCGCGCAGGCGGTCCTTCTCGGTGTACGCCATGACCGCCGCCCAGTACCCGCTCCAGCTGCGTCCCTGCACGACGATGCGCTTCGCGTCGATCTCCGGCCGCGTCTGCAGGTAGTCGAGCGCGCGCGAGAACATGCGCTCGGCGCCGACGTCGACCAGGATCGGCGCCTGGCCCGTGCCGGGCATGTCGAGCGCGAACACGCCGACGCCGTTCTTCAGGTAGGCATCGGCCTGCGCGATGACTTCTTCCTTGCGCGAGTCGAGGCCGTTGATGCCGAACACGAGCGGCGCGGGCCTCACGTTCGCAGGCAGGCGCAAATAGGCGACGATCTCCGCTCCCTCGAACGCGATGCGCAGCGTCTCGATCGGCGGTGCGAGCGATCTCGCGTACTGCTGGAACGCCTCGAGGGCGCGCGCGTAGGCGCGCTGCTTGCCGGGCGAAAGCCGCTCGCTCGGCCAGCGCGCGACGTTGAAGCTGCGCCAAGCCTGGTAATAGTCGCCGCGCTGCAGGTGGCGCTCGCCGACGCGGCTCCACACCGCCGCCCATTCGTCGGGCTCGAGGCTGTGCAGGCCCGCCATCGCCTCGCGCGCGTCCTCGGCCTTGGTGCCGGCGAGCGGCCCCAGGTTGCGCTCGGCGCGCCGGATCGTCTCCTGCTTCAACTCCTCGAGCGAGCGCGGGCCCCAGCTTTGCGCGAACGAAAGGAATGAAACGGCCGCGAGCACCGTGGCCGCCGCTAACTGCTTCACCGACGTTTCTTTTTGGCCGGTTTTTTCGCCCGTGGGGCAGCGCCGCCGACCTCGACGATCGCCTCGATCTCGACCGGGATGCCGTTGGGCAGGGATCCCATGCCGACGGCGGAGCGCGCGTGCTTGCCCTTGTCGCCGAACACCTCGACGAACAGGTCCGAGCAGCCGTTGATCACCTTGGGCTGGTCGGTGAAATCCGGCGTGCCGTTCACCATGCCGAGCAGCTTCACCACGCGGCTCACGCGGTCGAGGCTGCCGAGCTCGGCCTTCATCACCGCGAGCAGCGCGAGCCCGACCGAGCGCGCGTGCTGGTAGCCTTGCTCCACGCTGAACTCGGCGCCGAGCTTGCCCTTCACCGCGCTCGGGCCCTTGCCGGCGAGAAACAGCAGGTTGCCGGTGCGCACCGCGTTGACGTAGTTCGCGACCGGCGGCGTCGGCGCCGCCAGCTGGATGCCGAGCTCCTTGAGGCGCTTTTCGGCGCTCATGACAGGGTCACCACCTTTCCGGGGTTCATCAGGTTGTGCGGGTCGAAAACCTTCTTGATGTCGCGCATCAGGCCGATCACGTCCTCGCCGAGCTCGGCCTGCAGCGAGCCCTGCTTGCCCATGCCGATGCCGTGCTCGCCGGTGCAGGTGCCTTCCATGGCCAGCGCGCGCTTCACGAGGCGCGCGTTGAGGGCTTTGGCCTCGTCCATCTCGGCCCGGCTGCCGGGATCGACCAGGATCACGAGGTGGAAGTTGCCGTCGCCGACGTGGCCGAAGAGCGGGATCGGCATCGAGGCTCGCTCGATCTCCTTCGCGGTTTCGGTGATGCACTCGGCCAGGCGCGAGATCGGCACGCATACGTCGGTGGATACCGCACGCGAGCCGGGCTTGAGCTGCAGGCAGGCGAAGTAGGCGTTGTGGCGCGCCTCCCAGATCTTCGAGCGGTCTTCGGGGCGGGTGGCCCACTGGAAGTCGAGCCCGCCGTTGTCCCTGGCGATCTCCTGCACCTGCTTGGCCTGCTCGACCACGCTCGCCTGCGTGCCGTGGAACTCGAGGAACAGCGTCGGCGACTCGCGGTAGCTCAGCTTGTTATGGCGATTGAGGGCCGCCATGGTGGTCGCGCACAGCAACTCGCTGCGCGCCACGGGAACGCCCATCTGCAGGGTCTGAATCACGGTCGTCGTTGCGCCGTCGATGGTCGGGAAGGCGCACACCGCCGCCGACATCGAATCTTGAACCGGGTACAGGCGCAGCGTC
>Ga0209235_1000696_pt1 | contig 17494 bp, 14 predicted proteins | sample GraSoi013_1_20cm_4_FD_185817 | JGI IMG/M metagenome (GOLD analysis project Ga0209235, IMG submission 185817) | Grasslands soil microbial communities from the Angelo Coastal Reserve, California, USA - Sample 09_25_2013_1_20cm (SPAdes) (version 2) | ecosystem: Environmental > Terrestrial > Soil >... | reverse complement strand
CGGCGTCCGCACGCTGATCGTCACCAACGCCGCGGGCGGGATCCGCCTCACCTTCCGGCCGCCCACGCTGATGCTGATCGCGGACCACATCAACTTCATGTTCCGAACCCCGCTCGTGGGCGCCGTTCTCGAGGGGGAGGAGCGCTTCCCCGACATGAGCGAGCCGTATGCCCGTGAGCTGCGCGCTGTTGCCCGGGACGTGGCGCTCCGGGAGAGGATCGGGCTGGAGGAGGGGGTGTACGCCGCGCTGCTCGGCCCGTCGTTCGAAACCCCCGCGGAAATCCGGATGCTGCAGCGTCTCGGCGCGGACGCCGTAGGGATGTCGACCGTGCCGGAGGTGATCGTGGCCCGGGCGCGGGGGATCCGCTGTCTCGGTTTTTCGAGCATCACGAACGTGGCGGCCGGGCTGTCCGCCGCGACCTTGTCCCACGAGGAGGTGCTCGCCGCCGGGAAGCAGATCGCCGGCCAGCTCGCGACCCTGATAAGAGGCGTGCTCGTGAAGCTTTAGCCCTTTCCCCTTCCCCGGCCGTTTACCGTTTCCTGACACGTTCGTTGCAACCCTTTCGTACCACGAGCTGTCATAGTTGGCGTCGATCAGCCTGCCTCGGACGCCGTCGCCGGGGATCTCGCACCGACCTCCGTCTCGAGGTGCCTATGTTTCTGGCTGTCCTTTGGCTGGCCGGCTTCGCCGCCGCCCTTGCGCCAACACCCGCGGTCGCCACCGATTCTCCCGCAGTAGCCCCGCAGCAGGTACGCGCCATCCGACTGGTCCGGCCGATCGTGATCGACGGGGTGCTGCGCGACGCCATGTGGGAGGGGGCCGAGCGCGTAGCGGACTTCCTGCAGCGAGACCCCAATGAGGGAGCGGCCCCGACGGAAAGCTCCGTGGTGTACGTCGCCTACGACGATGCGGCGCTCTACATCGGCGCCCGTATGTACGACGCGCATCCCGACTCGATCGTCGCCCGGCTGGGGCGGCGCGACGCGCAGACCAACTCGGACGCCTTCACCGTGTACATCGATCCCTACCACGACCGCCGCAGCGGCTACTACTTTGCCATCAACGCGGCGGGGACGCTCTCCGACGGTACGCTGTACAACGATGAATGGGACGACAACTCGTGGGACGGGGTGTGGGAGGGGAAGGTCACCCGCGATTCGCTCGGCTGGACGGCGGAGCTGCGCATCCCGTACTCCCAGCTCCGTTTCATCCAGAAGCCGCAGTACGTGTGGGGGATCAACTTCCGGCGCGACATCGCGCGCAAAAACGAGCGGGATTACCTCGTCTACACGCCCAAGAACGGCAGCGGCTTCGTGTCGCGATTCGTGGACCTGGTGGGGATCGAGCAGGTCACCCCGCCGCCGCGGCTCGAGGTGTTGCCCTACACGACCGGCAAAGCGGAGCTCTCGTCCCGGACCCCGGGCAATCCGTTCAACGACGGCTCGAAGCTGACGCCCGGCATCGGCGCCGACGCCCGCATCGGGCTAGGGCCCAACCTCACCCTCAACGCCACGGTGAACCCCGACTTCGGCCAGGTCGAGGTGGATCCGGCGGTGGTGAACCTGAGCGACGCCGAGACGTTTTTCCAGGAGAAGCGGCCGTTCTTCATCGAGGGCGCGTCGATCTTCAACTTCGGCCGGGGCGGGGCGCGCAACTACTGGGGGTTCAACTGGGCCGAGCCCCGGTTCTTCTACAGTCGCCGCATCGGCCGCGCCCCGCAGGGAAGCGTGCCGAGTGCCGACTTCAGCGACATGCCGGTGGGGGCGCACATCCTCGGTGCCTTGAAGATGACCGGGAAAGCGGCGGGGAGCTGGAATGTCGGCGCGCTCTCGGCGGTGACGGGCCGGGAGACGGCCCGGCTCGACACGGCCGGGACGCTGTTCAAGAAGGAAGTCGAACCGCTCAGCTATTACGGAGTGTTCCGCGTGCAGAAGGAATTCCCCGACGGCCGCCAGGGGCTAGGTGTCATGAGCACGGTGGCGGCGCGCGGGTTCCAGGATCCCACGCTGCGCGCGGACGTCAACTCGCGCTCGTTGGTCTGGGGCGCCGACGGGTGGACGTTCCTCGATCACGACAAGCGGTGGGTGGTCACCGGGTGGGTCGGCGCGTCACGCATCGACGGGAGCGCCGCTCGTATCACCGCGGTGCAGGAGAACCCGCGGCACTACTTCCAGCAGCCGGACGCCGGGCATGTGCGTGTGGACTCGACCGCCACGTCGCTCACCGGCTGGGCGGCCCGGGTCTACCTGAACAAGCAGAAGGGCAACTGGTTCTCGAACTCGGCGATCGGGGTGATCGCCCCGCAGTTCGACGTGCACGACCTCGGCTTCCTGTGGCGCACCGGAGTGGTCAACATGCACGTGGGCGCCGGCCACGACTGGACCAAGCCCGGCAAAGTGTTCCGCTACGCGGAGCTGGGCGGAGCCGTCTTCCGCAACTACGATTGGGACGGCAACATCAACTGGTCAGGTGTCTTCCAATTCGGCACCCTGCAACTGCTCAACTACCATCAGTTCAACTGGGACCTGGCGTACAACCCCTGGACCGTGAACAACCGGCGCACCCGCGGCGGCCCGCTGACCTTGAATCCCCCCGGTTACCAGGTGGACCTCGGTTGGCAATCGGACAGTCGGAAGGCGTGGGTGATCAACTTCCAGTCCGGGACCTACCAGGCGGAGAGCGACCGGAACTGGTACCTCTCGCCCAGTGTCGATTTTCGGCCAGCGTCCAACGTGCTCTTGAGCGTCGGCCCGAATCTGTTCCGCGAAGTGACGCCGGTACAGTATGTCGGGACGTTCGCGGACCCGGCGGCGACTGCGACGTTCGGGAACCGCTACGTCTTCGGGACGCTGCACCAGACCGAGCTCTCGGCCGGAATCCGTTTGAACTGGACCTACAGCCCGGCGCTGTCGCTGCAGGTGTACGCGCAGCCGCTGATCTCCGCAGGCCGGTACGGCGACTTCAAGGACGTGGCACGTCCCCGCACGTTCGACTTCAACGTGTACGGGCGGGATGCGGGCACGATCACGCGCGCACCCGACGGGAGCTACGTGGTGCACCCGATCACGAGCAACGCGACCGACTCGCTCACGTTCGGCGATCCAAACTTCAACTTCGTCTCGCTGCGCGGGAACGCCGTGCTGCGCTGGGAGTACCTGCCGGGCTCGACGATCTTCTTCGTGTGGACGCAGAGCCGCTCGGACGACGAGAACATCGGGGACTTCCAGTTCCGCCAGTCGATGGATCGGCTGCTGCACGCCAAGGCGAGTAACATCTTCCTGGTGAAAGTCACGTACTGGTGGAATCCATAACGGCGCTCTAGACGTGTGGACGCCGAGGTAGACGCTGAGATGCCGAGACGCTGAGTGGATCCGAATATCCACTCAGCGTCTCGGCATCTGGGCGTCTACCTCAGCGTCTGTCCATCTTGGGCGGATACACCGAGACGTCTGATCCAACCGCGAAGATAGTGGAAACGGGTCTGCTGTGGTTCAAGACTTCCCACTCAGGCCCGTACAGCGCCGCGAAGTCGACGGCATAATCCATGCTCTCGACTCTCCGGACGGCCCAGGGTACGTGCTCCACGCGGAACGCTCGCGGCCGCCCGTGCCGGGCGGTGCGAACGCCGTAGGTGCGCTGTGTGAGGTAGTACTCGAACGTTGCCGCGGCCGGAACGGCGTGGTCGCGCGACCCCGTGACGACGATGCGATGGCGCGGTGCATCGAGCCCGAAGCGGTATTCCGCGCAGACGCTGTCCGTGCCCTCGACGACGCGTGCTGAGATCCGGGCGGCCTGGAACGGCTCCCCGTAGCGGAGGCGCCCGACCGCCGCGATGATGCGGCTGGGGACGAGCTCGCGCACGAACACCACGGCGGGTTGCGCTCCGTGCCTGGCGTAGACCCGGAAGTTCACCTGTGGGTGGGCGGCGAAGCCGGGGATGCGCCAGCCGCGCACCCGCACGTCGTGCATCTCGAGCGCCACCAGACTGGCGTGCGCCTTCCCGTTCCAGCGGTCGGGTTCGATACCGGGGGCGAGCTGCGCCCGCACCAGGTCCTCGGGAGCTGCGAAGGTGAGGAGGACGAGGTTCGACCAGCGGGCGGTGAGGAAGGGGCGGGGCGTCAACGCTCGCCCGCGCCCTTCCAGCGACTCGGATTTAGCAACACATAACGTCGCGCTCGCTGCAGTTCCCGGTCGTCTCGGATGATGCGGTCATAGTAATTGCGTTGCCACACCTACCGTCCTGGTGTGTGTCGCACTTCGTTGATTCGCTGCGTGGCGGCGGATTTGAACCTCGCACAATCGCTCCGAGCGAGCCCCGCGCAGGACCCTGCGGTCCCGCCAGCAGCGCTGACCGTCCTATGCGTTGTAGGGGCGCAGCATGCTGCGCCCATACACCGTTCCGATCCAGGCTATCGGTGATGGTGACGATCCCGTGCAGGTGATCAGGCATCATGACGAAGGCGTCCAAGGTGACATTGGTGAAGTGTTTCGGGATCTCGAGCCAGCACTTTCTGGCAGCCCTGCCGGGCAGCACTGAGGCGGACGCGCTTCGCGATCAATCGTCCGAACATGGGCTTGTCATCTCGCGTGCAGAGCGTGACGAAATAGGTTCCCGGGCGCGAGTAATCATATCCCTGCAGTCTGATCGACCGTCGTGCGTGAGAGACTCGAAGGGGAGCTCGGGAAGCTCGCTCAAGGTCCACGAACCGAACCTAGGAGCGACGACAGGCGTTCACGACATCATTCTGGCGCGCGCTTCATCAATCGCGTGCCCCATCCCCCTACCACCCATCCGTCGGGGGCCGCGGCGGCGCGGGCACGAAATGGTTCAGCGGTCCGTGTCCCTTGCCCAGCCCGGGGGCGGCGGCCATCGCGCGGTGCACGAAGTCGAGCGCATCCTCGACGGCGCGCTCGAGCGGCCGGCCGTGGGCCAGCCCAGCGGTGATCGCCGCCGAGAGGGTGCAGCCGGTGCCGTGGGTCGAGGTCGTGTCGAGCCGCGCGCGGGTGAAGCGTCGTACCGTGCCGTCGCTCACGAGCACGTCGACGATCTCGTCTCCCGCGAGATGGCCGCCCTTCATCAGGGCGGCTGTGGCGCCGAGCTGCACGAGCGCGCGTCCGGCACGCTCCATGTCGGCTGGGTTCCGCACGTCGGTGCCCACGAGAATCGCGGCTTCGGCCAGGTTGGGCGTGACGAGCCGCGCGAGCGGCACGAGACGCCGCGCGATCAGCTGCTCGGCGTCCGCATTCAGCAACCGGTCGCCCGACGTCGCAATCATGACCGGATCGAGCACGTAATTCGGCAGCCGCCGGCCGGCGATCCCCGCCGCCACGGTTTCGACCAGCTCTGCCGAGCCGAGCATGCCGCTTTTCACGGCCGCCGGGGGAAGGTCGTCGGCCAGCGCGTCGATCTGTTGGGTGACGAGCGCGGCCGGAAGCGCCTGCCATGCCCGGACGCCCAGGGTGTTCTGGGCGGTGACGGCGGTGATCACGCTCGTGCCGAACACGCCGAACTGGTGGAACGTTTTCAGATCGGCCTGGACGCCGGCCCCGCCGCCCGAATCGGAACCGGCGATGGTGAGGGCGATCTTCACACGGGCCCCGTCAGGCGCCCGTGTCCGCGGCGACGGAGGGGCAGACTCCGGCGTCGCTTCTTCGCATATTGATGACTCGGAGGCGGGCCCGAACGCGTGAGGAGACCCATTGCCAGTAATCTGCAGTCGACGATCCGCGATCTTCAACGGCGCAAGGCGCGCGGCCGTCGCGGGCTCGCCCTGATCGAGGGGGTGCGCCTCGTGGAGGAAGCGCTCGCGGCGGGCCTGACCTTCCGTGGCGCCCTGGTCGCCCCGGACCTGGCCCGCACGACGCGCGGCCGCGAGCTGGTGGTGGAGCTGGAGCGGCACGCCGTGCCCGTGGAAGAGGGCTCGGCGCGCGCCCTCGCCGAGGTCGCTGACACGGATGCGCCGCAGGGCATCGTCGCGGTGGTCGAACCTCGCACCTGGGCGGCCGACGACATCGCGCTCGGTGGAGTGCGCAGCACGGCGCTGGTCATCGACGGCGTGCAGGACCCGGGGAACGTGGGCACGCTCATCCGCACCGCGCACGCCCTGGGCGCGGCGGGCACCGTCGTCCTGCGCGGCACCGCCGACACGCTCAACCCCAAGGCGCTGCGCGCCGCGATGGGCGCGACCTTCCGCCATCCGGTCGTGCCGCTCGACGATACCGGCTTCATCGCGTGGGCGCGCCGACACGGCGTGACCTTGTGGGCCGCCGCCGCCGACGGCGTGCCGCTGCCGCGGGCGTGGGGGGAAGGCGGACAGGGGAAGTCAGAAGGGCCGATCGCGGTGATCGTCGGCAACGAGGGCGCAGGCATCCGGCCGCAGCTCAACGCGGTGTCCGCGAAGCGTGTGGCGATCCCCCTCGCCCAGGGCGCCGAGTCGCTGAACGTCGCGGTCGCGGCGGGCATTCTCCTCTTCGAGGTGACGCGTGGTCGTTGATCCGATCCTGCTCGTCGGAGCCGCTCTCCTCGGGCTCTGCTTCGGGAGCTTCCTGAACGTCTGCATCCTGCGCCTGGCGAAGGAAGACAAGAAGCAGCGCTCCCTCTTCCACCCCCCCTCCACTTGTCCGAGCTGCCGGCAGCCGATCGCGTGGCGGGACAACATCCCCGTGGTCTCGTGGCTGCTGCTGCGCGGCCGATGCCGCCGGTGCGGACACCCCATCTCGCTGCAATACCCGATCATCGAGGCGGTCGTCGGGGTCGTGTGGATCGCGGCGATGGTGGCCTACGGACCGACCGTTCACTTCCTCGCCGCCGCGCTCCTGGGGACGATCCTGCTCGGCATCGCCGTGACCGACGCCCGCCACTACCTGATCCCCGACGAATACAACTGGGCCGGTCTGATCATCGGACTGGGCGCCTCCCTCACGGCGGGCGTGCCGGGGTTCAAGGAAGCAGTGCTCGGGGCGGCGACGGGCTTCGCGCTACTGTACGCGGTCGGCGTCGCCGGGCGGTGGGTCTTCGGGGAAGAGGCGATGGGGGGCGGTGATATCAAGATGATGGCGATGGTGGGCGCGTTCGTCGGCTGGAAGGGCGTGCTGCTGACCGTGTTCGCGGCGTCGGTGTTCGGCAGCCTGGTGTACGTCCCGCTCCTGCTCCGGGGCAAGAAGCGCCACGTCCCGTTCGGGGTATTCCTCGCCATGGGGGCGGCCGTCGTGTTCGTGTTCCGCGACGCCATCATCGACTGGTACCTGCGGTTCCTGCGGGCGGGGTGACCGGATGGGCGATCCGTTCGAAGGGCTGTTCGACTCGGGGGCGGTGCTCGACCGCGTCGGCGTCGACCTCACCGTGCAGGCGCGACGTGGCGACTTGGAGCCGGTCCGCTGCCGGGACGCGGAGATTGCCCGCGTGGTGGACATCCTGCTGCGGCACAGCAAGAACAACCCGGCGTTGATCGGCAAGGCAGGCGTCGGAAAGACCGCTATCGTCGAGGGGTTGGCGCAGCGCATCGCGGGCGGCGACGTCCCGCCCGCGTTGAAGGACGCGCGGCTCGTCGCCCTGGATCACGTGGCGCTGCTCGCGGGGACGTCGTTCCGCGGCCAGTACGAAGAGCGGATCCGCAAGCTGGTGCGCGAGCTCTCGGCCGACCCCGACCTGATCCTGTTCGTGGACGAGTTGCACAACCTCATCGGCCAAGGCACGGCCCTCGGGGCCGCGATGGACGCGGCCAACATGCTGAAGCCCGCGCTGGTGCGGGGCGACATCCGCATTATCGGCGCGACGACCGGCGGTGAGTACGACAAATGGATCCGGGGCGACCCGGCGCTCGAACGGCGGTTCCAGCCGGTCGTCGTCGAGGAGCTGGACGCCATCCAGACGTGGGAGGTGCTGGTGGCGCGGCGGCCGCGCCTCGAACGGCACCACGCCGTTGCGATCACCGACGACGCCCTCAAGGCTGCGATCGTGCTCACCGACCGCTTCGTCCCCGAGCGCGCCCGCCCGGACAAGGCGATCGACGTGCTGGACGAAGCGTGCGCCCACGCCCAGGCCGCGGCGCAGGTGTCGCCCGCGCTCGACCACCTCATCCGCGAGCGGCGCAAGGTGGACGCGATGATCCGACGGGGGCTGACCCACGAAACCCCGGCAACGGAGCCGGCCGAAGACCTGGTGGCGGAGATATTTCCGATGCTGGAGCGGATCGGGGTGGAGATCGAGAAGATGCTCGGCGGAGAAGGACGGGGAAAGACGGGGAAAGAGGGGGAAGGGGGCGTCCGTGTGCAACCGGCCCCGTCTTCCCCCGTCATGCCCCGTCCTTCCCCGACCCTGGCCGACCGGCGCGCCGAACTCGACCAGCTGCTCCGCGAAGAGCTGGAGCACCAGGGGATCGTCGTACGCGGCCAGGATATCGCCCGCGCGGTCGGGGCGTCGGTCGGGAAGAGCATCGAGTGGCAAGAATGAAGCGGCTGCGCGGCGCCGGGGCAGCGCTCGCCGCCGCCGGCGTCGTCCTGGGGTGTCGCGATCGGGCGGAGGCGGTGCAGCGCCAGAGCGCGTTGCGCGAGCTGGTGCACCAACGGATGCCCGCGCTCGAGCAGGTGACCGGGCTCAAGTTCAAACGCGATCCCGCGGTCGCGCCCCGCAGCCGGAATCAGGTGCGCGACTACATCGTCCACAAGTTCAACGAGGATCTCCCGCCCGCGGAGCTCGCCGGGCTGCAGGCGACGCTGCGCCTCTTCGGCTTCGTGCCCGATTCGCTCGACCTGCGTGAATCGTTTGCGGACGTCCTCACCGAGCAGATCGGCGGCTACTTCGATCCCGACTCGAACACCCTCTATGTGCCGACGGACATCGACTCGTTCATTGTGCGAACCAGCGTCACGCACGAGCTCGTGCACGCTCTGCAGGGCCAATACGTCAACCTCGATTCGCTGCTCGAGCTGAAGCACGCGAATGACCGCCGGGGCGCCGCGCAGGCCGTACTCGAAGGCCAGGCCACGCTGGTACAGACGCTCGTGATGATGCCCGAGCAGCGCCTCGAGCAGCTCCCCAGCTTCTGGGAGGCGCGTCTGGCCACGATGGCCCAGCAGCGGCGCATGCCCGCCTTTGCGCACGCGCCCCGCTGGCTGCGCGAGACGCTGATCTTCCCGTACCTGGCGGGCGCCGACTTCGTTCGCTGGTTCGACACGACCCATCCCGGCCGGCAGCCGTACGGGGCGGCGATGCCCGTGTCCACCGAGCAGATCCTGCATCCCGACCGCTATGCCGCGGGCGACACGCCGCTCGAGCTCGCGTTCGTCGCACCGTCGCCCGACACGGTGCGCTACGAGGACGACCTCGGCGAATTCGAGATCCGGCTGCTGTTCGCGCAGCTGCTCGACGACAGTACGGAGGACCAGGCGGCGTGGCTCGCCGGCGGCTGGGGCGGCGACCGCTATCGCATCCTGGGACCGGCGTTCGAGGCGCTGGTGTGGTACTCGGCCTGGGACAACTCCGCCGCAGCGGCGCGATTTGAAAAGGGACTGGAGCGAGCCTGGGCCCGGAGGCGGTCGGACGCAGCGGCGGCCAGACGGTGGGAAATCAAGCGACTCACCATCGACGGTCGATCGCTGGTGCGGCTGATAGACGCGCCGGTGGGATGGGCAGGATGGCGGAGCGTGCCGCAGATCATGATCGCGAAAAGCCGATAAACCCTCCCCCTATGATTCCGCCAACTCGCTAACTAGTTTTGTTGGCTTATGTTTACGGCCCTCTCGGAGCAGATCACCGCGGTCCTGAAGCGTCTCACGGGGCGCGGCGTGCTCTCAGAGGCCGACGTCACCGAGGCGTTGCGCGAGATCCGCCGCCACCTGCTCGAGGCGGACGTGGGCTTCGAAGTGACGCGCGGCTTCGTCGAGCGGGTGCACGAGCGGGCGGTCGGCGCGCTCCAGATCACGTCGGTGAGCCCCGGCCAGCAGGTCGTGAAGCTCGTGCACGACGAGCTGGCGCGGATGCTGGGGGCCGACGTCGGACCCGACGGACGGCTGGTAGGGGTGCAGCATGCTGCGCCCCTACAGTTCGCATCCGTGGGCCCCACGGTGATCCTGCTCGTGGGTCTGCAGGGATCGGGGAAGACCACGACCGCGGCGAAGCTCGCCCGGCGGCTGAAGCTGGAACAGAAGGCTCCGTGCCTCGTCGCGGCGGACGTGTACCGACCGGCGGCGGCGGAACAGCTGCGGCAACTCGCCGTGCAGGTGGGGGTGCCCGTGTTCGGGGCGGCGGAACATGGACCAGGTGGTGTAGGGGCGCAGCATGCTGTGCCCCTACAATCCCCGGACGGGGCGGTCGAGCTGGTGCGCGACGCTCTGCGGGCCGCCGAGCAGGGACGCTGCCGCACCGTCATCGTGGACACGGCGGGGCGGCTGCAGATCGACGCGGCGATGATGGACGAGCTGCGCGCTCTACGGGGAGCCGTCGACCCCCGGGAGGTGCTGCTCGTGGCGGACGGGATGAGCGGCCAGGACGCGGTGCGGATTGCGCAGGGGTTCCACGCGGCCGTGCGGCTCACGGGGGTGATTCTCACCAAGCTCGACGGTGACGCGCGCGGCGGCGCGGCTCTGTCGATCCACGGCGCGACCGGCGTACCGATCAAGTACGTCGGCGTCGGAGAAAAGCTGGACGCGCTCGAGCCCTTCGACCCAGGACGGATGGCGGGTCGGATCCTGGGGCAGGGCGACGTGGTGGGGTTGGTGGAGAAGGCGGCGACCGTGATGGACGGCGAGGCGGCGCAGCGGCTCGAGCGGAAGGCGCGTTCGAAAAAGGGGATGGATCTCGGAGACTTCCTCGTCGCCCTGAAGCAGATGCAGGCGATGGGGCCGCTCAAGCAGGTGCTCTCGTTGCTGCCGGGCGTGAACGCGAAGGCCCTGCAGGCGGTGGGCGCCGACGACAAGCGGCTCAAGCACGTCGAGGCGATCGTCCTGTCGATGACGCCGGAAGAGCGGGCCGAGCCGGCGATCCTCACCGGGTCGCGGCGCCTGCGGATCGCGAAGGGCGCGGGCCGGCCGGTGCAGGAAGTCAACCGCCTGCTGGGGCAGTTCCAGCAGATGAAGCAGCTACTGAAAAGGATCTGAGCACATGGCAACTCGCATTCGACTGCGGCGCGTGGGACGGAAGGGGCAGAGCTACTTCCGCATCGTGATCGCCGACCAGCGATCCCCCCGGGACGGGCGCTTCGTGACGACGATCGGGCACTACAACCCGCGCACCAACCCGGCCGACCTCAAGGTCGACGCAGAGCAGGCGCGGGCGTGGCTCGACAAGGGCGCGCTCCCGACGGACACGGTGCGCTCGCTCTTCAAGAAGGCCGGAGTGTTGGGGAAACGGCCCGCCTAGTCGGGCGGCTGCGCAAGCCGCACGGGCAGCGGGGGGAGGTGTCGATCTTCCCCCTGGTGGAAAATCCCGGCACGGTGTTCGTGCCGCAGACGCGGCTGTACGTGGTGAACGAGGCGCGGCAGGTCGTCGCGGGGCCGCTGATCGTGGCGCGGCGGCGCGCCTACCACCGCGAGTGGCTGCTCGGGTTCGTCGGGGTCACGTCGCGCGCGGTGGTGGAGCCGTGGCGGGACCACTTCGTCGCCGTGGAAGAGGCCGATGCTGACGCTTAACGTCGTCACGCTCTTCCCCGAGGTGTTTCACGCGGCGCTCCAGGTCAGCATCCTGGGCCGGGCCGCCGAGCAGGGGCTGGCGCGGTACCGGGTCGTGCAACTGCGCGAGTACACGCGCGACCGGCACCACACGGTGGACGACTATCCCTATGGGGGCGGCGCCGGGATGGTGCTCAAGCCGGAGCCGTTCTTCGAGGCGGTGGAGGATCTGCGCGCCGGCCCGCCGATCGTGCTGCTGTCGGCGCGGGGGCGGCCTTTCACGCACGACGACGCGGTGCGGTTCTCGCTGGGCCGGGAGCTGACGTTGCTGTGCGGCCATTACAAGGACGTGGACCAGCGGGTCGCGGACGGGCTGGGGGCGGAAGAGCTGTCGCTCGGCGATTTCGTGCTGTCGGGGGGCGAGCCCGCGGCGCTGTGCGTGATCGACGCCGTAGTGCGGCTGCTCCCCGGGGCGCTGGGCGATCACGAATCGGCGGCGACGGATTCGCATTACGATGGATTGTTGAGCCCGCCCAGCTACACGCGGCCGCCGAGCTATCGCGGAATGGATGTCCCGGCGGTATTGTTGAGCGGCGACCACGAGAAGATCGCGGCGTGGCGGGCGGCGCAAGCCGAGCGCCTGACGCGTGACCGGCGGCCCGACCTGTGGGCCCGATATGAGGATCGAGGGTGAGGGTATGGACCGACTGAGGGCGATCGAGCGGGAAGGGTTGAAGACCAACCTTCCCGCTTTTGATCCGGGCGACACGGTGCGGGTGATGGTGCGCGTGCGCGAGGGCGACAAAGAGCGGCTGCAAGCCTTCGAGGGCGTGTGCATCGGCCGCCGCGGCGCGGGGATCAACGCCACCTTCACCGTGCGCAAGATCTCGGCGGGCGTGGGGGTGGAGCGCATCTTCCCGCTGCACTCGCCCGCCATCGCCGAAATCGAGCTCGTCCGCAAGGGCCGCGTGCGTCGCGCCAAGCTGTACTTCCTGCGACGGCTCGCGGGTAAGGCGGCTCGGATCCGGGAGAAGCGCGGCGTCGTCGTCCCCGAGACGGAGCAACAGCAGGCGTGAGAGGCCCCCGCCCCTCGCTCGAGCGCGAACGCGCGCTCTGGGAGGCGGGGAGCGGAGGCAGCGGACTCGTCGCCGGTGTCGACGAAGCAGGCCGTGGTCCCCTGGCGGGTCCAGTAGTGGCCGCGGCCGTCGTGTTCCCGTTCTGCCCGCCGATCCGCGGCCTGCGCGATTCGAAGCTGCTGGCGCCGGTGCAGCGCGCGCGGCTCGCCCGCGTGGTGCGCGCCCGGGCCTTCGCCGTGGCCGTGGGGGCCGCGAGCGTGCGCGAAATCGACCGGATCAACATCCGGCGCGCCTCGATCCTCGCCATGCGGCGGGCACTCGCCCGGCTCGGCTGCTCGCCCGCCCTGGTCCTCGTCGACGGCCTTCCGGTCCCCGAGCTCGGGTGCCCCCACCAGGCGATCATCGACGGCGACGCCCGCTGCCATTCGATCGCCGCCGCATCGGTGATCGCGAAGACGGTGCGAGACCACTTGATGGAGCTGCTCGCCGTGCGACACCCGTTGTACGCCTGGGCGAGCAACAAGGGGTACGGCACACCGGAGCACTTGAGTGCGCTCGCGGACTACGGCTTCACCCCCCATCACCGCAAGAGCTTCGCGCCGGTGATCCAGCTGCTGCTGTCTAGCGACTTTCTCGCGCGCGTTTAAGCGCCTTCCGAAACTCCGCCAACGGGCGCGTGTTCACGATGTCGCCCGCCTCGAGCCAGGCCCGCCGCGCCAGATCTACGGCGTACTTCATGAACGGCAGGTTGTTCGGCTGGTGGCTGTCGGTGGACAGGACGAAGCGGACGCCGTGCTGCTTCGCGGCGGCGGCGAGCGTGTCGGGGAGATCCATCCGCTCGGGGTGTCCGTTCAACTCGAGCAAGCACCCCGCGCCGGCCGCGGCGCGGGCGAGCGCGTCGAAGTCGAGCAGGTAGGGCTGCCGCTTGCCGAGCAGCCGGCCGGTGGGGTGTCCGATCGCGTCGATCCAGCGGTGCTGTGCCGCGCCCACCAGGCGGCCCGTCAGTTCCCGCTCCGTCTGATTGAGCCCATAGTGGATGGTCGCCACCACGTAATCCGCCTCGGCGAGCACGTCGTCGGGAAGGTCGAGCTTGCCGGTCTCCAAGATATCGAGCTCCACGCTCTTCAGGATCGTGAAACCGTGCGCGCTCGCGTTCCACTCGTCGATCGCCTTCCACTGCTGCCGCAGGCGCTTGGCGTCGAACCCGCGTGCCATCGTCACCCGCTTCGAGTGGTCGGTGATGGCGATGTATTCGTACTTTAAGGTCCGCGCCGCCTCGGCCATCTCGGCGATCGTCCCTTTGCCGTCGGTCGCGCTCGTGTGCATCTGGAGGTCGCCGCGGATGTGCGCGAGCTCGACGAGCCGGGGGAGCCTGTGCTCGCGGGCGAGGGCGATCTCGCCGCGTGCTTCGCGCAGCTCGGGTGGCATCCAGTCGAGGCCGAGCCTGGCGTAGATCTCCGCCTCGGTCTTGCCCGCCACGCGGCGCGTGCCCTTGAACAGGCCGTACTCGTTGAGCTTGTACCCTTGCTCCTGAGCGACCTTGCGCAGCTCCACGTTGTGCGCCTTCGACCCGGTGAAGTATTGCAGCGCGGCGCCGTAGGCGGCGGGCTCGACGGCCCGCAAGTCGACCTGGAGCCCGCTGCGCAGCTTCACGCTGGACCGCGTTTCACCCTGCGAGACCACGTCGGCGACCTCGTCGTAGGAGACGAAGCGCTCCATCACTTTGGGGCTGTCGCCGGACGTGACGAGGATGTCCAGGTCCCCGATCGTCTCGCGCCGCCGGCGGTAACTTCCGGCGACCTCGATCTGCGCGACCCCGCCGCTCGCCTGCAGGTACGCGACGATCGCATTGGCCGCCGTCTCGGCTTCGTGCAACAGCAAGCGCCGCTCGCTCTGCTCGGCGACGCCGAGCCCGGTGCGGATCTTCTCCTCGATCTTGGGCCCGAAGCCCTTGAGCTTCTGGATCCGGTGCTTGGCGAGTGCGGCAGCCAGGTCCGTCGCCGACTTCACCTTCAACTTCTTGTGGAGCAGCTTCACGCGCTTGGGCCCGAGACCGGGAATGCGCAACAGGTCGAGCAGCCCCGGGGGGAGCTTGGCGGCGAGCTGCTTGCGGAGCGGCAGCTCACCGGTGGTCACGATAGCGGTGATTTTTTCGGCGAGGTCCTCGCCGATGCCGGGGATCTCGGTCAAGGCCTTGGTGTGGGAGCGCACCAGCGCGGCGATCGGCTCGGGGAAGTCGCGGATCGTACGAGCGGCGTTGCGGTAGGCGCGCACCCGGAAGGGGTTGGCGTCCTGGATCTCGAGGAGATCGGCGACCTCGTCGAACACGCGGGCGATGTCGGGATTCTGCATGGCTCAAAGATGGGCGCTCGCGCCCGCTTGCGCCTGTCTCATTCCTGTGCTAATTCTGCCGCGCCCTTGTGAACCTCCTGCCCGGTGTCGGGACCTGCGTGCGTTGAAGCACCTCTGCCATCACCCGCTGCAAGGGAGGATTGTGTGAAGCCCACCAGCCTGTTGCTCCCGGCGTGGCGCGCGCTGCTGCTGGGCGCGTTGCTGTGCATCCCAGCGACGCTGCTCGGACAAGGAGTGACCACGGCCGCGATGAGCGGCGTCGTCGCCGCCCAGGACGGAACCCCGCTGGCCGATGCGACGGTCGTGGCGGTGCACGTCCCCAGCGGCACGCAATACCGAGCCGTCACGCGGGCAGGTGGGGCGTACAACGTCCCCAACATGCGAGTCGGCGGGCCGTATCGCGTGACGGCTACCCGTATCGGGTACAAGTCCCACGCCCAGGACGGCGTCTTCCTGAGCCTCGGGCAAGATCTCCGCGTCGATTTCCGTCTCGAGGCCCAAGCGATCGAGCTGGAAGCGGTCGAAGCAGCCGGACAGCGTGACCCGGTGCTCAACCCGGGGCGCACGGGCGCGGCGACGTTCATCGATCCGGAGAAGGTGGCGCTCTTGCCCTCGGTTAAGCGCAGCACGCGCGACCTGATTCGGGTGGACCCGCGCAACGACGGCAACTACAGCTTCTCGGGCAGAAACTGGCTGTACAACAACATCTCGCTGGACGGGTCGTACTTCAACAACCCGTTCGGCCTCGACGACCCAGCGCCGGGCGGGCAAACCAATGCCGAGCCGGTGCCGTACGACGCGGTCGCGCAAGTGCAGGTCTCGGTCGCCCCCTTCGATGTGCGCCAAGGCGGGTTCACCGGCGCGAACGTCAACTCGGTGACCAAGAGCGGCACTAACGAATATCACGCTTCCGCCTACACGTTCGGTCGCAACCAGGACCTGCTCGGCAACACCGTGCGGGGGTCGCAGGTCATCGCCAACCCTGATCTGGGCTTCATTCAGGCCGGCGCCTCGGTGAGCGGGGCCTTGGTCCACGACAAGCTCTTCTTCTTCGTGAACGGGGAGATCGAGCGGTCGCACGAGCCCGGCTCGAACTTCGTGGCCTGCACGGTGTGTACCGGGACTTTGCCGCTCGGCGTTTCGCGCGTGAGCGCCGATACACTGGACAAGATCCGCAACCGGATGATCACCAACTACGGGTACGACCCCGGGCCGTACCAGGGATATCTCCATCACACCGACAACGACAAGCTGATCGCCAAGCTGGATTGGAACGTGAACGCCAGCAACACACTCACGTTCCGCTGGGACTACCTGAAGGCAAAGCGCGATCTGCCGCCACACCCCTTTGTGCTGAGCTTCAACAACACGGGTCGGGGGCCGAATCAGACCAGCCTGCCGTTCGCCAACTCGGGCTACGCCATCAACAATCATCTGCACTCGTTCGCTTTGGAGCTGAACAGCCGGTCGCGTGGCTTCGCGAACCGCTTCTTCGCGAGCTACAACCGTTTCCGGGATTTCCGGGAGCCGTTCAGCAAGCCGTTCCCGACGATCGAGATCGGGCAAGACGGCGTCACCTACACCACGATTGGCCACGAGCCGTTCTCGATCCACAACATCCTCGATCAAGACGTGTGGCAGTTCACGGACAACTTCTCGGTGTTCCGTGGCAAGCACGTCTTCACCCTCGGCGCGAACTTCGAGTCGTTTTCGTTCTTCAATTCGTTCAACATCTTCCGGTACGGCGTGTTCTTCCTTCCGCCACCGGATACCATCGGAGGCTTCGGTGGCAGCACGTTCTCTTCGCTGGATCAGTTCTTCTTTAGGACGGATCCGAACAGGACTAACCTTAAACGGGATTCCACGTTCATCGACTTTCGGGGGTTTCCGTATTCCGCAACCGGACCGTACAAGGGCGAGGACATCTCCGTCGGGCAGCTGGGTTTCTACGTTCAGGACGAGTACCCGGTGACGGACCGGTTGAACCTCACCTACGGCCTGCGGGTCGATTTTCCGATGTACGTCACCGATCTGGTAGACAACCCGTTTTCCCGCGGGCTGACGGCGTTGGACGCAAACGGCAATCCCGAAAAGGTCGATCAGAGCAAGTTCCCCAGCGCGACCGCGCTGTGGTCGCCGCGCCTCGGCTTCAACTGGAACGCGTCGGGCGATCGCCGCACCCAGGTGCGCGGCGGCACGGGCATCTTCACGGGCCGCGTGCCGTTCGTGTGGATCGGGAACGTGATCTCGAACCCGGGCGCCAATCCGAACCTTTACCCGGCAAGCGGGGCGCCGCTACGACCCACGGGCTCACCCAACGACTCCTCCACTCTGGCGCAGTCGTTCGACGTCAACGCCGTGAATCCGAAGTTCAAGTGGCCGCAGGTCTGGACCACCGACCTCGCCATCGATCACCAACTCCCTGGCGGCCTGCTCGGGACGCTCGAGCTCGTCTATT
>Ga0209235_1000695_pt1 | contig 17495 bp, 15 predicted proteins | sample GraSoi013_1_20cm_4_FD_185817 | JGI IMG/M metagenome (GOLD analysis project Ga0209235, IMG submission 185817) | Grasslands soil microbial communities from the Angelo Coastal Reserve, California, USA - Sample 09_25_2013_1_20cm (SPAdes) (version 2) | ecosystem: Environmental > Terrestrial > Soil >... | reverse complement strand
CGTTAAGCGACGACTAGTGCATCCCTCAAAGGTTCGGACCCTTGCTGAAGGCAGCGGGTATCACTGAAACGAATTGCTTCAAATCTTCTTGACGTTGATTAGAAAATGTGCCAACACTACCAATGGGACGGCGCAAGACATTGCGACGATTGTTCCAAATCCTACTCCCAGGGTCGGGTAGAGATATCCTACGAGAAGGCTGTACGGAAACGCGGTTAGCCCACCCGATATCAACAACGGTTTCGTTAACGCTCGCGACAACGCCATTCCACGGGTTCTGTAACTGAAGAAGAGAGTTAGGCTGAAGATTGCCGGGAACGATGATGCTATACCACCTACCTCAGGACCTCCAAGCTGACTCAACAGAACCGCTAAAGCAATGATGCTTCCACCAACGATTGCCCTGGACGCCGCTTGAGGAAGAGAGTAGATGATCTGCGCTCCTCCGATGTGGGGAAGTTTCATTTTCACTTTCAATACATAGAAGTAAAGATTGGCGACCGAAAGAAAGACGCCAACCGAGAAAAACAGGTTTCTCACGTTGGTGAACACTGTAACGGCTGAGAGACTGGTCCAGACCAGCATGGCTGCAAGAAATGCTACCCGAAAACCCCTCTTTGAGACGATCGCATAGACGAGCAGAAAGGACATTGTAAAGCTGAGGGCTAGAGGAAAGACAACCGTTGCCTGCGACGCAGTCTGAGGACCTTGATTGAGACCAATGAAGAGAAAGGATACGATCGAGATTGCGGGAAGCCCGCCTACGAGTCCTCCCAGTGCGCTACCGTATCGCTCTGCGATAACGGTCGCGGAGCTGACCCATACACCGCCAACTGTGAATGCGAGGAACAGATGAAGAATCAGGAGATCGGTCATCGACGACTACTGCGACATGTCCGGGCAGTCGAGACCCAAACGGTTTTGTTTTTCTGTGATACATAAGTCCGCGGACTTAGAGTGACGAGAAGGAAGGGTTGCGCCAGGCGGCCTATCGAGCGCCAGCCTTTAGAAGTCACCAAGAGTCATCGCGTCTAGAACATTTTGTCGTTAAGGGAGCTGTTGACGATCAATGCGCGCGAGCATCTCGCAGTATACGCTCTCGCGACACTGGCGAATTTCCTCCCTTCCGTCCCACAATATCTCGCCGTCAATACTGCCCTAGAGCTCGGCATAACTCCAAAAGGATCGACGGCCAGCTTGATCACCCAGTACGGTTCAAGCACAGGCCTCTTTCTCGACTTTTTGCGATCAGGCCTTATCTTCCAGGGTGTCATCGCAGTTCTAGTCCTAGGCCTCGTCGGGTCTACCTCGTCTCGGAGAGGCTGGAGGTGGCAATACGCTCTGACAGGCATGCTCGTCTCACTCTATCTGGCATACCATCTCGGTGGCAAGTTTCTGAACGCTCTTGGTTGGATTGGGGTCCTCGACAGCAGCAGTGTCAATGTTTCCGGTGTCTATGCGGATCTCTTCTGGTTTGGCCTAGGAACAACAGTATGCTATCTTCTCGTAGTTCTTGTTCTCAGAAAATCCTACGGGAAGCTCGCGCTAGGCAGGCCGGAGGAGAAGCGTCTCGGAACGACAGAGATTCTTTAAAGAAAAGTCCAGAAAACATTCCAGGCGTTAGCTTGTCGTCGCGTACTCTTGCATGATCGCGCTGATGTATCGTATCCCTGCCATGAAATCGTCGGTCGTTGTATACTCGTTTGGTGCGTGGGCGTGGCTGTAGGCCGAAGGCGGCCCGCTTCCTGTCCAGATACTATCGAGGCCGAGCCGTTTGGTGAATAGGTAATCGGGGCCTGATGCAGGGTTTCTCGGCAGAACCACCGCGCTCCGCCCGTAGGCAATCTTTGCGGCTTTCTCAGCAGCCCTCGCGATTGGTGCGGATGGTTTCGTCCGGGAGGGTTCCAGGAATCCTAGAGCCTTGACCTGGACATCATCGAACCCATGCCGGTGCAGATGATCCTTCAATATCCCGAGAAGTTTTTTCGGGTTCTGGTTGTATACAAGGCGGAAGTCGATCTTCAGCATCGCACTTCCTGGAAGAACGGTTTTGGATCCTTGTCCGATGTAGCCTGTTTTGAAGCCGCAGATCGTACATGTTGGCTCCATCAAATATTTTTTCAAAGCCTCCCGGTTCGTTTTTGCGTTGAGGAATTTCTTGAGGCCCCATTCTTTGAGAAGGTTTTCTCCCCGGAACGGAATCTTACCCACGAGCCTTGACTGGGCGGAAGTGAATGGTTCTACGTCGTCGTACCACCCTTTGATCAATATCTTTCCATCAGCGCTTTTCATCGTGTTCAAGGCCCAGACTAGCCTCCATGCTGGATTGTCAACTAGTGGGGCATACGATGAGTGAAGATCCTCCCTAGCCTTCTTGCATCTTAGTTCGACGTATAGGAGTCCCTTGACTCCTAAGCTGATCTTTGGCCGGCCTGTCTCGTCGAAATCCCCATCGTAGCAGACGACACTATCCGCCTTCAGTCGCTCCTCGTTTTCGTCGATAAATCCTGGAAGGTGTGGGCTGCCTATCTCTTCCTCTCCTTCGAACAGGAATTTCAGATCAAGCGGGACATCACCGGTCGCTTTGAGGAAGCTTTCTGTGGCTTTGATACAGCTGGTCACGTTGTTCTTGCTGTCAGCTGCGCCTCTCGATACAATCTTCTTTCCCTGCAATTTTGCCTCGAAGGGTCCGGAGTCCCATTCTTCCAAGGGCTCGACAGGCTGGACATCATAGTGTCCGTAGATGAGAAGGGTTTTCGTGGAGGATTTCGATTTTACCTCTCCATAGACGATCGGGTTGCCGTTTTTCTCAGGTAGAATCTGGGTCTTGATTCCAGCGGCGTCCATGTTTTTCTTGACGATTCTTGCGCAGTCCGTGATGCCTTTTCCTTGGGCGGATACGCTTGGTTGTCGGAGGAGGGTGCGGAAGTCTCGGAGGAACGGCTCTCGGTTCTTCTGGATGTAATCGAAGGCCTGTCTCAGGCTCTGCTCTTTCACGAGACTTTTGACAGCAAGAACGTCCTAATAGCATCTTCCAGAATACTTGTTCCGAGCCAGTTTTCCAACATGGAGTAGATTGTCAAGCGGGAGGAGGCCCCACACTTCTGCGAAACGAAGGCTTGGCTTTCAAGATAGTGACGGATTCGCCCAGAATCAGCCCTGATCTCGAATCTGGGAGGGCTCGAAAATCTCGCCCTCGAATCGTTCGCGATTCGCTGATATAACCGCGATTTTTCCCTCCCACGCGAAGCCCAGACCAGGGCTTGAATCGCCAGACTCGCCCAGAATCGGTGCTAGACAGGAAATGTTCCAGGAAAAAAGGGGGTATGTGTCAACGCGCCCACGACGCAAGAGGTGAGCTCTGACTGGCAGCGAAAGTAACCTGAATCGCCGTGCATAAGCGCCCAATGCGGCCCTGGACGAACATTAGGTCATGCGCTGGACCGTGGCAGCAGAGTTAGCCAAGGCTCTAAGGCAACATGACTGAGCGTGTTTCTGGCTCGCGTCTATGCGTTATGAGGAAGAGAAGAGCACCAACCACGACCAAGACAAGGATTGCTGAGAATGCTAGATGGTTGATCGAGACGCTTGTGAAGCCTCCCAGGACCAGAAGAACCAGCGAGAGACCAAGCGCACCGATCGACAGCCTTGCCTGCCCTACTAGCTGGCCTCTTACCCACTTCTCCGACCGTTCGATGACAGCTCGCGCCCCCTCATCAGTTCTCCCATCTAGCTCGCTCGATTCCCTGTCGAAAGACAAGACTACTCTCGAAGCTTCCATGAAGAATATGACCGAGACAAACTGCACCAATAAGACCGCGGTATCTGGAGCCGGAGCCCGGGCAAGATCACTCCCAACCTTTCCGGCCAAAAGGACCAAAAGAAGCGCCACTGAAGCCAGAGTCACTGACATCTGTTTCTTTGTCAGCATTCCATACAATCCTACCGACATGATGACCAGTACTAAGAGAATCCCAAGTCCGAGCAACACCTGGGATGGAATCGCGAGAACAATCCAAGGCACCAACACTAGATAGTGGAATCGCACGACCAGCATCCCTGCTCTAGAGATTAGTCCTAGACTCGTATGACCAACCTCTGTCGCCTCACCCCGGCGAGAATCGTTGAGAGAGGAACTCCCGCAGACCACTGCGCAACCGTGCAGATCTTCTCCAACGCCAGCAAAGTATTGGAGCGTTCAAGCATCAACATTCGATAAGCAATCTCCTCAATCTCAGACTCGAAGATCGCAGGCGCCTTCGGCGACGGCGAGAGAACCAGAATACTATACCCAGCCCCGGCAAGCTCGCGCACACCACCAAGAATTGTCGCGTCCAGTAGTGGAGATATGATTACAATCTGCGCCTTAGCGGGCAACATCAACCGCGTGAGCAGCGTAATCACATAACTGGTCGAAAGCGAAGCTCTTCCAGGCTTCGCCCCGGCAAGAAGAAAGAGAATATTTCGCTCATGCCTCTTACCGAAAGCAGGCGGGACAACCCCCCGCTTCTCTCCCTGCAGTATCATCCCAACCCTGTTCCCCTGCCTCAGCAGGAAGCTGGCCATTGAAGCGGCCGCTCTCACGCCCCGCTCGAACAACTCCGCCTCGGCAGTCTCGTAATAACTGACATCCGTATCGAGAACGATCATCACATCAGTGACCCTCTCCGCCTCCATCTCGTTCACAATCAAACGCCCATGCCGGGCTGAACTCTTCCAGTTGATCCGCTTCGGATCATCGCCCGACACATAGTCACGCAAGCTATAGAACATCGTTCCGGGCCCCAACGTTCTCGCAGGAATCGTTCCCGGCCATGGACCCAGATGACGAGGACGCAACTCTGCGCCCCTAATCCGTTCCGGCTTCGGCATTATCGAAAGAATTTCAGGCTCAACTATGTTCTCAGCAAGATAGAACCCCAGCGGATCCTGGACCCTCGCGACCAGCGGCCCGACCCAATAGTGGCCACGTATAGGGCTGTGGAACGTGAGAGCTAGCTCAACATGGTCACGTGGTCCGAGCTGAGTCAAAACGCGACTCGCTCCCGACTCCACCTTGATCTCACTCGGAAGATGCTCGTCGACTTCGACGTTTCCCAAAGGATCGCTGTTCCTGTTGGAGACCCTGATATTCACAGATATGTCCTCGTCCCCGAAGCTGTCACTGGGAACAATTTGGTGGCTGATCGCCAGCTGCACTTTTTCGGGGAGGCCCCAGATGTTAGAGAGAAAGAAGAGAGAAGCGATCGGAAGAACCATCGATGCTAACTGCCAGTCTTGGAAGAGCAGCCCGAGGATCAGATCGAGGGCTGCAAGCACAAAGTAGAGACTTGCCTTTCTAGTGAACAAGGTGCCGCGTGGATCACTTTGCCTTGGGCACGGGAACCGCTTTCAGAATCTCGTCTACAACGAGCCGCGGATCGACTCCTCTGACCCAGGACTCTGCCTTCATGATCATGCGATGGACCAGCGCTGTCGCGGCCACTTCCTTCACGTCATCAGGTATGACATAGTCTCGGCCGTGAAACACGGCTCTCGCTCTCGCGAGCTTGAAGATCGCAAGCGAGCCTCGCGGACTAGCACCTATCTCGACCTGTCGTTGTGTCCTCGTCGCCTGGACGATGTCCGTCACATATCCGAGAACATCATCATCAACGTGGATTCCCTCAACGGTCTTTTGGAGGGCAAGAATCGTCTCGGTCTTCGCTGCAGGCTCAAGTTGAACCTCCTCTCTTCCTCGCTGCATTCGTCTCTTCAATATCTCGACCTCCTCTGCCCTGTTCGGATATCCCAGCTGGAGCCTGACCAGGAAACGGTCGAGCTGGGCCTCTGGCAGCGGATAGACTCCCTCGTACTCGATCGGGTTCTGTGTCGCGATAACGATGAAGGGGTCTGCTAGAAGATGGGTTTTCCCGTCCAGAGTGGTCTGGCGTTCCTGCATTGCCTCCAAGAGAGCAGCCTGAGTCTTGGGAGGGGCTCTGTTTATCTCGTCGGCGAGCAGTATGTTGGTGAAGACCGGTCCTTTTCTGAGATCGAATTCGCTGTTCTTGATATTGTACACGTAGGTCCCCGTGATATCCGAGGGCAGGAGATCGGGGGTGAACTGTATTCTTGAAAAATCACAGCCCATGCTCATGGCGAAGCTTCGTGCCAGCAGGGTCTTCGCGAGACCAGGATAGTCCTCGAAGAGTATGTGGGAGTTTGCCAGGATCGCAAGCATAACCTTCTCGAGAACAAGTTCCTTTCCGACGATTACTTTCTTAACTTGGTTTACAACTTGCTGGCACGTCTCACCAGCTTCCTCTACCTTCAAGCTTTCCAGCCTTCTATTCTGTCGATGATTTCTCGCAGCATTTGGAGGCGCTGCTCCGCCGTGGGCGGCGGAGCGTAATATAGTAAAGCGTAGGTTCTCGGGTCTCTGAGAAGCCGGGGACCGAGCTTATCATCTAAGAGAGCCCGTTTTACCTCTTCCTTTTCCATTCCTGTCTCCAAGCTCACCTTCTCGACCAAAAGGTCACGCAGGCGGCCGCGGAGGATGTTCTCGAAATAGGCAGGGCTTGCCTTAGCCGCGACCCCTACTTGTCTCGTCAGAGACTGTACGTCTCTTGCACGCAGCACTCTTGGGCCTTCCTGGGATAGGGTCTCTGAGGGGAATGTAGCTCGATCCGCAAGGTCGACAGCAAGGATCATGGCAAACAAGACCAGAGGCAGGGCCAAGAGAGTCACGGTAGACGTTAGCGCCTCAGGTACGACAATTCGAAGGATTAGGAGAAGGAAAAGGTAAACTGCCGAGGCGTAAGCCAAGAGTCGTAGGGTTCTACGTTTCAATTTTCATAACGTTCAGTCGGAGGTCCATCTGTCTGCTGATATCCAATAAGCACCGCTGGGCACGCCCAGCATCATCCTCCGTAATAGGATGAAGACTGTACCTTGCTTCCTCGAAGAGATCGGTGAGTTCCCTGATCGCCGGACCGTCCACCCTTAAGAGAATGCGTATAGCCGCCTCCAGTTCGCGTGCCGTCTGATCTGAGGTTACAGTGGCGCCTACTCCTTTGGCTCGTTCGACCATGCTTTGGTAGCTGTTGATTATCCTCATACGTGGGTCGAGCTCTGTTTGAGTTTTCAGAATGTGAATCGCGCCTTCGACAGCTTCGATCCCCTCAGGGAGGGGCAAAGGCATCTTGCCAATCAACTCTGACCTAGTTTCATCCCAGGAAACCAGGATGCTGCGGACCACGATTACGGAGCAGACGAATACCAGGCCAATTACCGCGTAGGAGAACCAGTTTGCCTGTACGAGGCTGCTCACCTGGGCTATAGATGCTAGAAAGGGAAACGACGCGGCCAGATCGGGACCTGACGTGGAGTTCGTTATCTGGGACGTAATGTTCGTCGAGTTTTGACTGGCTCTGCAGAAGATTCCTCCACATCGAAAGAGCAGGGCCTCTATCGCGAGGACCCAAACGGCCAACGAGATAATTATCGGAAGGGTTTTGAATTTTTTTCTGCTCTGGCTTCTCTTTCGCGCCATACCGAAGCCAATGGCGTCGGACATGTTGCGCCAGTTGTAGGCTAGGAAGATTATCAGAGCTATGATGAGCCCGAGCCCGATGAGGGGGGCAAGAGAGAGGAAGTAGAGCAGCCAGTAGGAGTTCAACAGTAGTGATCCTCCAGGCTGGTTCCTTGGAAGAGAACCAAGGGCAAAGGCTAGGAGTATAAGCGCAACGAGGAAGGGAAGAAGACGGTTTCCTTTCAGGATCCCCGCTCCGGGCAGGTTATGAATGCGGCGACTGGCGATAAATACTTGTCCAATGGCCGGTTTCGTGAGGACCACTCGGTCGCTGGACACGACCAACGCCTCTTCGACGGAGATTCTGGGTTTTCCTGCTGCTTCTGAACTGTGACGGTTGAGTTCGTGATCTCTCTCGAGATCCTCTTAGATTCTGTGAAGCAGACAAACGGCTTGGGAGTACGAAGTGAGGAAGAAGATGTCGGGTGACTAGTCTTTGACGGCTTCGAGAATACTAGCAACGTTCCAGAGTTTGACGCGCGTGTAGGGTGGCATGTTCGGGTCCTGGGAGATCTCGTCGAGTGTTGAAATAGCGTTTGATGCACGGACGCCTATTGTGTGTCCTTGCGCTTGGAGCGCGTCCATGGCGCCTTTGGCGGCTCTGCGGATATTTCGCGGGGTCGTATTGTCGTTAGAGACTTCGTTTAGGACGACTAGGGCCTGTTTTATCCGTGATTCGTATTCTTCTTTCCGTTTTGCTTTTTGCAGGCGCTTTCACCAAGCTGTTTGATGGGCGTCTCAGCTCTGTACGCATCCTAGCCCAGAACGTGAGGACGGACTGGGTTCTGATTAAAAGATTTCCATCTCCCATCCATACTTTCATTCTCGAACCGATTAGTTTCACAGTAGTCCGGGGGAACCACTCTTGCGTCGTGAGAGTGTTGACACATACCCGCCTTTTTTCTAGAACGTTTGCTGTCTGGCATGAATGATGGGCGAGTCCGGCTGATCAGGGTAGGGTCTGGGCTTGGATCCTTCGAGCATTATCGCGGGTTTTCAGCGTGAAATATCCACTGTTTCAAATGTGACTGTTCAGATTCGACATCAGGGCGGATAATAGGCGATTTGCCAGGTGAGGCACTTAAGATTCTGCTTTGAGAACAAATCGATTGCTTCTCAGATCGTGTCTCGGCAGGCCAGGGATTGCGCAATTCGAAACTTGCCCTTGTTTTGCTTGCGAGAAGAGCGCCGATCCTAGCGGCGAGGTCTGAATAGTTTCGCAGGTGTCCACTGTTCTTAAGAGACCGAATGATGAACAGCGGTAAGAAACATGTCGAACTACGAGACAGGTAGAAGGCTAGAGTATAGAATCAGAGACATATTCCGAAGAGAAGGATACCTGGTGATAAGGGCGGCACAATCGAAACCCATCGACCTCGTCTGTATGAGAGATGGGAAATCGTTCTTGATAGAATGCAAGACAGACCGATCGTTCCTGGGAAAAGACAGGAAGAAAGAGCTTCTAGGATTAGCCGAACAAGCGGGCATGCCGATCATACTGGCTAAACGCAAAAGACGTCGAGTAGAGCTAACGAATCTTGCTGACGGAAAAATGTTCGATCCGAAGAATCTTACAGCTATTCTTTGAAGGATTCTCTGAGGCTTCGCAGCTTCTCCAACGTAGACAGCCAGCCGAAGACGAGGTTGCTGTACACCGACAACTTCTCGGGATCCTTCTCAGCCTTCAAGGCCTCATTCGCCTCGCTGATCTTTCCAACGATCGTCATCTCAACCGACTCCAAAAGATAACCTGGAGACAGAGTAGCCTGAGGCGACATAGCCTTCTGATAGACTACAGGCTTGTTGCATTTCGCGCAGAAAACCTCGCCCTTCACTTTGAACAAGGGTGTTCCACAGACGGGACAGACGTCAGAGAGCATGGTGGCGCCTGACTTCAACAGGTCTGCCATACGCTTCACATCCTCAGACAAGTTCGACTAACAGTAATAGTGGCTGAGCGCTCTATAAATCGCACGGGACCAGGACGAGCAGATAAGACCTTCACGAGTATCGCTCGTCGATCAATCAAAAGAGCATCCCCAAAAAGCCATTATAACCGACCAAACTAGGGTAATCCTGGTCAAGCGCGGGGCGGTTGTAGACGATGACAAACGAGTTGAAGGAAAAGACGGCGGCCCTAATTGCCGCAGATGAGTTCGAAGATCTAGAGCTGTTCCATCCCATGTACCGGTTGCAAGAGGAAGGAATCAGGACAATAGTGATCGGGTTGACGAAGGACCCTATCAAGGGCAAGAAAGGATACTCGATCACACCTAATGCTTTGATTGATGACGTGAATGCAGAAGACTTCGACTTTCTAGTTATCCCCGGAGGGAAATCGCCGGAGAAACTACGACTCAACAACAGTATCCTCAGATTTGTGAAAGATTTTGACATTCAAGGTAAACCGATTGCTGCAATCTGCCACGCGGGCCAGGTATTAGCGTCTGCAGGGATAGTGAAGAACAGGACACTGACGTGTGTTGCTGGAATAAGGGACGACATGATCAACGCCGGCGCGCGATATGTCGACAAAGCCGTAGTCACTGATGGAAACCTCGTTACCTCAAGAGTCCCCAGCGATCTCCCCGAATTCGCGAGAGTGATGATAGAAGTTTTCAGTAAGCCTCAACTCTTGCAAGCTCCACGACCAAGATAGAAATCTCCCGCGAAAGGATGATGGTAGCCTGTCTTGACGGGAGTCAGGTAGAGTTATTACTCCAAGGATAATTCCGCTCTGACGGAAATCTAGAGGATCAATCTTGCCAGAAAAAACGCTTACACTTAGAGTCGCCGACGCGTATCAGAGAGATGTCGGCCGGGGTATTGCTAGAGTAGACCCGAAAGTTGTAGATGAACTCGGGCTGACTTCAGGCGATGTCATACAGATTGTTGGTAAGAAGAAGACAACTGCTCTTTCCTGGCCTGGATACGAGTCGGACTCCGGCAAGGGAACGATTCGAATCGACGGTTATCTTAGGAACAACGCCGGCGTTTCAATAGACGACAAAGTCACGATTAGAAAGATAGAGGCAAAGATCGCGCAGCGCCTGACCCTCGCGCCAACGGAACCACTCCGGATCGTCGGAGGAGAAGAATATCTCAGCCAAGTCTTGGAAGGCCGAGTCTTAGCTCGAGGAGACTACGTCCCGATAAGCGTGATGGGTCGCAAGATCGACCTCGTTGTCACAAGCACTACCCCGACCGCAGAAGCGGTGATTGTCACCGACCAGACAGAGGTAACTGTAGGCGAGCAAGTCAAGGAAGCACCCAGAGCAATCCCGAGAATCGCGTACGAGGACATTGGAGGCCTTCGACCAGTAATCCAGAAAGTACGCGAGATGATCGAACTCCCCCTAAGACATCCAGAACTGTTCGAACGGCTGGGAGTCGAGGCCCCGAAAGGAGTCCTGCTTCACGGCCCACCAGGTTGCGTAGTTGGCGACTCGTTGATCGCCCTTGAAAATGGTGGACTGATTCGGTTGGAAGAACTCGCGAAAGGCGTGCTTCCCGGCATCTACGTTGCAGACCTTCCTATCTATCCACCAGGCAGTGCTAAGGCCCTTCACATCTATGATGTGCCTGAAACGATGGAGATAATCACCGAGACTGGAAAGAGACTCCGGACAACTCTGAATCATCCTCTCATGACTGAACATGGGTGGACCCCGGCAGACAAACTCAAGCCGGAGGATAGAGTGAAAACGATTAGGTGGATTCCCTCGCCTACACAATACGTAGTTGTCAGCGATACAATCAACATGGTGAGACTATGGACCAAACCGGTCATGCCCAAGTTTTGGGATGAGCAGTTGGGAGAACTTTTCGGCATATTCATCGCGGAAGGGACAGCTAGCAAGGATAGAGTCCTCTTCACTATCGAGTCTCACGAAGAGGAACTCGCAACTGCAATAAGAAAGGGGATGATGATTTTCGGTGTTGAAGGGTACATTGTTCCAAAGTCAGGCAAACAGTGCAATGTGCTGCGATTCGACAACAGAGGACTCGCTGAGTTATTCGGTAAATATTGGTCTCGTGTAGAGAAGAGAGTACCGACGCCGATACTGATGTCACCGAACACAGTTGTGGCAGCATTCCTTCGGGGTGCTTTCGAAGGAGATGGCTACGCAAGAAAAGCGAACAACTACCACGGTGTCTTCCTCAAAAGCAAACACCGGAAATTGCTGGAGGAAGTGCAGACCCTACTTCTAAGGTTCGGAATTACCTCAAGGATTCACGGAGGCACCTATATCACCAGAGGAGGAAAAGACTCTGCCTCTTACGCGCTGGCGATTCGTGGTAAAGATGTTGTAAACAAGTTCAAGGAACAAATAGGCTTCATCTCTACTCGGAAAAGAGCGCGACTGGAAGGTATAGTCAAAGGCTACAAGCGAAACCTCACCTATCTTAATGACGACTCCGAAAAAATCAAGACAATAAGGAAGCTCGAAGGCTGGCAAAGAGTATACGACTTCGAAGTCCCGAGTACACACTCTTTCTTCACGAACGGCATATTGAGCCACAACACCGGCAAAACATTGCTGGCCAAGGCGGTGGCGAGCGAGACGAACGCGAACTTCTACAGCATTGGCGGGCCGGAGATAATGAGCAAGTTCTACGGCGAGAGCGAGGAGAGGCTCCGAGAGATCTTCAAGGAAGCCCAAGAGAACGCGCCATCTATCATCTTCATCGACGAGATAGACTCGATAGCGCCGAAACGGGAAGAGGTCACCGGTGAGGTCGAGAAACGCGTTGTATCGCAGCTACTTTCAGTGATGGACGGCTTACAATCCCGAGGCAAGGTGGTAGTGATTGGGGCAACTAACCGGATCAACTCGATAGACCCTGCACTCCGACGCCCCGGAAGGTTCGACCGAGAGATCGAGATCGGCGTCCCGGACCGGGACGGGAGGCTGGAGATATTGCAGATTCACACCCGGGGAATGCCCCTGGAGGATGTGGACCTGAAAAAACTGGCTGATGTCACTCACGGGTTTGTCGGCGCAGACTTGGAAGCGCTCGCAAAGGAGGCAGCCATCCGGGCGCTTCGTAGGATTCTGCCTGAGATCAACTTGGAAGCAGAGAACATTCCGGCGGAGGTCCTCAACAAGATCATAGTTCGGATGAGCGACTTCCAAGAAGCACTGAAGGAAGTCGAACCCTCGGCCATGAGGGAAGTCCTCGTGGAGGTGCCAGATATCAGATGGGATGACATTGGAGGGCTGGAAGGAGTCAAAGAGGAGCTACGAGAAGCTATCGAGTGGCCGCTGAAGTACCCCGAACTCTTCGCCCAGATGAACGCTGTTCCCCCGAAGGGATTGCTTTTGTACGGCCCACCGGGAACTGGAAAGACGCTCTTGGCGAAGGCGGCAGCGAACGAGAGCGAGGCGAACTTCATCAGCGTCAAGGGTCCGGAACTGCTCAACAAGTTTGTTGGGGAGTCAGAGAAAGCGGTTAGAGAGATCTTTCGCAAGGCCCGGCAAGCATCGCCTTGCATCATCTTCTTTGACGAGATCGACTCCGTGGCACCTGTCCGTGGCAGCAGCATGGGAGACTCTAATGTGACGGAAAGGGTGATCAGCCAGTTTCTGACCGAGATGGACGGGCTAGAAGAGTTGAGGAACGTCGTAATTATCGCGGCAACAAACCGGCCTGATATTGTGGACCCAGCTTTGCTACGCCCTGGCAGGTTTGACAGGATGCTTCTAGTTCCCCCGCCAGACCTAGAGGCGCGGAAGCAGATCTTCCGAATCCATACGAAGAAGACGCCGTTGGCTGAGGATGTGAAACTGGATGACCTTGCCAGGAAAACGGAAGGGTACACGGGCGCCGATATCGCGTCGATCTGCAATACTGCCGTGATGTTGTCAATCAAGGAACATATCGGGAAAGCGAAGGATCCGGAGGATGCGAAGAAGAGGGCTAAGGGGTTGAAAGTGGCTAAGCGTCATTTCGATGAGGCTATGCAGAAGGTTAAGCCGATTTCTAGCCAAGAGCTTAGGATGTACGAGCGCTTCTCCCAACAGTTTTCTGACGCGAAGGCAGGCCTTCAGAAGGTTCCGGCACCTCCACAGCTAGGCTGAGAAGAGGGCTTCTAGCGCCGAGCTGAAGCTCGGCCCGTCCAAAAAAGGCGGGAGGTTGGGCTTAGGTCCGTCGCCCAACCGAGGAGGGGAGGGAACGATGGGATTGGCCGAGGAATCCGGTTGTGTGGCTGAGGAGAGACGACGTCTCGGTTACGCTCGCGTGAGTGTTGGTCGTGGTCGTTTCTATGTGGGTCTTGATCCACTCGGGTATGACCACGGTTCGTATCAGCGCTTGGATGGTCACGTCTCTCGTCTTTGCTTCGAGCTGCAGCTTCCGGTAGTTCTCGTTCCCCATTGAGAAGATAAACTTGGCCATGACAGATACATTGTGGTATAGTTCGGTATAAGCCCACAATTTTGAACAGGAAAAATGTGAAGCTAGACCCTGTGAGAACACGCGTTCAGGCAGTTTGAACGGAGAAACAAAGTTGCTTTGCGGCCAGAAACCCTCCTTTTTTGTGTGACTCTTCTGCACCCCTCGGAGCTTTGGCTCCATGATTTTCAGGGAGCGGTGCAAGGTCTAAGCGAAAACTTTGCCTCAAAAACATGGCGCAAAGCCAAGTTGGAGATGCAAGATAACGGGACCTAAACGAATTGTTTCTAGGCTATTATCCAGGGTTTGAAAGAGAAATTGGCCTCTCGGCCCGGTTGTCACTTTCACAGGGGTCCGCGGGAACCACTCATCCGATGCGAGGGTGAGTCGCTAAGACCCCCCTTTTTCTAGAAGACTTCCTGTCTGGCACTGATAATGGGCGAGTCTGGCTGATCGAAGCGTGGTCTGGGCCTGGATCGGTCTGGAATTATCCACGCTTTCAGCGTGGAAAATGGAGGTCTAGAAATCGCGGGCTTGGAATCGGAATCAGGGCTTGAAATGGGCGAGTCCATGGCGCTTTCCGTTCTGTTTCAAAAGGGCTCAATCGCCGAAAAATCGGCGAACCTAGCCGAGCTAAGTCGTCTAAGAGAAAGCGGGCGCGTGCGACTCTGATTCCGGAAATGTCGTTGTTCTGGGCCGACCTCGTTGGTCAGTGGAATAGGCTAGATGAAGAAGACGAAGGTCACGAAGCATATCATCATGAGCAGTATGGCATGCTTGAGCCCGTCTTTGAGGTAGCCTGTCGCCATCTTACCACCGACTAGTCCCGCGAACATGGCTTCGATCATTGCCATGTACAGGAATACCGCTGTGATCTTGTCCAAGGGAAGACTAACGAAATTGAACCCTACTCCCCCAATGCCGCCCCCGCCACCGCCGAAGTTCGTGTTGGCCAGTTGTTTGAAGAAGCTTGAGATGAGTAGGTAGACGGTGACGAGGAAGACTGCGAAGCTGATGTACATGACTCCGATGAAGGGTCTCAGAGTGGCACGCCTCTTTCTTTCCAAGTACTGGATTTCTTGCACGTGCTTGGCGACGGACTCCATGCTCTCCTGGATATCTCCTCCAGACTTGTTGGCCTCCGCGATAAGCATCGAACTTCGCCGCGAGAGCGTTGTGCCGGTCGCGTCGGCAAAGTATTGGAGCGCCCTTTCCAGCGGGACCCTGAAGCTAATCTTCGCAATTAGTTTCTTGAGTTCCTTCGTCAAGGGACCGTAGTCACGTTCCGAGGAAATTTCGATAGACCTAGTCAGGGTCATCCCACTTCTACCTGCGTCAGCAATGTCTCGGATGAGGTGTGGAATGTTGTTGTCGATAGAGTCTCGTCGCTTGGACTCTGCAAGATAGACTAAGGCCGGAGGTATGAGCGCGACGATTCCTCCTAGTAGAAGGAATCGATCGATGCTGAACTTGCCAACCAAGCCGGCGATCGAAACGTTTGGCGTAGGCCCGTAGAGAGCGATCTCAATAAGCCCCCAAAAGAATATTCCAGCGAAGATTATTCCGGCGAAGACCCAGACCAGCTTGCGGGTGATCTTGCTGAAAATCCCCCCTATTCCACCCCCGCCACCAGAATCGTCTTTGATTTTTTTCACTTTCTTGGCGGGGACTGCTGCGTCGGAGGCCTGCGGGGCTGGTGCCGGTGATGGTTCGTTTGGTTGTGACATTTTTTGTTCTCCTAACCTTTCGGCTGCATGGTATCCAGGATGAAGAGGAACATTACACCGCATATTGGTATGAGGATGAAGGCGAGGAGGTACATGAAAGAGAACACATCCACGCCTCCCAGGTTTCCTCCGATAGAGGCCATGATCGAGAGCATGACGACTAGCATTAGCGGGAAGGCGATAAGCATGAGCACGTATGTCTCAGCGATGATTCCCAAGGTGTCGAGGAATCCTTGGACCGAGAGAGCGCGTTTCTGGAACAAGTGGTCTGTTATGCCTTGGAAGAACTTCTTCATGTCCCCACCGGTCCTGATGACTCCTGCAAAACCTCGCAGGAGGTCTTGGTAGTTTGCTGAGGGGGAGCGCTCTACCTCCGCATTCATCGCATTGATGACATCGTAACCAAGAAGGTCGATTCTTCCGATCACATTCGCAATCTCGTCAGAGAGCATGAACTTGGGATCTTTCTCAGAGGTAGACCTTAGTATCCGCTCGGGTGTGACTCCCGCGGATGCGAGCACTGTCATGTAGCTTGCAGTGAATGGCAGGAAATTGTCTAGCCGTTGTCTTCGGGACCCGACTTTCATGGATGGGAGTATGTAGAAGAATCCGAGAATTGCAAGGCCTGTCATTACCGCGAGTCCGATAGATAGTAGAACGCTCAATAGGACGGATGTTATCGAGAATGTGAGACCGAAGGCGGCTCCGAGACCCAGGTTGAGGATGAGGAACCATACGAAGAAGGATAACCCTCCTCCTACCAAGGCGAAGAAGACCATGCTGCTCACATAGGCTTTGTACCCAATCTTCATCCCAGCTAGGGAGAGAACCTGTTTGAGACCGCTAAAGATCGGTAGTAGTCTGCCTATTTTTTTGCCAAGTAGACCGTAGGTGAAGTAGGAGAACCCTTGCTTCTCTTCTGGGGGAAGCGCAATTCCTCCCTTCTTGCCCTTTTCACCCTGTTCCATGAAGCGACGCATTCTAGTTCGGTAGTCTCCCATGTGAAGCACGGCTTTCTCGTAGACGAAACTGCTGTAGAGTGCACCTATGGGTGATAGGAGGATGATTTCGATAATTACCCACGGTGGGGTAGTTGCGATTAATGGGAAGAATATGCTGGAGACGATTGAGATTGGAATTGATAATGGGATGCTGATCAACCACTTGTGCTTCTTCAGCATCGGGATGTTGAAGTTGTACAGTAGGGCGAAGAAGGATCCGGCTATCAGCAAATATGTGATTGGGACGAGCTGCTGAACGGCACCGGTGTTAGGTTCCGTGTACCATGTGCATCCGCAGATCGCGCCCATTCCTCTGAAGAGGAGTGTGATGAACGAGAGTGCAACGGTCGCTCCAACCCACGACTTACTCGTTTCGAAGAGACTCTTCTTTGCCTTGTAGAGGCCTAGAGAAACAAGGCCCAATAATCCGAGTCCTACCGAGAGAATGTCGTTGGAGTTTGTCAGAAGGATCGGACCTAGCGGTCCCAGGAACGGAACGATCGGGTCAATCAGGCTCATGCGGAAGTGCCTCCAGGGGACTGGACCATCTTTTCCCGTTTGACCCGGTCGAGAAGTTGCTGCGGATTGACGTAGTAAGTGCGAATGACTTCGACGACGTCTTTGAAGTCGCGGATGTTGTTCCGGACCATCCATTCGAGGACGAGGCGTCTGTTATTGAGTTCTTCCATCACTTCCTCGTGCTTGTAACCGTGGCGTTTCATGATGTTCTCGAGAACGTAGCTTCGTCCGTAGAATACGTAAGTGTCCGTTTTTGGATTCCACTTGAAGACGTCGTTAGTC
>Ga0209235_1000693_pt1 | contig 17505 bp, 9 predicted proteins | sample GraSoi013_1_20cm_4_FD_185817 | JGI IMG/M metagenome (GOLD analysis project Ga0209235, IMG submission 185817) | Grasslands soil microbial communities from the Angelo Coastal Reserve, California, USA - Sample 09_25_2013_1_20cm (SPAdes) (version 2) | ecosystem: Environmental > Terrestrial > Soil >... | reverse complement strand
GAACGTGGCGCCTTCGCCGGGCTGGGACACGACCGAGATCGTGCCGCCGTGCTCCTTGACGATCCCATAGGTGATGGACAGGCCCAGGCCCGTGCCTTTCCCGACCTCCTTGGTGGTGAAAAATGGATCGAAGATCCGCCGCTCGAGCCCGGGCCGAATCCCGTGCCCCGTATCGGCGAATGCGACCTCCACCGCAGCGTAGTCGACCGAGCCCGAAATGCGAATCGCCTTGCGTGGCGAGTCGGCCATAGCGTCGCGCGCGTTCGTCAACAGGTTGATGAAGACCTGCTCCAGCTGAATCGGATTCCCGACGACCACGGGCTCCTCCGGGTCCAGGTCGACCGTGACCTCGATCTCGCGTAGCCGGAGCTGCTGCTGCACAAGGGAAAGCGCCCGATCGATGACTTGCCTCAGGGAGATCGGCTCGCGGCTGACGGGGGCCGCCCGTCCGAACGTGCGCAGATGCGAGATCATCTCCGTGGCCTTCTGCACCTGCTGCATGGCGTGGCGCAGCTCGCCGACGATCTGCTCCTTGTTCCTCACGCCGAGTTCCAAGAAGTCGATAGCGTTGCCCACGAACAACCCGATGTTATTCAGGGGGTTATTAAGCTCATGGGCTACGCCCGTGGTGAGCTCGCCGAGCGTGGCGAGCTTTCCCGCTTGGACGAGCTGCTCCTGCTTGTCACGCAACTCCTGTTCACGTCGCTGCATTTCGGCCGTGGTTTCCCGGAGGTCCCCCATGATGTGAATCATAGCCTTGCGGCTGACCTCGAGACGCAGCTTGTCCTTGTGCGAGCCCTGCAAGAGATGCAGCAAGGCCCGCCTCGAATTGTCGAGCCGCTCGGTCTGGCGGGAGAGTCGCCGGCGGTCCTCCTCGTAATCGGCCAGGATGTGAAGCATGGCCTTCCGCTGGTTGGCGAGGCGCTTGTTGGATTCGTTCAGGTCGCCCACGATGTGGAGCATCGCGCGGCGCTGCTCGTCGCCCTTCCGGAGGCGGCGTTCTAGCGTCTCCACTAGCGCGCGAAGTCGACTCTCTGCCGTCGTAGCCGCTCCGGGCCCCCCAAACCCCGGCCGATAGTCCTCTATCGCGGTCTCCGGCATCGCGATCAGCTCCTCCCACCCTCAGCCTTTCGGCTTCCTCCGTAGGCTCTCCAGCTCCTTCTCGAGGGCGATCATCTTCAGCTCGCGGCCAACCACCACTTCCTCGAATTTCTCGAGATCTAAAATCTTCTCCTGCAGCTCGTTCTTGGACTTCTCTAGGTCGCGAACCACCTGCTCGTACTCGCGCATATCACGCAGGATGCCGATGGCTCCGATCACCTTGCCGTCCGGGTGACGCAGGGCCGAGGCGTTGAGAGCCGTGGGAATGACTTCCCCGCTCGCGCTCCGCGGGTTGAGCCGGGCGTTGCGGGTGACGCCTCGCTCCACGACCTCCCGCAGCGCCGCCGTGAACTCCCGTGTCTCCTCGGGGCTGATGAAGCGCGACAGCGACTGCTCGATCAGCTCGTCCGGACGGAAGCCGAGGAGTGCGGAAACCGCGTCATTGGCCTGCAGGATCTTCCCCTCGAGGTCGGAAACGAACACCGGGTCCGGCGCGTTCTTGATCAAGCTCTCGGCGTAGGCTCGCGCCTTGTCCAGCTCCCGCATGTCCCGCAGGATGCCGATGGCGCCGATCACCTTGCCGTCCGGGTCACGCAGCGCCGAGGCGTTGAGCGTCGTGGGGATGACCTCCCCGCTCGCGCTCCGCGGGTTGAGCCGGGCGTTGCGGGTGACGCCCCGCTCCACGACCTCCCGGAGGGCGGCCAGGAACTCCCGCGTTTCAGCGGGCGAGATGATGCGCGAGAGCGACTGCTCGATCAGCTCGTCCGGACGGAAGCCGAGGAGCGCGAAGACCGCGTCGTTGGCCTGCAGGATCTTCCCCTCGAGGTCGGAAACGAACACCGGGTCCGGCGCGTTCTTGATCAAGCTCTCGGCGTAGGCTCGCGCCTTGTCCAGCTCCCGCATGTCCCGCAGGATGCCGATCACCCCGATCGCCCGCCCGTCAGGATCGCGCAGGGCAGAGGCGTTCAGGCTCGTGGGGATGACCTCGCCGCTCGCACTGCGAGGGTTTAGGACGACGTTCCGCATGACACCCCGTTCGACCACTTCGCGCAGTGCCGCCGTGAACTCCCGCGTTTCATCGGGGGTGATGAAGCGCGAGAGCGACTGCTCGAGCACCTCATCTTGGCGAAACCCGAGCAGCTGGGAAACCGCATCGTTCGCCTGCAGGATCTTGCCTTCGAGGTCGGAGACGAACACGGGGTCCGGGGCGTTGGCGATGATGATGTCGGCATCCAGCGAACCGTGCGATTTGAGGTCCCTGCTGTCACCTTCGATCGTGGCCGGTTGCGTACCGAGTTCTTGCCGTCTAGCCATTCCAAACCTCCTTCACGACCGCCAGCGCCGTGCAAGAGCAATTGGGATTCCAAAAGGGCCCCTCGAAACGAGTGCCGAGTCCTCGCTAAGTACTTTAAAGTAAAGAAATTATATAGAGCGCTACTATTGAGACTATAGCCTGCTGGCTGGGCAGCTCGGAGATAACAAGCCTTTTGAGGTTTAACCCAAAAGATTTTGTCGTGTTGTACGAAGCCCTCAGAGTGTATTCAGGCTTGGATTTGAGGATTGACCGAATGGCCGAAGGCTAGATTGCGTTCCGAATGGGTCGCCACTAGCCGTTGAACTCAGTTACCTTGCCTTGTAATGTAAGCATCGGTGCCGCTCCTTGGCCGAGCTTCGCCATGCGTCAACTCTCGGGCGCGATTCATTTCGCACGGCTCCGTTCGACTGCACAGCCCCAGGAGGGCATTGGAAAGATACGCCGCCCGGGGATCGCCAGCGTGTTGGTTGAGGAGCTTACAAGTCGGCTCCCTGAAGGCCGGACACAGATGCCCAGGACTGGTTGTGGTCATCTGCACAGCTAACCTCTGAAATTACCATGCGAAGGTAACAAGGTGTATCCTGAAAGTCAGAGCATGTTTCTTGGGGTCCGAGCGAGTTTGCGAGTTGGGGGCTTGCGACGTGTATGACGAAAGATTTAGGGCCGCTTGTTCACGAATGGTGCTGAACCCACGCGTCGCACACATAAGGCAGAGCAAGCAAGAAGACAATCGGCATTCATCCTTTAATTAACACTCGTATAATTACTGTAATCAGCGAATTTTTAAAGTATGAAGTATCTACTGAACATTTAACCGAATTGCGCTTCCGATCCGCTCAGGTCTGTGGCCATAAGATATTGAAAAGGTAAACTTTAAAAAGAAATGACGGTAAGGATGAGCGGCGGGGTTAAGCTGGCAACGCGTCTCCGATTCCCCGACCTGCTGCGGTAGTTGCAGTGACTCAGTGTCTTGCAGCGCCGTTCTGCAGCAGGGAAGAGGCGGGGGTGCCACGGATGGAGGCGTCGAGTAGCTCGACCATGTGCAAGACGGGCAGCGTGCGAGCGGCGCGCTTAAGGCCGGCGGTAATCTGTAGCAGGCAGCCCGGGTTGCTGGAGACGACCAGATCTGCGCCGGTGGCAAGGCAATTCAGCACCTTGCGATCGCCCAATTCCTGCGCCGGGCCGGGTTCGATCAGGTTGTAGATGCCTGCGGAGCCGCAGCAGATCGCCGAGTCGGGGATTTCCAACACTTGGAGTTGCGGAATGGTCTTCAGGACCTTCCGCGGCTGGGCCTGGACGCGCTGCGCGTGCTGCAGGTGACAAGCATCGTGATAGGCGACGCGCAGGGGCAACGGGTGGCGCGGCGCGCGTGGCTCGAGTTCCGCTAAAACCTCGGAGATGTCTTTGCACTTGGCTGAGAAGGCTTTGGCACGCTCGGCGTAGGCCGCGTCATCACGCAGCAGGTAGCCATAATCCTTTACGTTCGAGCCACAGCCGGCAGCGTTGATCACAATGGTATCGACCTCGGCGCGCTCGAAGGCGTCAATCAGCCGCCGGGCCAGCGCCAGGGCTTGCTCTTCCAGCCCGGCGTGGATCATCAGCGCGCCGCAACAGCCTTGCCCGCGCGGAATGAACACTTCGCAACCCTCCGCCGCCAGCACGCGCGCGGTCGCCCCATTGACGCCAGGGAACATCACTCGCTGCACGCAGCCCTGCAGCAGCCCGACACGCCGGCGCGTCCCACCCTGCGCAACCATATGGGAGGGCATCCGCGCCCGCAGCGCGCGCAGGGAAACACTGGGCAGCAGCGCTTCCATCCCCCGCAACGTCGGTGGCAGAAGATTCAAGAGGCCCGAACGCCGCACAAGCCACTGCAACCCAAGTCGCTGGTATAACCAGATTGGCCCCAGCAACAGCCGGAGCCGGCCGGGATGCGGGAAGATTGCGAAGATCATGCGCCGCTGAAGTCGTGCGCCGAAAGAACGCGGATAGTGGCGCTCGATCTGCGCGCGCGTGGCCTCAATGAGCTTGTCGTATTGCACTCCCGACGGGCACGCGGTAACGCAGGCCATGCATCCTAGGCAGTGATCGAAGTGGCTGACGAAGGTGCTCGTCATGCTGACTTTGCCCTCGCTGCCGAGTTTCATGAGATAGATGCGGCCGCGGGGAGAGTCCATCTCTTCGTGCCACAGGGCGTAGGTGGGGCAGGTGGGAAGGCAAAAACCGCAGTGGACACATTCGTCGATCAACTTCTGCGCGGGTGCATTGTGGTCGTCGAAGACACTCGGCGCAGGGCTGGCAAGGACTGTCTCGGGCGCATCTGGATCTGGCATCAGATTCCCCCAATGAACCGGCCGGGGTTGAGCGTCCCGGCCGGGTCGAGCTGCTCTTTGACGCGCAGCATCAATGGCTGCGCGTCGCCGGACGAGCCCCACACATCGAAGCCCACTTTCATCGCAGGTGGGCAGTGCACCACGACCAGTGTCCCGCCAAGTTGCTCGAGTTCGCTGGCCAAGCTTCCGACTGCGGAAACAAGCGCTGCCTCGTTTTGCTCTCGCTGCGCTTCCAAGCGCAGAAAACCAACGCCGAAGCCCTGGCCCACCAACCTCCAGGTAACACCCAGCGGCTGGGCGACCCGCGCGACCAGCCCGCAGAAAGAACTTAGTTGCGAGGGCAGCACGCTGAATTTTGCTATAAGCGCCGGCTCTGTCCCTGTCCACAGCGCCTCGCGCGCCTTCCAGATATCCGGGGCGTTCGGTGGGATATCCACCTGGGTCGCATGCTTAGCGAGTTGCAGCAACTGGTTCACTTGAGCCTGGATGCCGGCCGTGGTGCCTTCAAAGCGCACGTCGAGCTGAGGAGGGCCCTCGGACTCCGCGCGCAATTGCAGGCCCGTAAAGGCCAGTCGCGAATCCTGCACGGCAAGCACGATCTGGCACAAGGTATCGGTCGAGGCGGCCGTCAAGCTCATGCTGCAAACATCGCGCGGCAGCGGATAGAGCCGGAACACGGCCTCGGTGATAACGCCAAGGGTCCCGAGCGAACCCGTGGCCAGTTTCGGCAGATCATATCCCGCGACATTCTTGACGACCTTGCCGCCGCTCTTGGCCAGCGTGCCGTCGGGGAGAGCCAGGGTGATGCCGATGATTAAATCGCGAAGCGCGCCGAAGCGCACGCGCAGCGCCCCGCTATCGTTAGCAGCGAGCATGCCACCAATGGTGGCGCGCTCAGGCCACAGAGCGTCGAGGGCAAGGCGCTGCCTGTGTTCGGCAAGGATGCGCTGAAAATGCTCGACGGTGCAGCCCGCCTGGACAGTGGCGGTCATGTCTCCCCAGGCGTGTTCGAGTACGCGATCAAGGCGCGCGGTTGAGAGGATGAGGTCGGCCCGCCGCGGCGGGTTGCCCCAGCCGAGCTTGGTGCCACCTCCTCGGGGAATCACGCTGAGACCCGCAGCATTGGCCACCCGGAGCGCTCGAGCCAATTCGTCAGCGCTCGCCGGCTTGATGACCATCTGCGCCGGAACGCCGTCGACAGCATCGGCGGGGGTAGCCGCGCGCAAGTGGTCGCTTCCCACGATTGCGGCAAGCTCGGCCCATGGCGCTGCCATTTGGGCTTTCATCGCTGCTTCAGGAGACCCTGACATGACATTGATTTCGCAAGCGATCCTGTAGTGCGGCCTTCCGGAGCTTAGCTGGCCGCCGTTTTGCGAGGATTCCGAACAGCCGAAGACTAGAACAATTCCGCCACACCCGCGACCTCCAGGGGGTGCGGTTGATAGGGCCCTGGTTTCTCCGCGCAGAGACGTGGCCGAGGAAAAACCTTATCGGGGTTCGACAGTCGCTCCGGGTCGAAGGCACATCGAACGCGCTGCATGGTATCGAGGTCGGGCTCGGCGAACATTACCGACATGAACTTTTTCTTCTCCTCCCCCACGCCGTGCTCGCCGGTGATCGAGCCGCCGGCTTTCACGCACAGTCCTAGAATGCTGAACGCCAATTCCTCCGCGAGGTGCTCCTGTCCCGGGATACGGCGGTCGTAGAGGACCAACGGGTGGAGGTTGCCGTCGCCGGCGTGAAAGACATTGGCCACGCGTAGTCCGGCCTCGGCGCTCAGCCGCTCGATCTCGCTCAGCACTTGCGGCAGCGCCGTGCGCGGAATCACCCCATCCTGCACGATGTAATTGGGCGAGATGCGGCCCATGGCGGCGAAGGCGGCTTTGCGCCCCTTCCAGATGACGGCGCGCTCCTCCTCCGACTGCGCCACGCGAATCTCCCATGCGCCGCACTCGGTGCAGATCTCCTTCACTTGCGCCATCAGGAGTTCGACTTCGGCCGCGGGGCCATCCAGCTCAACCAGCAGCAGCCCGCCGCAGTTCGGGTAGCCGGCGTGGACCGCCGCCTCCGCGGCTTGGATGGCGAGGTTGTCCATCATCTCGATGGCGGCGGGGAGCATGCCAGCGGCGATGATCCCGCTGACCGCGGCGCCGGCCTCGTTGGTGGAATTGAACGCAGCCAGCAGCGTCTGGATGATTTCGGGCCGCTTCACGATGCGCAGAATGATTTTCGTGGCGATGCCTAGCGTGCCTTCCGAGCCGACGAACACGCCTGCAAGGTCGTAGCCAGGGCGATCAAGCGTTTTGCCGCCCAGGTGCACCAACGAGCCATCCGGAAGCACCACTTCGAGGCCGAGCACGTGCGTGGTGGTGAAACCGTATTTCAGGCAGTGCGCGCCGCCTGAGTTTTCCGCTACGTTACCGCCGATGCTGCAGACCTGCTGCGACGATGGGTCGGGTGCATAGAAAAAACCGTTGGGGGACACTTGCTGCGTCACGCTGGCGTTGATCACCCCTGGCTCCACCACCACCCGCGCGTTCGCCAGATCAACCTCGAGGATGCGGTTCAGCCGCGCCAGGCTGATAACGATCCCGCTTTCGATGGGGAGCGCGCCGCCGGAGAGGCCGGTTCCCGAGCCGCGCGCGACAAAGGGAATGCGTTCGCGGTGACAGGTGCGCACCACCCCCTGAACTTGTTCGGTGGAAGTAGGGAGTACGACCGCTGAGGGCACCACGCGGAAATTCGTGAGGCCATCACACTCGTAGGTGCGAAGCTGCTCCGGTTCAGTGATCAGGCCATCTTTACCCACGATGGCGCGAAACTGATCGAGGATGCGAGAGTCCATAAGCCGCCTCCTCTTGGTATCAGGCGTGTCGCGCCGCGGGAGGGCCGCGCGATCCTACCGGCGCCCATCGCCCATCGGGGCGAACGGGCGACCGAACGTATTGTACCCCTCTCGACGGTGAGGAGCACGCCAATTGCCAGGCTCCCCGCCGCCGGAAAGCTTCATTTCACGAACGTGAGGCCGTGCGGCACCGCGCCCGGGAACACGTAGGCGTACAGCATCACGATGATTCCCACGATCGCAGCCAGCGCGACGGAGTGCCAGAAGACGAACCGGAAGATCATGCCCTCATTGCCCACCTGATTAGTCGCCGAGGTGGCTACAACGATGGACTGCGCGTCCACCATCTTGCCCATTACCCCGCCCGTGCTGTTTGCCGCGCACATCAGGATCGGGTCGAGGTGGAGCTGCTCGGCGGTAATCCTCTGCAAGCTGCCGAACAGTGCGTTGGAGGAGGTGTCGCTGCCGGTCAGCGCCACCCCCAGCCAGCCGAGATACGTGCCGAAGAAGGGGAAGAGCCAGCCCGTGCGCGTGAACGCAAGACCCAAGACCGCGTCCAGGCCCGAGTAGCGTGTGACGAAGCCCAGTCCTAACATGAACGAGATCGCAATCATGGCCATGCGCATGCGCGTCAGCGTGTGCCAGAAGATGCTCATCAACCTGCCCGGGCCGAGGCCGAGCAGCAGCCCGGAGACGATCGCGGCCAAGAAGCACCCGGTGCCGGTGGCCGTGAGCCAGTTGAAGTCGTAGCGCGCGGCTTCCGGTGTGGGTTTGGTCACGACAGGCGCTGCCCGGGTCACCGCGTTGTGCAGGTACGGGACGTCCCAACCCGGCGGCCCGGGTCGCTTCCTGCCGTCCGGCAGGATGACCGAGAATGCCGGCGTGGTGGCCTTGTTCATCGCCAGCTTGACCTTAGGCAGCCCCCAGACCAGCACGAAGATCGAGAGAATGGCAAAGGGCATCCAGGCCTTCAGCACTTGCCCCGCGGTGTAAGTGTGTTTGGTGTGCCCCGTGCGCTGGTACTCGGCGCGTTCGTCCTCGAACCGGTAGATGGTCTTGGGTTGCCAGAAGCGCAGGAAGATCACCGTGGCGGCCAGCGAGGCCACGCCGCCCATGATGTCAACGAGGTTGCTGTCTACATAATTCGACCAGTAAAACTGCACCAGTCCGAAGGAGAACCCCACGACCAGGATGGCGGGCAGCACCTCAAAGGTTTCCTTCCAGCCCACCATAGCGCGCACGAGCCAGAAGGAAACGATGACCGCTGTGAACGGAAGGATGCGGCCGGCCATGGCATTCAGGTCGGACTCCGGCAGCGCAGTGACGGCCGCAAGAGTGTGGATTGGCGTGCCGATGGCGCCCCAGGCCACCGGCGCGGTGTTGGCGATCAGGTTGAGCGCCGCGGCGTGGAACGGTTTGAAGCCCAGGCCGATCATGAAGGCGCCGGCGATAGCCACCGGAGCGCCGAACCCAGCCGCACCCTCAATGAACGCGCCGAAGCAAAAGGCCACCAGTAGTAGCTGCAACCGGCGGTCGGCGGTGATCCCCGCGACCGATTCCTTCATGATCTCGAACTGACCGGTGTGCACCGAGATGTCGTAGAGATAGACGGCGGCCAGCACAATCCAGGCGATTTTCAGGATGCCGAAGGCGACGCCATATAGAAAGGTCATTCCCGCGAGCGCGGCCGGCATTTTGAAGAAAAGCACGGCCACCACGACGGCCGTGGCGGCGCCGGCAATCGCGCACCAGTGGGGCTTGACACGCAAGCCGGCCAGCAAGGTGAACAGCACGATAATCGGTAGAGCCGCCAGCAGTGTGGTCAGCCACCAATTACCCCACAGGACGTAAACCTGAGTCCAAGTCATAGTTCACTCCTTTTAGAGCCTGACCCCAAAGATCGAGCCCGCTTCCGAAGGGATGACCCAGAGTGATGGCCCAGGATGTTCCGTCTTTCCTCAAACCGGATCAAATTCGCCGCGTGTAATCCTGCCCTCTCACGGCCCTGCCCCTAAGCGCATACTAACCCGCGCGCCTGGGAGCCGTTTATGCTTACGGACGGTCCCCTATGGGCGCGTCATATATGCCCAGGACGGTGATTTGTCAACGAGGTTTTCTAATTCCCGGTGGGAGCTGCGAGGGCAGTTGTTCATGAGCATTCTGCCCACAGCGAACGATGAAAATGGTTAGCCTGAGCTGCCCCCACAGCTAAGCCTCCATGAATCAATGCGTTCCCCGATTATTTTCCAGGGAGCAGAAAACCTTTGATCTTCAAGACTGGCAACGTCAGTGAATTGAGGAATTTTGCCGGCCGTCCCCCTAGGAACAGCGGCATGTCTGGCCCTTTCCAGTACTAGCCCGTTGGAAAAATGGTCGCTTGACAATTGCTCTCGGGACGAGTATTTACGTGCCCATCTAGGGCTTGTTCACCGTCGTACAGGGTGTGGCTTTCCATCGAACTAGCAAATGCCTACCGCCCACAATTCCGCAGGGGAGGTTTCGCAAATGAGGAACGCGATTCTGAGGAAGGTGCTGCACATCATGCTCGCTGTGTTTGCGGCTCTCGTGCTCGCTGGCACGGTTCTGGCGCAGCAGCAGAATGACCGCAAGCCCGCGTCGAATCTACTGGTTCGTGTACTGCAGGCAAAGGGGATCCTGACCGACGACGAAGCGGCTATGGTCAGTCAGGCCTCGACAGCCGACGAAGCTGAGGGGCGGCTGGCCCGCCTGCTGCTGTCCAAGGGCATTATCACTCAAGCCGATTACGACCAGACGGTGGGATCTGCCGTCGTACAGGCCTCCGCGGATGGCGCGGCCCGCGCTCGCATTGTCCCGGCGGTCTTGCGCTTGCCGGCGAGTTCTGGGGGTAGCGTCGCCAGCCCGGATGCTCAGGCGGCACAGAAGCCAGCGCCGGCACCGGTGATTCCGGCCGTAGCGCCGATCCGAGTCTTCCCCGTGGATCCTCCGAAGCGCGAAGGACTGGTCCCGGACCTCAAGGTGGGGCCCGTAAGACTGAAACCTTACGGCTTTTTCAAGACCAGCGTGGTTTGGGACAGTTCGTCCCCGAAGGGGGATGACTTTCCGCTGCCAGGATTTATTGCCCCCGGGCTGGGCGGAAGTTTTGATACGGGACCGGACTCTGTTAATGAATTCCACCTCAAGGCCCGCGCTATGCGTCTCGGCGGCAACTTCGAATGGGTCGATCCCTCTCCGAAGGTGGCCATCACCGGCCGCTTCGAGTTCGACTTCGAAGGAAACTTTAGCCGGGCGAGTAACCGCAACATCTCCACCATTCGGTCCAGCATGGCAGGGATCCGCCTTGCGTGGGCGCGGGTGGATTATGCGGCTTCCGAGCATGTCGGGATTCACGCGCTTTTCGGCCAAGACTGGACACCGTTTGCTTCGTCCACCTTGCCCAGTTTGCTGGAAACAACTGGCCTGGGCGTTGGGTTTGGCACGCTTTATGAACGCGCCCCACAGGCACGCTTTGGGTTCACCTACAACGCGGGGGGATCCCGCAGCGTGAAGTTTCAGCCGGAGGTTGCCGTCGTCCTCCCGAGCTATGGCAATCTGCCGAGTGATCTCAATCTCCAACTTGGTTTCGGCGAGCGGCAGGGCGTTGATTCCGGACGCCCCGAAGTACAGGGCCGGATTGTCGCGCAGTTCCAGCTCGACCCGGCCAAGGGTGTTGCGCCAGCGCAGATTATCTTCAGCGGCATGCAGGGAGAGCGCCGGGTGATCGTCCGTGCAGCAGATGTGCCTGCGGCGTTCCAGTCGGCGTTTCCGAACGGAGCGAGTGCACGCAGCAGCCGGTCCGGCTACACTGCGGAGGCTCAACTGCCGACCCGCTACGCCACGCTGATCGCCAAGTATTACAACGGCGAGGATCTGCGGTTCTACTTCGGTGGGCAGCTTTTCTTGCCCTTCAATGACACGACCGGATTAACCGGCCCCTTCCCGACCGCAGTGGCCAACATAGACGGTTCCGGACCTACGGTGCAGTTTGCAACCAACGCCAGCGGAGCCCCGGTGGTGGTACCGCAACGTCCGGTGCGTTCCTCGGGAGGTTTCGTCAACCTCGGCTTGCCGCTTTCCCGTATTCTTGGCGCAGATTCCAGCGGCCGAAACAACGCTTGGACGCTGTACCTGCACTACGGGATCGACTTCGCCAAGGCGCGAGACGTTCGGAAGTTCACGGCCGCGGGTACTGGCAACCGCGTCAAGAGCGATCTGGCTGCCGCCCAGTTGGCCTACAAGCTGAACAATTGGGTGACCTTTGCTGTCGAGCAATCACTCTATCGGACCCGCGCCGTGACGGGCACAACTCCCGCAGGCGCAACGATCTTGCTCCCGCTCTTTCGGGGCAATCGGGCTCGCGAGGAGCATGACCTGCGGTTCGAGTTCGGAACGATCTTTACGTTCTGAGGGGTATAGACGTGGGGAATAGCCAGCAGAGCACTTACGCAGGGGTGGCTCCGCTGGCGCATCTTGACACTCGGAGGACGATCCGCAGAGGAAACACTTATCTATATGCAACGGGCCGCGTGGAGGGCCGACTTGTACTACGGTCACCACACCAACTAAGAAGGAGGATTAGCCATGGCTACTCCCCAACAAAGTAGGTATGCAGAACCCACTGCTATACCAGCCCCCACAGGTTATATCAGCCGGTGGTGGCGGGTGGCAGGTGGGCTTATGATGAATCTCGCGCTGGGTTCCCTATATGCGTGGAGCGTGTTCGTAGCCCCGCTTGAAAAGGAGTTTGGGTGGAAGCGGGCGGATACCTCCATGGTGTTCACCTATGCAGTGGTCGTGTTTGCCATCTCGTTCATCGTGGCCGGGCGGCTTCAAGATAGGTATGGGCCTTTCTGGGTCTCGATCACGGGCGGCTTGCTGGTTAGCATCGGGTTCTTCCTCTGTGCTTACACATCCAGCTTGAACTACCTCTACATTTGTTTTGGTGTGCTCGGCGGGATCGGCAACGGCTTTGGCTACGCCACGCCGATTCCCGTAATGGCCAAATGGTTCCCCGATCGACGAGGCCTCGCAGTCGGGCTCGCGGTGGCGGGGTACGGTGGCGGATCCGCCATTTTCGGGCCCCTTTCCAACCTCTACCTCATCCCGAACTTCGGCTGGCGATCCACCTTCATGATCTTGGGGGGCATCTTCCTGGTCATGACGATGATCGGATCTTTCCTCCTAAAGAATCCCCCAGCGGGTTACAAACCACCCGGATGGACCCCTGCGCCAGCCGCCAAGGCCGCGGCCACCACCTATGACTTCAGTCCAGGCGAGGTGCTGCAAACGCCCGCCTTCTGGTTCATGTTGGTGGCCTATGCTCTGGGCACCTCGGCGGGCTTAATGGTCATCAGCCAGCTCGTACCCTTTGCCAGGAGCCAAGGCATACCGAGTACCGCGTTGCAAACCATGACCCTCCTCGTGGGTGCAATTGGAAACGCCTCGGGGCGGATCTTTTCGGGCTGGCTGTCCGACACGCTCGGCCGCCTCAACACCTTGCGTTTAATGATTGCGATCTCAGCGGTGGCGATGCCCATCCTGTACGCGGTGGGCAGCAATGTGACGCTGCTGTATGTGATGGTGTTCGTGGTGTATTACTGCTACGGCACTCAGCTCTCGGTGAATGCCTCAACCACCTCAGATTTCTGGGGAACGAAGAATGCGGGCATCAACTACGGCCTGCTGTTTACGGCCTGGGGGGCTGCCGGGATCATCGGCCCGAGGATCGGAGGCAAGTTCTTCGACAAATACCACAACTACGAGTACGCTTTCTACACCGCGGCAGTGTTGGCGGCGATCGCGCTGTTTTGCGAGTTGGCAGCACGTCGTCCCAAGATACCGGCGAGGGCGGCATAGACCGACTTAGCCGGGATCTACGGGAAGGTTGGAGAGGCGAACAGGGGGATATTCATCGCGGCCAGAGGCCAGTGAGGTCGGGCCAGCAGGACGTTACGTCAGAGTTCCTGGTGGCGATAGTTGCCTGAACTCGCGAGGGCACTAATCGGCACGGCGGAAAATCGAAGGAGCCGTGCCGTTGTGCCCGGTAGTGACCAAGGCGATCTCCCATTCGGAGTCTAATCCGATTCTCTTAAGGCGAGGCCATTACCGCTTACAGGTAAAGGCGGCGTGAGCCTCCTAAGTTCGATGTGTTTCACCAGTCGGGCGGTCAACGCAAACCTGAACCTGGAGGTCGCAGTCCGAAATGGATGCAGGGAGGGCGCGCCTGTCGAGTCTGGAAATGGGATGTTGAGATTACAAGCTCCGACTGCCAATTTGCGCTGATTCTCGCCGTGTTGACTTCTCGATTTTGCGATGATAAAGTCCCAGCCACGACATAAAATAAATGGGGGGAGGGAGAGTGCAATGCTCCAGGTCCGACAGATCAGCGATGATTTAATCGAACAGCAAATCGGCGGCGCCCCGCTTGGGGCCATGGATAGCCTGTACATCGACGACGTGCTAAGCATCGTCGATCGCGGACTAGAGAATCTGCCGTCTTATCTCGATCTATACCGCAAGGCGGTGAAACAGGCGTGGTCGCCCGATGAGCTGGACTTTTCCCGCGACAAACAGGAGTGGGAATTTTTGTCGCCCGAGGCGAAGAGGCGGCGCATTTGGAGCATGCGAATGTTCTTCGACGGCGAGGAACGCGTAGCAGGTCTCTTGGCTCCCTTCGTCTGGGCTGCGCCCGATAAGGAGGTGGAGGCCTTTGCTGCCACCCAGTTAGCGGATGAGGTGCGGCACACGATTTTCTTCGACCGCTATTGGCGCGAGGTCGTAGGCACCTCCGCCGCAAACCTCGATGAGCTTGTCGAGGAGATAGGGATTAAGCCGCACGAAAACGAAGCGTATGACTACTTCTTCTATAAGTGGCTGCCCGCGCAAGCGCAGTGGCTGGCTTCGCACCCCACGGATCTCGAAGCTTCGGCAAAATTCGTGACCGTATACCATTTAGTGGTCGAGGGCGCCATGTTTCTGACTGGCATGCGCTACCAGCTTGAGGGGGCGCGGCGGTGGGGACGGACTTGGGGCTACTACAAAGGCTTCACTGCCGCAACGCGGGACGAGTCGCGGCATGTGTTGTTCGCCGTGAGATACCTGCGCGACATGGTCAGGCAAGACCCGGCTCGCTTTGTGCCCGTGATCCACTCGGCGATTGAGGAATCCCTTCCGCTGATCGAGAAGACCATGACACCTCCAGGGGGAGAAATGAGCTACTACGGTGGGAAGCATCTGGAGGTTGCTTGGCCTGGGTACACCCCCGAGCGGCTGCGCAATGAAATGATCGAGTACGCGAAGAGCGCCCTGGGCCGGCGCTTGCACGCCGTGGGAATCCAAATGCCGCTGTCCACGCCTAATTAGCTTGCTGCTCCGCTGGTATAGTTTCCTCTGGGACTGATCCTCCAGTCCCAGCTTGAGTGAATAACGGCGTCACTGCGGGCCACAGAGCTTCATCTACTCATGCCCACCTGGGCGTGCGCTGTGGACACTGCTAGGGAACCCGCCGGCGAGCCACTGTAACCGCATCGTGAGTGATGCTTGCCTGTAAAGCGTTTACTACTGCTTGGCGGGCGCCTCGATCTTTTTTGGAACCGACACCACAAAAAAACATCTTGACAAATTTCAGAGGCGAGCATATACGCGTGCTACCGACCTAAGAAGTCCCCACGGGCCGGACCCGCCGCGTAGGTATGGCGATGAAGATGTCCGACATGCACAGGAGGTGAAAGATGGCCACTCCCAAGGTCGCGCCTTGGCCAGCCATTCCGATTTCTAAACCGGAGGAGGTGTATGCCGGGCTCTCCGATCAGGCCAAGGAGTATCCGCTGTTCCTCGAATCCATTGTGCGCCAGGAACACAATTTCGAGAAGCCGGAAGCGCTCTCACGCCTGCGTGTGCTCGATTGCTCCACGCGCATGATGATCGGGCACTGGTGCTCTTCGCTGTTGGCCGAATTGGGCGCTGAAGTCATCCAGGTCGAGCCGCCAGGTGGAGATCCCCTGCGCCAGAACACCCCGTTCGGCAGGCGGCAGTACATGTTCCGCGACAAGGAGACTGGCGAGGAAGTCGGCGGGCAGTTTCTGCACGAGATGCGCAACAAGCTTTCGATTACGCTCAATCTGGATACTGAGGAAGGCCGCGAAATTCTTAAGAAGTTGGCTGTGCAGTCCGACGTGGTGATCGAAAATGCCCCACCCGGCCAATGGGATAGCTGGGGCATCGGCTATCGCCAGCTAAGCGAAATCAATCCTCGGCTGATCTACTGCTGGGTCGGGCAGCGCGGCCAGTGGGGCCCGCTGAAAGACAAGCCGGGGATGCTCGACCCGGTGGCGCAGGCAGCCTGCGGCTTTGTCCACGGCACCGGCGATCCGAAGGAATTCGGTGGGCAGCCCACCCGCTCCGCTTTGTGGATGGCCGACCACGTGGGCGGGACATCGGCGGCAATGGGTATTCTCGCCGCGGTGCTTCACCGCGAGAATGTCTCCGGCCAGGGCCAGTTCATCGAAGCTACGGCGGCCGAAGCCATCATCCGCATTCTGGACTACAACTGGGCCTGGCACTCAATGGACGGCAGCATCCGCCCGCGCTACGGTAACTGGGACTTGGCAATCAACATCTACGCTGTGAACCCCTGCAAAGACGGGTACATGATGGTCGGCGGCGGCCACGACCGGCTGTGGTACCGCATCTGGCGCACGGTCGGCGACGAGTACCCCACGGTCGAGGAAGACATCCTCGGCGATCCGCACCTGCGTGAAGTCGCGGACCGGCTGGCGCATGACATGCAAGTGAAAACTTACACGATGCTGGGCGAGTGGCTGAAGGACAACCCCCGCAGTGAGGCCGAGCGCAAACTCTCGAAGCAGCAGGTGGCTTCCGGCGGCGTGCTCTACGTGAACGAGGTGGCCGAGTATCCTCACTTCAAGTATCGCGGCCACGTCGGCGAGTACGACTCACCGCACTACGGCAAGATCCTGTATGGCACGACCCCCTTCTTGCAGCAGAAGACTCCGGGCCGGCTCAAGTGGCTCGGCCGCCCCACCGGCTACGACAATGGGGATGTCTATCGCCGACTACTCGGCCTCAACCGCGAAGACTTTACGCGGCTGAAACAGGCGAAAGTTATCTGACGTAGGAGGAATACAATGGCTCAGGAAACCGCTGGAGCTGCTCAGGCAAAGCAGCAGACTTTTGAAGAATTCTGCCACCAGACATTCGACTTCAAGAAGGCTTTCGGCAAGCCCGAGGCGCTGAAGGGCTGCCGTGTGCTCTCCTGTACGCAGTACATCCTCGGTCCGTCCTGCGCCTCCTATTTGGCCGAGTTGGGTGCCGAGGTAATCAAGATTGAGGCGCCTCGGCGCGGCGAGGCCATGCGCCATACCACGCCCTTCAATGAGCCGTTCCTGTATCCGCTCTCGCGCTGGGTGCCAGAGCGCGGGACCGGTCTGGGGTTTCTCGGTGCGAATCCGAACGAGTACTTCATTTCATGTGACTTCCACCGCCCCGAGGGTCAGGCGATCGTAAAGAAACTGGCCGCCAAATCGGATGTGGTGGTGGAGAACTATCGCCCCGGCACTTTCGAGCGCTGGGGGATCGGTTACCGACAACTGAGCAAGATCAACCCCCGGCTGGTGTATTGCTGGCTGGGCGGCTTCGGCGGCTGGGGGCCGGGGCGCGTGCGCGCCTCCTACGACATTCTTGGTCAGTCGCAGGGCGGTAACTTCGGCATGACCGGCAAGCCGGAATTCATGGGCGGAGCTCCGTCTAAGCACACCATCTGGCTGGCCGATTACTGGGGCGGGATGATGGGTGCGGTACAGATTTTGGCCGCGCTGTACTGGCGGGACAAAGTGTCCGGCGAGGGCACCTTCACCGAGTACTCGCAGGTGCAC
>Ga0209235_1000692_pt1 | contig 17511 bp, 15 predicted proteins | sample GraSoi013_1_20cm_4_FD_185817 | JGI IMG/M metagenome (GOLD analysis project Ga0209235, IMG submission 185817) | Grasslands soil microbial communities from the Angelo Coastal Reserve, California, USA - Sample 09_25_2013_1_20cm (SPAdes) (version 2) | ecosystem: Environmental > Terrestrial > Soil >... | reverse complement strand
CCCGCCACTCTTGCTCGGCCGCGCCCGCCGGCATCCGGCCGTCGCCGGCGAACATGGGGATCTCTTCTCTCAGCGTGCGCAAGTACGTGACGCGATCCGGCCCGCTGATCTCGGGTGGAATCACGGCGAGGATCTCTTCCGGGCTGTGCGAGTGGATGAACTTGAGCGTTCGCACGAATCCGTCCGCCAGCCGTTGAGCGATCTCGGGATGCGCTTTCACGCGCTCGCTGGTCATGTAGATGGTCGAGGAGGGAAAGAGCGCGCCCAGGATCTTGCGCGTGCTCTCCGCGGTAGTGAGGTCGGCGAAGACGGTAGCCACGCCTTGCGCTTCGTAGTACGCGCCGTCCGGCGTAGGCGCGACCACCAGATCCGCCCCGCCGCTCTGCAGCGTGGCCGCGATCTTGTCCTTGCTCTCGTTGGCGATGCGCATGTAGCCGGAGATGGCATGGCCGCCTGCCAGCAGCAGCGCGTTGGCGACCGTGGTCTTCGACGAACCCGCGCCGCCGGCGATGATGCGGCTGCCCTCGAGATCCTCGAGCGTCTTGTACTTGTCCCGGGCGTGGTTCGCGACCAGCACCTTGATGCCGGGCGTCACGCCGAGCGTGACCACGGCTTCGAAATCGCGGCCCGCGGCCCGGGCGACGACCGTGTGATGGTAGTAGGCCATCACCGCGTCAACGCGGCCGTCCGTCAGCATCTCGGCAGTGGAAGCGTCGTCGCGGATGTTCATCACCGTGACGCTCTCGAGGTACCCGAGGCGCTCCGCCAGCACCACCGGGAAGTTGCGGATGGCCTTGATCTCGTCGACCAGCAGCACGATCCGCTGCCGCGCAGGTGGGGTGGCGGGAGCGGCGGCGCAGATCAGGGGGAAGAGCAGCGCAACGTGTTTCATGGGATTTGCCTCGCAGCTGCGGGATCGGCGAGCACCGGCGCTTTCTCGGCCCGCACGTTCTTCTTGTTCTCGCTCATGGCCTTCCACTTCGCGTTTGCCGCCAGGCGGGCGCGCACCTTGGCCACCACGGCGTCGCGCGTGGCGAGCGCCTGATCGCTGCGGTACTCGAGCACCAGCAGCGACTGCCACGCCCGCCCCGCCGGGTAGCGGGCCAGGTAGACGGCGTGACTGGCGAGAACGCCTGCCTCGGACCACCCGTCGAATTGAGGAAGGACGTAGTCGTCCAGATAGGCGACGTATTCGGGCGTCGGAACCACGACCTCGTAAGGGATGACGAGGAAGACCGGCTCCGTCGCTTTCGCGTGCACGCCGTGACGCACGAGACTTGCCGGCACGGTCTCGATCGCCGAGGTCAGCGCCAGCACGTTTGCGGGAAGCCCGGCGGGAAATTCGCGCTCGATCTTCTTCCAGCGCGCCGCGTCCTTGAGCGTGAGGATGGCCATCGCGTCCCAACCGCGCGAGTCGACATGGCGGGAAAAGAGCAGCTGGTACGCCTGCAGCGCGCCCTCGTCCTTCCAGCGCTGCAGCTGCCTCGCGCCGGAGTCTTCCAACTCGCGGCGGAACGCGGCGCGATTCGCCGTGGCGGCCTGACAGGCGATGATGAGCGAGCCCGCGTCCTCCGCGGCAGCGGCCGGAACAGCGAGCAGGGCGGCGAGCGCGAGCGCGATTGTCATCGCGCACACCCTGGCCCCTCATGCTGAAGCGATCGTGAACGGCTCCTGAAATCCCTTTCAGCTTGCGGGGAGGCCGTCTCCGTTCCGGAGTCGGCCAGGGTCACGCCCCGCGTGAATAGCGGCAGACCGGCCGCATTCGCGGCCGGAGCCGCTAGCGGCCGAAGGCGTATCCGACGATCGTCTTGAGGACCATGCGGTTGGAGGCGCCGGTGAGCCCTTCCCCGACCGCGACGTTGAGTTCCACGCCTCGCCAGGAGAACACGTCGATAGCCTCGAACAGGTAGTGCTCCTGCTGCGCGACCGGCAGGAACGATCGCACCGGGCCCAGCGAGGCGAAGTACTCGACGCCGAGCGAAATGCCGGCGAGCTTCAGCTTCGCCATCGCGCCCGGCTCGAGGCTCGGGCCCTCGTGGCCGTCCGGCGCCGCCAGCGCCATTCCGAGGTTGGGGTTCATGGCGAAGATCCAGCGGTCGTCTTCCCAAGCCACGATGGGCCGCAGCTCGGCCCCCCAGCGCGAACGATCATAGGACGCCGGCAGCAGCGACAGCTCGAGATTGATCCCGAGGCGCAAGTGCTCGTGCCACCCCGGCGGAGTGACGAACTTGGACCGGAGCTTGGTGCCCGCATAGTCGAAGGTGCCGTCCGGCCGCAACGAACCCTGCAGATATCCACCCAGCTCCCAGAACGAGGTCACGCCGTAGGACGGTTCCAGGGTCAAATGCGCCTGGTGGTCGGGCGGCAGCTCGGGTGCGACCGAGGACCGCAGGCCGCGGGCCACGTAGTTCAAGTGCAGCTCCAGTCCAGGCTCGCCGGCGGCGTTCGCGGTCCCGTCGTAAATCTGGATCTCGAACGGGTCGAGCGCCAACGCGGGCAGCGAGAGCAGCGACGCGGCAACGAGCGCCCGTACCATCCGAGTCACTCGTGGGGAGCGAAGGTGAGAATGGTGAACGTGTCCGGGTAGTACCGGTTCGGATAGAAGGGCGCGACGGCGCGGTTGATCTTCTTCTCGGGATCGGCCGTGCCTTCGGCGGTCACCAGGTAGACCTTCTTCGTCTTCGAATCGAGCGCCATCGTGCGCGCGTAAGGCCTCGTGGTGGTGGCCTCGGACAACCGGTAGGTATCGGCGTCGAGCTGGTCGTAGATGACCAGGTTCGCGTCGACGCCGTTGGAGGTGTAGACCTTGTGCGCATTGGCGTCGTAGACCACGCCGTCATTGCCCCGCCCGATCTCGTGCGTGGAGATCACTCTTCCCGACCGGGCGTCCATCACCGCCAGCACCGGCTTGGTGCCGCGACAGCCGACGAAGATGCGGGTGTTGGTGCGATCGTACGCCACGCCGGTGGGCTGCTCGCAGCCGTCGGTCTTCCATTCGTTGTCGACCCGGTGGGCGGCCACGTCGATCTTCGCCAGCGAGTCGCGGTCGCGCAGCGCCATGAAGAGGTGGCCCTCGCCGTCGGGAGCGGCGCCGTCCAGCTTCTTGCTCTCCATGGCCAGCACGCCGAGCGGCTTGCCGGTCTTCGCCTCGAGGAACGCGATCTTCTGGCTATCGCCCATGGTGAAAGCGATCTGCTTCGTCACCGGATCGTAGATGCCGGCATCGGCGTCCTGCCCCAACTTGATGCGGTCGATCGTTTCCAGCGTGGAGAGGCGGAAGACGGTGGTCGAGCCGTCGCCGTTGGTGGTGTAGCCGCGGTCGAATTCCGGCACCAGCGCGACCGCGTTGGCGTCGTCCGAGTTGGCGATGGTACGGACCACCCGCCTGGCTTTCACGTCGTAGACGGTGACGCCGTCGGCGCGGCGACCGATGAACAGATAACCGTGGCGCTCATCCAGCGTCACGTAGTCCCATTCGGGCGAGTGGGTCTTGAGGACCGCCGCGGTCTCCAGCCGGTAGAACTGCTCCGCCGGGGCGACGTCGAAACGCAGGATGGCCGCTCCGGTCCTGCTCTCGCCGGGCGAGACGGCGACGAAAAGCCGCTTCATCTCCGGTACCAGGATCCCGGTCTTCGCGCCGGGCGCAGTCCGTACGCGCGCCAGCTCCCGGTAGTGATCTACGTCGTCCTGCTGGAACACGCCGATGTATCCCTCGCCGCCGAGCGCATAGACGCGCCGGTTGCCGGCGTCCCAGATGACCTGGTCGCAGCGCTCGGGCGCCTTGAAGCTGGCCACCGTCGTGCCGCTGTCGGCGTCGAGCACCAGCAGCTTGCCTGGCTTGCGAGTGATGACGAAGAGGCGGCGGTGCTCTTCGTCGAACGCGAGCGGCGCGTTCTGTTCCGCTTCCTTGATCGGCCAGGTGGCGATCACCTTGAGGTCACGCTTGTCCACCACCGCCATCTCGTTCCTGCCGGTGACGTTGACGTAGAGACGGTTCCCCTTCTGCTCTACCGCCATGGCTTCGACCTTGTCGGTGTCGAATCCGAGGTCACCGAGGCGCTTGAGCGTCACGGGATCGACGGCCGAGAGATACGTCCGCTGCATCTTCGCGTCGCGGCCGCCGTTGACGATGTAGAGGCGGCCGCCGGAGGAGTCGTACGCCATCGCGTCGGCGGCGGGTGCAGCCAACCGGAGCGTGCGCTTCGCGCTGCCTTCGATGATCCGCGTGGCCATCGCGTCGCCGCCGCTGTCGGTGACGATCAGGCGCTTCTTCTGCGGCAGGTAGAAGATGCCGTGCGGCGTATCCACCAGGTCACGAAAGCTCTTGCGCAGCGCGCCCGTCTTCAGGTCGAAGAGGTCGAGCGTGCCGTGGTCCTCGGCGGCGAGCCACAGCCGGCGGCTCGGCAGGTCGTACTCGAAATGATCGAAGTCGCCGACGTAGCCCGGCATCTCGGTGCGGCCCACGAGGCGCAAGGCCTCGGTGGCCCGGGCTGGGATCACGGCGCAGCAGACGGACGCGAACAAGACTGCAACGGTGGCTTTCATCTTCATGCCTCATTTCAGGGGTCGAGCTCGACCAGCTTCTCCAGCGCGGGGATCCGCCCTCGAAGCTCGTCGCGAATCTTCTCTGCCTGGGAAAGGAAGGCTTTCTCGTCGCGCCCCTTGCGCAACGGCCAGCCGACGGTGAGCGCGCCGACGACGCCGCCCTTGGCGTCGAGCAGCGGGAGCTCCACCTCGTAGCGCTTGCCGCCCGACTGCGCGCCGGCGCGCGACCGATCCGGGGCGGGCTCGTCGGCCTTCATGCCGATGCGGCCGAAGCTCGAGGCAATGATGGCGTATCCGCCGCTCTTGGGCGGTCTGGCGCGAACCGCCAGGAGATCGATTTCGCCATGGCGGGCGAGCGTCGCCTCGACCAGCTTTTGCGCGTGGGTCCTGGTGGTGGCGAGCGGATCGAAGGGATACGGCTCCACCAGCGAACCGGCGTCGAGGATGTGGCGCGCCAGCCAGTCGCGGATGGAGACTGCCCTCTTCTCCAGAGCGGCCTTGCTCGCCCCCTTTTGATAAGGAAAGACGATGCCGAGAGCACCGATGGTGTTGCCGGCGAGGTCTTGCATCGGCATCTCCACCTCGAAGCGGGTGCCGCCGTGCGCGACTTCCAGGTTGGTCTTGCCGGTGGTGACGACGCGCATGTCGTCTTCGTCAGCCACCTTGCCGATCCGGCCGATGTTGGATGCGATGATCGGATAGTTCGCTGCTCCCGGCGGCGAGACGTGCATGACCACGACGAGCAGGCCGCGCTCCTTCGCCATCACCTGATCGACCAGCTCCTGGCCGTACCCCTTTACGGGCAGCTGCTGCGCTCGCAGCGGCAGGGCAAAAGCGAGGGCGGCGAGGACGATGAGCGCGGTCCTCATGTGTCACTCCAGCTTGGCCCGCTCCTCGCGGACCGTCTCGGGTGTGAGGGGAATGTAGACGCCTTCCCTCGCGACCACGTCCTGCCCCTCGCAGCTGAGGACCAGCTGGAGAAACTCCTTCACCTTCGGCTCGAGCGCCTTGCCGGGCGGGCGGTTGACGAAGATGTAGACGAAGCGGCTGAGGGGATACGCGTGGGAGTAGACGTTCTCGACGGTGGGGGCGACGAACGGCGCCCCCGCTTTTTCCGCGAGGGGAAGCACCTTGACGTTGCTGGTGACATTGGAGAGGAGCGCATAGGTGAGCCCGCCGGGGTTGTGCGCCATGTCCTCGGCGGCGACGGTGAAGGCGTGGGTGAAGCCCTTTCCCTTGACGAACTCGATCCCCTCCCTGTACTCGCCGCCGAGGAGCAGCCGCTGCTTGAGGAACTGCTCGATGCCGTTGACGGGCTTGAGCCCGTAGAGGTGGATGGGCCGCGCCGCCCACTCACCCTTCAACCCGAGGTCGCCCCAGGTTCGGATGTCGCCGTGCCCGCGCAGCCGCGTCTTCGAGTAGATGGCGTCGAGCTGGGCCATGGTCAGGCCCTGCAGGGGATTGTCCTTGTCGACGAAGATGACCGAGGTGGCCGTCTTCCCCAAGGAGCCCACGCTGCCCGTCGCCACCTTGATGGCGAGCGGCTTGTAGCCGAACTTATCGACGAAGGCCTTCTCCTCGGCGGGCAACAACTCGCGGCCCACCGGGGCCAGGTGGGCGCGTCCTTCCGTCAGCGCCGGCCCGCCGCTGCCGGAGGCGCGCGCCTCCAGGGTGATGCTGAGGCGGGGATACGCCTTGCGGAAGAGCCTGACCCAGCCGAGCGTGATCTCGTCCATCACGTCGGCGCCGACCAGGTTCAGCTCCTCTTCGGGCGCGACGGCGAGCTCGGCTGGTTTCCAGGAGGGGATGGCCGGATCGACGGCGAGCCGGTGCTCCGGCGCCGCATACTTGAGCGCGAAGGCGGGCGCCGCGGCGATGGCGGCGACGATCGCTGCGATGTGAAAGGGGCGCATGGTCATCGGGCCGGCTTGAAGAGGTCGGAGTACGAAGGGATCCGCTGCTTCAGATCGTCGCGCAGCGCGCTGGCAGCGGCGAAGAACTCGGTCTCCGTCTTCGCCACGGGCGAGGGAGTCCTGTAGGCGAGGACCAGCAGGCCCACGTTCTCGCCCGCCGCGTCGCGCAGGGGCACCATCATCACGAACTTCTTCACCGCGTCGTTCACCCTGTGCCAGCGCGGGTCGACGATGGTGATTCCTTTGGTGATGACGTCGACGTCATCGGGATCGTCGGGGTTGCCGATGCGGTCGGGGAACGAGCCGGCGAACATGGTGTAGACGTTGTCGAACCCGGGCGGGACGCCGTGGAACGTCACGCTGATCAGTTCGGGGTGCTTCGACATGATCTCGTCGGCCAGCGCCTGCGCATGGATCTTCTCCGCGGGCGGAGTCCAGTTCTTGTTCTTGGGACCTTCGGCGGCCCAGAGCGCCGAGGCGTAGGCCAGGTAGAGTGCGGCGGCGAGCATGGAACGGATGAACTTCATCAGAACCTCCAGAGGGAGTCGCTTCAGCGACGCGGGCGAGATTGACGCAGCCAACTAAAGGCAACCTGACGCGATTCTGAAATCCCTTTCAGGTCACGAAGCGGCACTGCGCGGTCGGGGTGCGGGTATCCATGTTGCGGCCGCGGTTGAGATGGTCGTCGATCTCCGCAGCGCTGCCGATCATGCGGGCGTGCAGGAACAGCGTGAACGCCGCTTGTTCAGCTGGACGCGCTCGGGGCTCTCCGGCCCGTCGGCGGAGACGGCGCCCTTCGCTCCCTGCAGCGTGATCGCGCCTGGGCCATTTCCGGTGAGAAGGAGTCCGACGAGCGCCTGGAAGGCGAAGACCTCGTCGGCGTCGACCTCGCGGCCGAGCAGAGCGCGGCAGGCCACTTCCGTCAGCGACCGCCGCCCGACGATCTCCTCGAGGGGAAGGCCGCAGAACCGGTCCCTGCGCTGCCGCTCCGCATCCACCGAGGCGCCGACGGCCGCACCCAGCAGGCGGATGAACCAGGGCAGGTTCACGGCGGTGAGCCGCGAGAGGCGCTTGCGCTGCAGCGGTCCCCAGGCGAGCGTGGCGCTGATCGCCGCAAGAACCGCGTCCGCGTTCGGTGGTGCTGGCAGGCTCGAGAGCCAGCGGACGAACGCTGACCGCGCACCGCGCGCCTTCAGCCCCGCCAGCATCAACTCGGCCTGCGGGTCCGTCCCTCGAGCGGCGAAGACTGCGCGCATCTCCACGCTCATTTCGATCGAAGCAACGTCGAAGCTGTCATCGCGTGCGTCCTTCAGTCCGGCCCGCGAGAACGCGCCGATGAGCGCATCCACCGCCCGGCGCGCCCGCTCTGCGCGGCGGGGCCCAAGAATGCTCAGCGCGGCCGACAGGACGGCGTTGGGCGCATTGCCCGCCTCGCGCGCCGCCTGCGCCGCCGCCAGCATGGGATCGCCATGGAGGTAAAGCGACGCGCCCGCCGCTACGTTGATGAGCGCCCGGTCGTTCTCGTCGCCCGGCTCGCGCACCAGCGCAAGGCACAAGTTGGTCTCCAAGGAATTGCGGGCCGCTTCCAGCATCGATACCCCGTGGAGGCTGGCGACCTCGGTCCACTTGTCGAGCTGCGAGGCGCCGGAAGCGTCCTTCATCGGCTGCCGGGGAAAGATCGTGCCGATCTGCTTCTCCAGCAGCGCGATCTGCTCGCCATAGGGCGCAGTCGCCACGACGACCGGCAGATCCAGCTCGCGCGGCAGCGCAAGTCCGCCGTTGGAGGCGAACCATGGCTTGAGCGCCAGGCTGCCCTCGGGAGCGAAATCCGGGCGCACTCCGTTCTCGCGCATGACGGCGTTCAACGCCTGCGGCACGTGCGCGATGTTGGTGACCAGCGCGCCGTGCGCCGAGAAGACCGGACGCTCCGGCGTGAAGACGGCGTCGACGCCGAGCCTGGACATGAACCATCGTTCCTTGGCCGCGGCGTCGTCGTCTCCGCCCGCCAGCGCACCCGCGTGGCCAACGGCCCGCGTGAGCCTGGACTTCCACCGTCCCACGACGCAAGCGATGACCGGCTTGGTGAACTCCGCGTCCAACTCGTAGTGGCCACCCGGTTCGCAATAGAGGACAGCCGCCTTGCTGCGCGCGTCGTTGGCGAGCGCAAACGCGAACTCCGGCGCCGCGAAATGGATGTAGACATCCTTGCCGCTGGAGATCAGCGTGGTCGTGCCCCAGCCGGCGCTGAGCAGGTAGCCGGCGATGGTGGTGGTGAACCCGCCCGAGTTGGAGAAGATGGCGATCGATCCCTTGCGCAGGCTCTCGCCGGGAGCATCGCCGCCCAGCGCTCCACCGATGCGCACCTCGTTCCAGGAGTCGGCGACTCCCAGGCTGTTGGCGCCGAAGATGTCGACGCCCCGCTGCTGTCCGAGCGCCCGGATCTCGCGCGAGTCGTGCACAGACAGCTTGCCGCCCTTGAAGACCGGCTTGACGAATACGGCGCCGCACCTGCCGATCAGCGCCTTGATGTCGTCCTCGCTCGCGGCGGGGCCCAGCGCCTCGGCGGCGGGAAAACCCACGAACTGCAGCAACCTGGCGCCATGCAGCATTCCGGTGATCTGCATCCCGCGCAGCCTGCCCGGGCATGCTGAACCAGACCTGACGCCATTCTGAAAAGTCGTTCAGCGGCCCTCCGGTCCGGCGAACACACGCCCGATCGTCCGCTTGGAACCCGGCCGACCAAGATGTAGGAATGGCCATTTGCCGCTGCCGCACCGGAGGTGCGGCTTTGCGCTACGCTTTGGGCTGTACACGTTTACGAGATCACAGGGCTCCCGTCCGGGGGATGGGCCGTGAAAGTATTGATCATCGAAGATCAATTTCGCCTGGGCGAGTTCCTGCAAGCTGCGCTCACGGAATGCCGCTACACCGCGCGCTGGGTCCGCACCTGCAAGGAGGCCTCCGACGCGTTGGCCGATACGCCTTTCGACCTGGTGGTTCTCGACCTCGGGCTACCCGATGGCGACGGCATCGAACTGCTCAAGCAGTGGCGCAAGAGCGGGTTCAACGAGCCGGTATTGATTCTCAGCGCGCGCGACTCGGTCGAAGACCGGATCAAGGGGCTCGACCACGGGGCCGACGATTACATGCCCAAGCCGTTCAGCCGCGAAGAGTTGCTCGCGCGCATCCGCTCGCTGGTCCGGCGGCAGTCTACCGTCAAGCAGACCGTGCTCGAGCACGCCGGCATCCGCCTCGATCTGCTCGGTCATACGGTGCAGGTCAACGGCAAGCCGGTCGATCTCACCAGCCGCGAATATGCTCTGCTGGAGATCTTCATGCAAAACCACGGGCGCATCCTTCCCCGCACCCTGATCACCGACAAGATCTGGGCCTCGAGCTACGACGTCGACACCAATCTGCTCGACGTCTACATGAGCCGGCTGCGCGCCAAGCTGGAGACGACCTCGGGCAAGACCCTCTTCAAGACCGTGCGCGGGGTCGGATATCAGCTGCTATGAAGTCGATCGGAACGCGGATCGCGGCCTGGTACGCGACCGCCGCCACCGCCACTCTCGCGTGCCTCTTCGTCGTGGGCTACCTCCTGCTCGAAAAGCAGCTGGTGCACGGCTTGGATCTCTTGATCGAGACGGAGTTCCGCGAGATCGATACGCGGCTGGGACCGGATTACCGCACCCTCAGCCCCCAAGCGATCGAGACGCGCATCCGCGAGATCACCGACTACGCCTCGACGCTGTTCTACATCGACATGCACGTCCCGGGGAAAGGGGTGATCTTCCGCTCCACCAACCTCATCGGTCACGATATTCCTGACGTGCCGGGCGCGCGCAGGTACACCATCGAGGTCCCCGATATCGGCGAGGTGCGCGCCGAGGAATTCCACAAGATGCCCTTCGAGGCGACCATCGCCACGCCGATGCGGCCGGTGCGCGACGTGATGGACAGCTACATCAAGGTCTGCGTGCTCCTGCTCGCGGCGATGGTGATCGCCAGCCTCGTCATCGGGCGTGCACTCTCCCGCTTCCTTCTCTGGCCGGTGCGGCTGATCCGCGATACCGCCAAACGGATCGGTCACGACAACCTGAGCGAGCGGATCCCGGTGCCCGACGCGCACGACGAGATCGCAGACCTGGCGCGCCTGCTCAACGAGATGTTCGACCGTTTGGAGGTCTCCTTCCACCAGGTGCGCCGCTTTACCGCCGACGCCTCGCACGAGCTGAAGATCCCGCTCTCGCTCATCAGCCTGCACGCGGAGAAGATGCTGGTGGACGGCAAACTTCCGCCGCCGCAGCGCGAGGAGGTGCAGGTGCAGCTGGAGGAGATCGCGCGCCTCAACCAGATCATCGACGAGCTGCTCTTCCTCTCCCGCGCCGACGCGCGCGCGGTCAAGCTCGACCTGAGGCCGCAGAGCCCGGCACCCCTGGTCCAGGCCTTCGCCCAGGACGCCTCGGTGCTCGCCGAGCACCACGGCCGCCGCTTCAGCTTCGACCATCAGGGCGAAGGGAAGGTGGCCGTCGATCCGAAGTGGATGAGGCAGGTGCTCCTCAACTTGCTGACCAATGCGATCCACGTCTCACCCGCCGACGGATTGATCTCGGTGCATTCGGATCTCACCGCGGAGCGCTGGCGCGTGAGCGTGGAGGACCAGGGACCGGGCCTGACCGCCGAGCAGCGGGAACATATGTTCGAGCGGTTCGTCCGACTCAACCTGCCGGGAAAGGACTATCCCGGTAGCGGCCTCGGCCTTGCCATCTGCCGCAGCATCGTCACCCTGCACGGCGGGCGCATCTCGGCCGCGCCGGGCCCCGAAGGCCGCGGACTGCGCGTGACCACGGAGATTCCCACCCCGTCAGCGACGGCCTGACGCGGTGTGTCCTGAAAGGGAATTCAGGGATGCGTCAGGATCGATTCAGACTGGGGTCGCATCCTCGGGCCACACTTCCGCAGGAGTGATGCCCATGCCGCTCGGCCCCTGGATGAGAGTCGCGATCACCGTCGCCGGAGTCGCAAGCCTTTGTCTCGCCGGGCCTGCGATCGCCCGCGAGGCGGAGAAGGGCGCGCGCAAAGGAAAGCAGCCGGCGAGGAGCTACGGACAATACCTCGTGGAGCAGACGCGGACGCTCCACCCCGAGCTGATCGGCCTCGACCTCCACGCGACGCCGCCCAACGCGCCGCACCCGGTCGTCATCGCCTCCCTCGATCGCGATCGGGTCGGCCGCGAAAGCGACCTGAGCCTGGTGGAAGTGGTCAAGACCAGCAAGCCGGCGGTCGCGGTCGACACAGAGACCGGGCAGCGCATCGAAGTGAACGTCCCCCTGTACGATCAGTCGGGCAACACCATCGGCGCCATGCAGGCCGTCTACGTCTACGCGAAGGGCGAAGACGAAGCACAATTCCTCAGCCGGGCGGAAGCGCTCGGCGGCGAGATGCAGCGGCAGATTCCCACGGCGGCGAGGCTCGTCCAGCTGGTGCGGCCGACGGAGGGTCTCGACATCGGGGGCACCCAGTCGCTGCCCACCACCAAGGAAGTCGTCTCCGGCAAGGCGCTGACCGAGAACGAGCAGGAAGGCTACGCGGAGGCGGTCAAAAACGTGGCCGGCGTCGCGCCTGCCAACTCAAAGGGCAGCCCCAACGACTCGATCTACATCCGCGGGATCAAGCTCAATCTCTTCTCCAACTATCGCCTCAACGGGGGCGTACCGGTCGCCGGCGTCATCACCATGCCCAACGAGGACAAGTCGCGTCTCGAAACGCTGAAGGGCGCCAACGCGCTCCAGTTCGGCGTGGCGAGCCCGGCGGGCATCATCAACATGATCACGAAGCGCGCCGGCGAGAACGACGTCACCAGCTTCAGCGGCGCGGTCAGCAACTTTGGCCAGTTCGGTGGCACGTTCGACGTCGGCCGGCGCTACGGCGACGAAGGGCAGCTGGGCCTGCGCCTCAACGGCTCGGCGACGAGGCTCGAGAACGGCGTGTACGGGCTCGGCGGCGACGGCGAGTTCGCCAGCGCCGGCCTCGACTACCGGGCCGATCGCCTCACTCTCCAGGGCGATTTCGAGTACTACCGCAAGCACGTCCCCGAGCAGGCAGGTATCAGCCTGCTCGACCCCGTCAACGGAAAGGTCCCCATCACGCCTGTCCCCGATCCGCGCAGCCTCCTTTCCGGTCCGTGGGCCATCTACACGCCGGAGACCACCAACGCCCAGGTGCGCGCCGACTACCTGGTCGCCGACAACTTCAAGGTGGTGGCGGAGCTGGGCCGTTCGTATTCGGATCGCTCGCGGTTCACGACCCGCATCGGCGGCTACGACATCGATACCGGCGCCGGCGGCGCCGTCCGCGTCTCGACCGTCACGCAGAACTACCGCAACTCCTTCGGGATGCTCGAGATGCAGTCCGCCTTGTCAACCTGGGTGCTCGGGCACGAGCTCACCTTCGGCGGATCGGTCACCGACCGCCGCGCGGAGACGCCCCTGAACCGCAAGGAATTCATCCTCCCGCAGACGCAGAACATCTACGATCCGATCGCGCTCGCCCCGCCGGTCTTCAAAGGCGCGCCCACGTCTCTGCCGTTGCAGATCAGCCGGGACGGCGGCGTCTATGCCTACGACACCATCTCCTTCCATCCCCAAGCGCCCAAGCTCCTGCTCGGCATCCGCTACACCGAGGACTACGAGAACAACGGCAAGGCCTACGACCCGGTGAGCTGCATCAAGTGCGGACCCAACACGAGCTGGATCGCGCTGCCATCCTTCGGCGCGCTGTGGGACGCGATCCCGGGGGTCACCCTCTTCGGCAGCTACATGGAAGGCCTCGAGGCGGGCGGAACCGCGCCCGCCAACGCCTACAACGCCAACGAGATCCTGCCGGCGCAGGTGTCGACGCAGAAGGAAGTGGGCATTCGCACCTCGTACTTCAGGGGCGTGCATGCCAGCGTCTCGCTCTTCGAGATCGACAAGGCGAACGCGGTGACCGACCCGAACCCCAATCCCTACTGCGGCGGCAACCCGATGTGTTACGTGAACAGCGGCCAGATCAACTACAGGGGTCTGGAAGCGACGATGAACGCGGAGCTGACGCGCCTCTTCACCCTCGACATCGCGTGGCAGTGGCTGCGTGCGATCCAGAACAGCCCGGATCCGAAATTCAACGGGCTGGCGCCCGAGAACACGCCGCGCTCGATCGGGAACGTCCGCCTCGGTTTCCGCGTTCCCTGGGTCTCCGGCCTGACGTTGAACGGAGGCGCCTCGGGCGTCACGAGCCGGTACGTCAATTTCCAGCAGCAAGGCTCGATTCCCGGGTACGTCCTCTACTCGGCCGGCGCGAGCTGGGTGGTCAGCAATCATGCGCTCAACCTGCGACGCCTCACCTTCCTGCTCAGCGTCGATAACCTGACCAACCTACGCTACTGGAACTCGGTGCAGACCGGGACGTACGGCATCGGCATGGATCGCACCATCAAGGCGACCGTGAAGATGGACTACTGATGGTCCACCTGCTCGCCGTCATCGCGGTGCTGTCCTCGGCGATGGCCACAGACCAGGCGATAGCGGTGCAGCGGCCGATGGTGGAGTGGTTGATCCCGGCGCTGCCGACCAACAGGCCGCAAACACCCGAGGAGGCCGAGGAGGGTCGCAAGTCGGGACGCAAGCTGCCGCCGCCCGAGGTGCTGCAGCCTACGCTCGATCCCGCGCTGCCTCCTTATGCTCCGCGCCAGCAGAAGCTGGCGGGCACGTTCAAGGGGGGTGCGTCCGACGTGCTGGCCGTGCTGGTGCAGAAGTGGTTCGAGAAGTTCCGCGCCTACCATCCCGAAGTCGATCTCTCGGTCTCCCCGCCGTACGCGGGCAGCCTGGGAGCGACGGAGCTGGTCAACGAGCACCTCGACTTCGTCTTTGTTTCGCGCGAGCTCAGGCCGGACGACGTTCGCGATTTCAAAGCGAAGTTCGGATACGATCCGCTGAGCGTGCCGGTCTGCGGGGGCTCGTATCGCCACTTCGGCGCGCTGGATGCGGTGGCGTTTTTCGTCAACAAGGACAACCCCATCGAGAAGCTCACCTTCGAGCAGATCGACGCCATCTATTCGACCACGCGCCACCGCGGCGCCAAGGCCATCCGCAACTGGGGCGATCTGGGCCTTGGCCGCGAGTGGGCGGACAAGCCGATCCATGTCTACGGGATCAAGCCGTGGAACGGCTTCGAGGAGTTCGTCCGCGAGCGCGTGCTGAGCAAGGAGGGAAAGCGCGGGGAATGGCGCGACGACATCGTCTTCGAGAAAGTGGTCTTCCCCATGGCGAAGCACGTGGCTGACGACAAGTACGGCATCGGCTATTCCGGCATCGCCTACCTCGACCAAGGCGTGCGGGTCCTGCCGCTCGTCGCCAATCCCGGAGAAGCTCCGCAGGCCCCGACCTACGAGAACGTCGCGCTCGCCACGTATCCGCTCAGCAGGCTGATCTATTTCAACGTCAACAAGGCGCCGGGCAAGCCGCTCCCGTTTGCGCTGGACGAGCTCCTCCGCTTCATCCTCAGCCGCGAGGGACAGCAGGTCGTGCTCGACCAGGCCAGCTACGTTCCACTTCGCGCCACGCAGGCGCAGTCCAGCAGCGCGCAATTCTAGGACTTGGGCAATGCCTCGCGCTGGACGGCGGCGATCTCTTCGTGCACCGCCGCCTGGCCCCGGAAGGCGCGCCCGGCCTTGCCATACCAATAGCGGGCGTTGTCGAGGTCGCCCTCCAGCGTATGGACGATGCCGTGCAGCCAGGCGGCCAGCGTCGAGCCGTCCTCCTGCACGATCATGTGGGCCGCCTGCCAATCGCCCGCCGCGAGCAGGTCGAGGGCGCGGCGCAGATCGCGGTTCGCCATGCCCCGCGATCATTCACGATCGGGGCAGACGAGCAAGCCTGCGCGGGCCGGATCCGGTTACAAGGCTTCCCATGGACATTCTCCACGATGCACTCGGGTTCGCGGCCAGAGGTTTCATCGTCTTCGCGACCATCGCGCTCACCGTCCTGTTCTGCGTTGCCGTGCTCCGGCGCAGGCGGCCGCGCGGCTCCTGGCTGCACGTCAAGCCGCTCAACAAGCAGATCGAGGCCCTCGGCGACGCTCTGCGCGGGAATCTGATGAAGAGGAGGGAGCTGCGCAGGCTCCGCAGGAAGAGGAAGAAGGTGGATGCCGGGCGTCCGAACGTGTTCGTCCTCGACTTCAAGGGCGACCTCTTCGCCACCGCGGTGCGAAATCTGCGCGAGGAGGTGACCGCGATCACGGCAGTCGCGGGAAAGGGAGACGAAGTGGTGGTGCGGCTCGAGAGCGCAGGGGGCGCGGTTCCCCACTACGGTCTCGCGGCGGCCCAGTTGATGCGCGTGCGGGACAAGTCGATCAAGCTCACCGTCTGTATCGATCGGGTGGCGGCCAGCGGCGGCTACATGATGGCCTGCGTCGCCGACGCCGTCGTCGCCGCTCCCTTCGCAATCATCGGATCGATCGGAGTCGTCGCGCAGGTGCCGAACTTCCACCGCCTGCTCAAGAAGCATGACGTCGACTTCCAGGAGATGACCGCCGGCGAGTTCAAGCGCACGGTCAGCGTGTTCGGGGAGATCACGGAGAGGGGCCGGAAGAAGTTCCAGGAGGAGCTCGAAGACACGCACTCCCTGTTCAAGCAGTTCGTCAAGGCGCACCGGCCGAAGCTCGACCTCGATCAGGTCGCAACGGGCGAGCACTGGCTTGCGCGGCGCGGGTTGGAGCTGGGTCTCGTCGATCAGCTCCGCACCAGCGACGAATATCTGATCGACCGGGCGGGGGAGGCCAACCTCTACCAGGTGACCTTCGAGAGGCCGCGCACGCTGCGCGAACGGCTCGGCAGGGTGGCGGCGGATGCCATCGATCGCTCGGCAGTTCTCCAGCTTCTTCGCTTCTGACACGCCGCCGGTACCGCCCTGTCGTACGCGCAGGCGTTCGTGCCGTTGCCGTCCGAGAGCGATCGCACGCTGAAAGCGAATCCTGGGTGCCGGCGTCACGACCGGCGCCCGGCGGGGCGTGCAGGGTGGTCGCCGTGGGGTGCCGCCGGAGTGCTATTGTCGATTCCCTACCACAGCCGCGCTCGACGCGTTCGCTTCGGCGACCGCGGCAAGGTGACGCGACGAGGATACGGATACGGATGAGCGGGGTTGCCCATCCTACCCGCCCGGCGGGACGTTGAGCTTCTCCGCCATCCGGACCAGTTCGGCCAGCGACCCAGCCTGCATCTTCCGCATCACCTGGCCGCGATGCATCTTGACGGTGACCTCGCTGGTGCCGAGCTCGGATGCGACCTGCTTGTTCAGCAAGCCCGAGACCACCAGGCCCATGACCTCGCGTTCGCGCGCCGTCAGCGTGTCGTACCGCTTGCGCAAGCCCGCAAGGTCCTCCTCGCGTTTGCGCGCGACGCGGTCCATATCGAGCGCCCGCTGGATGGCGTCCAGTAGATCCTGCTCCCTGAACGGCTTCGTCAGGAACTCCACCGCGCCCGATTTCATGGCTCTTACCGTCATGGGGATGTCGCCATGGCCGGTGATGAAGATGACCGGAAGGTGGACGCCCATCTCGGCCAGCTGGCGCTGAACGTCGAGCCCGCTGACGCCAGGAAGCCGCACGTCCAGGACCAGGCAGCTCGGGCCATTCGGGTGCCGCCTGGCAAGGAACTCCTGCGGGGTCGCGAAGCACTCCGAGCGCAGCCCCACCGATTTCAGCAGACCCTCGATCGCCACACGTATGCCGGCGTCGTCGTCGATGATGAACACGGTGGCAGCGCCGTCAGAGGTCATGGCCGCGCCTCCGCTTCGCTGGGCAGGGTGAAGTGGAACGTTGCGCCGGGGCCGGAGTTGGCGGCAGCCCACAAGCGACCACCGTGCGATTCGATGATCGATCGGCTGATCGGCAGCCCCATCCCGGTCCCGTTCGGCTTGGTGGTGAAGAACGCATTGAAGATCTGGTCTGCCTGCTGCGGGGGCAATCCCACGCCGGTATCGCTGACGGAGATGAGCAGTTGGCCGCTCGCAGC